>JACLAB010013720.1_pt1 | contig 21337 bp, 14 predicted proteins | sample 8027921 | NCBI WGS metagenome assembly JACLAB01 (sample SAMN15725117, study PRJNA655200) | protist metagenome | isolation source: fluorescence activated cell sorting (FACS) single amplified genomes of... | place: USA: West Boothbay Harbor, Gulf of Maine | collected 2000-07-19
CAGAACAAACGAAGCTTGCAGGCATAGAAGCCGGTGCTCAGGTAAATGTTGCTGCTGATCTAAGTTACACAAGCAATACCCGCGTACTTAGCTCGTCAACCGGAACTGATGCAACTCTTCCGCTTGCTGTAGCAGCTGGAGACGCTGGACTGCTCACAGGCGCAGATAAAACACAGCTAGACAACCTATCTACAAATCTTGCGGGCAAAGCAAACCTCTCAGGCGGCAAGCTAGCAATCTCGGAGCTGCCAGACTTAGCGATCACAGAATTCAAGGGGGTTGTTGCTAATCAGACAGCAATGCTCGCCATTACAGGAGAAAAAGGCGATTGGGTTACGAGAAGCGACGACGGCAAGGTTTACCTAATCACTGGGGACGATCCAACCCAAGCCGGAAGCTGGACAGCATTAAGCTACCCCGCTTCTCCTGTGTTGAGTGTTAACACTCAGACCGGGACGGTAGTGCTTGATGCCGATGATATTTCGGATGCGTCAACGACCAATAAATTCACAACAGCCGCTGAGGCAACAAAACTTGCTGGGATTGAAGCTAATGCTACAGCAGATCAGACCGATGCTGAAATTAAAGTTGCTTACGAAAACAATGCGGACACAAATGCTTTCACTGATGCAGAACAAACAAAGCTAAGCGGAATTGCAGCTGGCGCTGAAGTAAACGTTGCGACTGATCTTACTTACACTGCCTCAACCAGAACAGTTGCCAGTAGCACTGGAACTGACGCTGTTATTACAGAAGTTGTCGCGGCTGGTAACTCTGGTTTGATGACTGGAGCTGATAAGACCAAGCTTGATGGAGTTGCAGCTGGCGCTGAAGTAAACGTCAACGCTGATTGGAATGCAACTACAGGTGATGCGTTCATCGAAAACAAGCCAACAATCCCGTCTGGAGATCTTGTTGATGACACAACGCCTCAACTTGGGGGTGATTTAGATCTAAACGGTAATGACATTGTTACCACTTCTAATGGCGATATTGATCTAGACCCCAATGGATCTGGTGTTGTTGTTGCCAAAGGTAATGCGACTCGTGGCTCAGGTCAAATCAAGCTGAACTGTGAGCAAAATAGTCATGGGGTTGTCATCAAAGGCCCGCCACATTCTGCCGCAGCCAGTTACACCCTAACTTTGCCTGATGATGATGGTGCTGCCAGTGACTTTTTACAGACTGATGGCAGCGGCAATTTAACTTGGGCGGCTGGTGGCGGCAGTAGTTATACAGATTCAGACGTAGACACTCACCTAAACACAAGTACTGCCAGTTCTACCGAAATTCTTAGTTGGACAGGCACTGACTATGACTGGATTACTCAACCTAGTGGTGGTGTTTCTGATACCAGCACTTGCTCAACCAGCATTGGCCTGGGTACATCTGCACTTAGTTCAGAAACCACGGGCTGCGAAAACACTGCTTTAGGTTACGAAGCCCTTGAAGCAAACACCACAGCTGGTAAAAACGTTGCTATTGGATACCAAGCTCTCTATAGCAATACCGGTGGAGGTGGCAACACTGAAAATGGTGAAGAGAACGTAGCTGTTGGATATGGAGCTTTGCGTGCTGGAAGCCAAGTAAGGGGAAACACAGCCGTAGGTTATCAAGCTCTCTATGCGAGTACTGGGATATTTAACACGGCGGTCGGTAGAGCGGCTCTCCAGAGCAATACCTCTGGTTCCGAACTGGTAGCTATTGGTGAAGGTTCTCTCTTTAGCAACAGTACTGGACGCTTTAACACAGCAATCGGGAGAGCTGCACTTTATAACAACACCACAGGACTTAACAACATAGCAGTAGGGGGCGGAACCCTCTATGCGAACACCACTGGATGGTATAATACGGCTGTGGGTTTAAGCTCCTTAAAAGAGAATACTACAGGATCTCGCAATACAGCTTTTGGATACGACTCTTCCTACAACAACACTACTGGACATAACAACGTAGCTATTGGATATGAAGCGTTAAAGAACATTAGAACTGGCAGCGGTAACATTGGGATTGGCTTTAGAACCAGCAGTAGTTCATATTCACCAGTATTTGACCCAACCTACGGCACTAGCAACCGTCTTGTGATGGGTCACACAACAATCACCGATGCTTACGTCAAGGTTGCTTGGACCGTTACATCTGACGAACGCGATAAGATGAACTTTGCTCCAGTACCTTATGGCCTGGACTTTGTTAATCAACTCAAGCCAACTGCCTATCAGTTTAAGATAGATCGTGACACTGAAACACCAAATGGTGATGTTCGTTATGGATTCAAGGCACAAGATATTCTTGCTTTAGAGGGTGACAATCCCGTCATTATTGACACTGAAGATGCTGATCATCTTAAGTATAAAGGCGAGCATCTTGTTCCTGTACTGGTTAATGCCGTACAAGAACTGACCGCTATGGTCAAAGAGCTACAAACTGAAATTGCCGCCCTTAAGGGCACTTGATCATCGCTTTATTTTTCCAAAGGTACCCCCATGACCACATATAGTACTCCCACTGCTGAACAAATAGCACGGCACTATTCTTCCGCTATGGATAGCGTCAACTTGATTAACGAACTAATGGCGCTTGACGTTCGCGATGATGAGCAAACAGCAGATGTTACTCGTAATGCTGAGCATCTCAAAATAATGGTGGCTGAAGATTACTGGACTATAGAAGATCTTACACCCTTCAATGACGCAATTACGAGCGCCTTAGACGTTTAAGAAAACATGGTTGTTTTTAAATGCGGACGCGTAGGAACCCAGACTATCAGTCACGGATGATTTATGACCGGTTACTTTGACGACCTGAACTCGTGTAAGCAAGGGCTCGAAAGACTTGCTAACAAACTAGGAGGGGCTGAGATAGAGCTTTTTGTTCATGCGGCCACGGTTAGTAATGTTGACGACCCTAACAACTTATCTAGAGTTAAGGTCCTTTACGGAGAGGGCGGCGACTCTGAATCCGATTGGGTTCCTCTATTAAATAGCGGATCTGGTAAGGTCTCTTCTCAGTACATAGGATCTAAGGTCATAGTGGCCTCTATCTCTGGTAACACAGATAACCCAATAGTCCTAGGGCTATACAACACATCTACAGAAAACAAGGCTCTCTCAACTAGCCCAGTGGCTCTGCCAATCATAGACACTAGCGACGCCGCAAATAAGAGCGATCCTGGGGCTGTCTGCGATAAAAGCAATGAAGGGAGGATGTATCTGTTTTCTAATAACGTATCTCAAGATGCAAAGATATGCATTAGAAGGAATAATAGACAAAACGACCCTGACGCCAACGTCTACGAATGGAAGAATATGACCAAAGGTCTGGTCGTAGAGAAGTCAGATGATCCTAAAACAGTTAATGACTCCTCTGTTGTAGCAGAAGAAAAACCTTTGCCCAACTGCTCTCAAGAGCTAGAGGGGGAGCTGATACAGTTTACAGAAGACCGAGACTTCAGACAAGTGCCTATGGTCTGCAAGAAAGACGAGAATAAAGACTGGGCATGGGTTCCTACAGGAGTCGTCCCAACTTACTTTAAGAGCATACTACCTAAGTGTTCTGAAAAAATTCACGGGATGCAGGCGCTTATAGACGACGGTAATAACTCAGAGCTCGGGATCTGCATCCGTATGGATAAAGAGATGAAGTGGGTGAAGTATGGCACTAGGCAGGTTATTAAATTTGCAGATAAGCCCGCTCCTATTAAAAAATCAGAGTTTTTGGCCAATGCAGGTGATAATGCAAATTTAGCAATACAACAAGCCAGCGCAGTAAGTAGTCCTTTTTCTGATTCAAATCTACTTAATACAGTAATGAAAGTCGGTGGTGGCTTGGCGGCTGGGTTAAGCGGATCAGGAGTAGAGGGATTTAAATCTTTTGTGCCTCAGGGTGCTCTAGGAGGAAATAGTGCTATCTTAGATATAGCACAAAATATGGGGGCTGCGGTGCTATCTGGGCAGGGTATAGGAGTCTCTGATCTCACAAGCGTATTGAGCTCTGGGAACATATCAGATGCCGGGAACCTTATTGCCAAGCTAGGGCCTCAGGCCGAAAAGTTACTTAGAGAGGGTTCACTAGACCCTGCACAGATCTTCTCTGCGATGGGAACCGATGCGTTTGGCACAGGGATATCTGGGCTAAGTATCCCAGACGCTGGGCAGTTCACCTCCCTTCTTACGGGAGGAGGGCAGGGGGCTTTGGACGCCGCAGTTCAATACGGACTAAATGCGGTCTCTGGGCCTGCAGGAGACGTTTTTAAAGAGATCGTTGGTGGATTAGATTTAGGAAATGCACCGTCAGCTTTAGCAAATATCCTCGAAGCTGGGGTTACTGGAGGTCTTTCAGATGTTGTTGGAAATATTGCCGGCGGTTTTAACTTAGATTCTTTAAATCCAGCAGGATTAATTGATCAGATATCAGGAGGAGGGCTGGGGGGCGTTGCCCAGGCTTTCCAGAGTTTTTCAAATTTTGGCTCGCTTAACTCCATAATTCCAGGGCTGCCAACCTCGGCATCTTCACTAATGGGTCTTGCCGGATTATCAAGCCCTTTGAGCCTGGCTTTCCCAGGCGCAGGGCTGGGTATATCTGCGGTGACTTCTTTGCTAGGAGGATCTAATCCTTTGTCCTCCATACTGGGTGGTGGAGGAGCTTTTGGCGCCTTAGGCGGATTATTCGGAGGCGGCGGTGGTGGGCCACAATGTCCCTGCGATCCTAAATGTAGGAAGACTAAGCACGGTGTCGATAGCGATGGGCAAAGACTTCTAGATCCTGCAGGGAACCTAACCTTAGACAACTCCAACGTGTACGGGAGTGATATACTAAATAACAATAAGGGATGTCTTGCGGAAGGCCTTGGGCTAGACTTCACGGGCATCGGCGCTAGTCTTATACCTTCAAACATACTAGATTTTACTAGTATCATTAAATCTATACCTAGAGTGGGCGAGATGAGCTCTATGTTTGAAAAAGCCGTGAAGGGTGGGGCAGAGCAAGCAGACCTAAACATAGAGATGATATACACGCTCGAGGCTATTGAGAAAACATTTAAGATGGCTGATAATAACACTAGTATCATGGAGCTGATTCAAAGACTCAACCTCTTAGGCACTAGTGATTTCATGAACAACTTGATTGCAGATAAAGATGGCGGGTTGTTAGGCAAGATGAGCGTTGATGATATCGAGCAGTCCGCTGCAATTAAAGACCTGTACCGTATGGTCAAACAACTTAATTCTGTAAAAGATGGCGGGTCTGCTAACGTAGCTCCTACTCCTGCTATAATTGCTTCTATAGCGAACATAGGAGAAATACCGGCCTATTTCTCTAAATCAAAAGCTAGGTCTTTACTTAACTTAATTAAGAATATTATCGAGGCACTCAGCGTGCTCGGATCTCTTGATCCAGAGCTTGCGGCACCTTTCACAGACTTAGAAACTACAAATATAGAGTCTAAAGTCTTAAATGACTCTCTATCTGCTAAGATGGCGTTTAGCCAGCCAACAGAAGATTCTTTAAATTATAACTTCAAGGACTACAGCAGATTTATCAGCGGTGGTAAACAAGGCTCTAATTTTGGCTTAAATGTTAATTTCTTAACTCCCAACCAATTAGACTCTGGAGACTTTGACACTTTACTAAATCAAGTACAGAATGAACAAAAAAGAGCTGCAGAAGGAAAAGGAGATTGTAGCTGATATGCAAAAGAAGGGGAGTAGCCTCTCCTCTTCTGATAAAGAAGAGCTACTGAGACTAAAATGTAGGACTGACTTTGTTGCTTTTGCAAAAGTCATCACGGACTTGCAATTTAAATCTTATCCGGTCCACGGGCTTATATGCTCTTATCTTCAGAATATCGGAGATGGGAATAAAGATTACAAGCGTAGTGCAATATCCCTACCTCCAAGGACGGGTAAGTCTATGCTTATTAGCCGGATCTTTCCGGCGTGGCAGATGGGACGGAGTCCTACGGCTCAGTTTATCATGAGCTCATACGCCTTAGGCCTATCTACAGAGAACTCTAGGGCCGTGATGGATTATATAACATCAGAGAAGTTTGCCTGGATATTTCCAGAATGCGAAGTTAACAAAGAAAAATGTAACCTTACGGCTCTTAGGACGGAGAACGGCGGGCTGATTAAGATCGCATCTGCTGGGTCTAGTGTTACTGGATTTGGTTACGGGGTCATTGCAGACGAGGACCTTCCAGGTATAGGCATCCTTGATGACCTTTTAGCTGATGGTAACTCATTAACAGTTATGGAAAGCACATTTAGCTGGGTACAGGCACAGTTCTTGACCCGTGGTCTGCCTAACCATGCGATTATTTCCATGGGCACGAGGTTTCATTGCGACGATGTTATTGGTAGGTTGTTAAACGCTGATAGAGATAACTGGAGAGAGCTTAACGTTCCTGCAATATGTGTTGATGAAGCAAACGACTCGTTAGGTAGGAAGCTTGGCGAGTCTCATTGGCCAGAGTTCTTTCCTCTAGAAAACCTAAACGCAATTAAAAAGTCGATTGGAGAAAGAGATTTTAACTCTCTGTATCAAGGTCAACCCGCTGGAGACGCCGGTGCAATATTTAAAGAGCATTGGTTGGAAACTCACGAGAAGAATAGCAAGTACTCCTACGTTTATGCCACCATCGACACAGCGTATAAAGCAGAAAGCATGAACGACTTTACGGCTATCTGTGTCTGGGGCCTGGCAAAAGACAAAAACTTACACCTTTTGCATGTTATTATGGAGCGGATGGAATTTCCAGACCTTCAAAAACTAATACTTAAAGTTGTTAAGCAATGGAAGATTAGATGCTTATATATAGAGGGTAGGGCAAGCGGAGTGCCATTAATCCAGTCGCTTAGAACCTCTCTATCCATCCAAATCAAGGAACTCATACCGTCTAAAGATAAAGTACTAAGAGCAAACTCAGTAGCGCCCTTGGTTGAGGATGGGTGCGTTAGCTTATACGAAAACATACCGAATCTACAAGACCGGCTTAACGAGCTAACATCTTTTCCTTTTATTAAAAACGACGACTTTGTAGATGCTTTTGTGTACGGGATAACGGTGTATAGGGACGAGCTTATGGGAGGTAAGAGTACTGCTTCTGGAGGTATTAGAACCTCTCTTCCAAAGCTTCATTATGATTCTGCATCTAGAAAATCTAGTTCGTTGAGTTCTTTGTTAAATGATAGAAGAAACATACGTAACGCGGGCGGTGTGCGTTATCTTTAGTACGTGGTATAATTACAAAAGTCGTAGGTTTTGTATAGTAAAACTAACGAGCGCACGCGTTTTTATTTTATTTAAAAACTTATTATGTCAGAAAAAATTGAATTTAAATTTAGAGTTGTTTTCTTTAAACAACCTAGTTGCTCAGCATGTGAGGCAATGAGACCCATCTGGGCAAAAATTGCTAACGAAATTACAGAAGAGTTCCCCCATCTTAGGGTGGGGTTTGGAGAGTGGGACGTTACGGCAGATGACTGGGCGTTTTGCGATAAGATAGAGTGCGATGGTACTCCTAACTTTGCCGCGTTTAACGCCGAAGGGGATCTTTTAGGACTTAATACCGACGGTATGATGGCCGCGGGCCAACTAAAAGACTTTATTCTAGGTTGCGTTAACAAATGACCGGACGCACTAAGTCTAAAAGAGCTAGGGATAAGCGCGATGAGCACATTATCTCTCAGATGTGGAAGGCAGACCAGGTTGCCAGAAAGATCTCTAACTTCACAGGTTTGCCCTTTGATGAGTTAAGAGACGCGGCCCTTGAGTACATCGTGCGCATCTACGATACCTGGGACCAAAGCAAAGGAGCAAACTTCTCTACGTGGGTTAATAGATGCCTTCAGTTCCATATGCTGAATTACCTTAGAGACAGCTCTAGGTTAGTTAAGATGCCTAGGTCTTATTCTGATCTATACTTAAAAATCAGAAAATATCTGATTAAAAATCCTAATATAACAAATCAGGAAATCGCAGACGATTTGCAAATTCCCGTTAAAAAAGTAGATACCGTGCGCACTGCTTTTACAATGAGTTTCAATCCTGTTACGGAGCAAAACTGCGTTGTGGATTCTTCTGAGTCTTCAGAAATAAACTTTTCGGACTTACTTGCAAATCACAAAGAGCTCTTATTTAGGGTCACAGACCTAGAGACAGATGATGAGACTTTTTTAATTGACTACTTGGTCAAGAAAAGATCCATATCTACTTTACTTAGGAAAAATCCTCACCTTAAAAACATTGATGATATTAAGTCGTACTCGACTAAGCTAATTAATTATATATTATGGGCAGACAAGTCGTTCGAGTCCTGGGACAAGACTATACAAAGACAGGTTTCGAGAAAAGGTGGTCAGAGATCGTCCAAGGGACCCAATGCAATTACTTCGTAAGACCTCCTGATTATGACTTCGTTCACGAAGTTGTAAGTAAGATAGAGAAATGGAAAACATTGCACTCTAGAGAAGGGCTTAAATATAAGATAAGAAATAAGAAGTTCCAAGGCCGAGCTGTAAAAGGAGTGGTTATGATCACTCCCCGCTCTAAGAGAGAGGTATGGCTCGGTAAGGGAAAGATCGTAGAGGAGTTGTTTCCTAGAAAGAAAGAGATACCCGAGTATAAAAAGAATAAGAAAGAGGCGCTTATAGCATTAAGGCAAACTATCGAACCTCAGATTGTTTTATATAGAAAATCTGTATTAAGACAGATAAAGCGCAAACCATTAAAATGTCCTATTTCAGCAGATTTTTTGGAAAATACAAGTTTTCATATAGATCACAAATATCCGTTTAAAGATTTGGTGATAGAATGGTGCAGAGAAGAAAAAGTAGATCTTGAAAATATAGACGTTTATTGTAGGGGCACAAAATGCTATCTAAAAGACACAACTCTTGCAGAGTCTTGGTTTGATTATCATATGATTAATGCAGAACTTCAAGCGTTAAGCGCAAAAGCAAATTTGCAAAAAGGTTCAAAATATTATGGTTAAATACTATTACACTTATTATTCTTACGAGCAATGGGGCAGAGGATATATTGGTAGGCGAAGATGCACTTGTTCTCCTGAAGAAGACATAGAATATTTTGGATCATACAAAGATAAGTCATATAGACCTACTCATAAAATAATTCTGGGCGTCTATAAAACAGAAGCCGAGGCAATAACAGCAGAAGTAAAACTACATGCTTTCTTTAATGTAGATATTAATCCCCACTTTGCAAATAAAGCACGACAAAAAACTGTGGGATTTAGTTTTTCTGCGAGCGGAAAAGAAAATCCCAGATACGAAAAAACTTTTTCTCACACACCTGAAGCCAAAAACAAAATTAGCCAGGCCCATAAAACCAAAAGATGGTGGAATAATGGGGTTAAATCAGTGTTTTGCGATAATTGCCCAGAGGGCTTTGTCCATGGCCGTATTCCTCCTTCAGACAAAACAAGAGAGCTTATGAGCAAAAAACGTAAAGGCAAAGATAATCCCATGTACGGCCGTGGTGGAAAGAGTCATCCACTATATGGCAAAAAATGGTACACAGACGGAGTTTTAGAGGTGTTTACTTGGGAATGTCCTAAAGGCTATAAACGTGGAAGAAAACCTTTAAAAAGACGCTCAAAACGTCATGACTAAGTTCGCCTAACATCTTCTTCTGTAAGATCTATATTAAACGCTTCTTTACAAGTTCTCAACGCTACAGAGAACTTAAAGAAAGGGTCAAAGTACTACGGCTAGTTTCTATATACCGGATCGTCGCCTAGATCTATATCAAACTCCTCGGCAAAAAACTCAGAGGCTTTTTCCGCTATTATCTCGCCGATCCTTTGCGAAGTCGTATCGCTACTTAGCCAAGGCTTATTCTTATCCACAAGAGGAGCATATGCTTTTCTGTTATATATTGAATACACCCCTTCTGACTGTTTTTTAATATAATGCGCGCCATACAACCTCCCGGTTATTATCTTAATATCTTCTTCTTTGTATCTTGTTTTTAGGTATGAGATAATAGGCCCGTCTTGGCCTTGATTCTCTATAAATACTTCTAGTTTTTTAAGGGCGTTTTCTGCCAATATAGAGAAGTCTTTCGTGTCATCTTCAGCAACAGTCATCTCAAGAGACATGGTCTCTACAGCTTTTACGTACCCCTCCGACCTATCTTTTATTTCTTTTGCATAGGCGTTGGCAACTTGCTCTGCGATTAAAGCTTTGAAGGCAGGCAATTGTGCTTTAAATGCCTCTCTTTTTTGCTGTGCTAAAGCTTCTTGTTTAAAATTTTGAAGTATGCTATCTTTTGCGGCATCTAGAGTGATGCCCATTATCGCCCTAGCAATTAGTCCTACAGGTATCATTAGGTTAAGCAGTTAAAGACCTCTTGGGCATAAGCGTATCTACCCGCCATATTTGGCGTCCCGGCCTTCTCGTATGTATCTTCAAAGATTAATGTGGCGTTATTTACGGACGTAGAGTTATTAAGGGCTCCTATCATCCCGGAGTAACTCTGCTTAACTTCTCTCACAAACCAAGACATTTGTGTATTGATGCTATTGGCGCTACCTCCTACTTTAGTAGCATGGGCCTCTAACGCTTTCTTTCTAGGGCCGTTCCATTGAAAAACGCCAAGGGCTGCTCCGCCATCTCCTACAGCCGTAGGGTCTACTCCAGAAGTTTCTTGAAGGGCATTGCCTATTATCCCTGCAATAGCAAATTTGTTTGTTATCCCCATAGAGTTGGCGGCGTTTGCGATTGCCTGGATGTTGCCCTTATTGTACTTATTGCAGGTATATGTAAACTTACCTGGCGGATAAGAAGTAGTTATATCGTTGGCACCTGTAGTGCTAGACTCATTACCTGTTCCAGGCGTCCCGCCTAGTACTGAAGACAGCGCAAAATTACCGCACTTAGTACACGAGTCTCCAAAGCACAGATCCCCTGACGACCTAATATAATCATAATAGTCCTTGTACCCCTTCTCCTGGGCAAGAGCCGAGAACTTAGGGATTCTTGAATCGATTAGGTAAATGTCTCTGCTTACATAGGGTCTGCGGCACTCTATATCAACTCTTAGATCCCCGCTTTCCCATTTAAAAGTTGTTTTTACAATAGGCCAATTCCTATACTTTTCTGGGATCCATACACCAGGGTCGATAGCGTTAGACTTATTACTCCTCACCCAAGCATCGTAGTCTGTAACAAAAGAAAGAACCGTGCGCCCTGGGATTAGGCTAAGAGCCTTAGGAATCCCTTTAAAGCTCGTTTTTAACGTTATGCCCTCTTTTGTGATGCCGCCAGAAGCCGGGCCAGATGTTGATCCTTCTCCTGTCTTAGATCTAACCCCGCTCCCTCCGCTCCCGGCAGATGGGATAGATTCGGGTATAGAGCCTTGTTTTAAATGAGCGACTAACATATTGCCTTCTGGTGTGCTAATTACTACACTATTACCAAAACGGTCTCCGCATTCTGTGTCCCCCTCAACGCAACCTGTAAACGCATCTATAATTTTAGCCCCGTTTCTTACAAAGACTTGAATCCCTTCTGCTCCAGATAGATCAACCCCGGTATGGTTAGGTCTTGTAGAAGATCTATAGGTATGTCCGCTTAGCACAGAAAGATCGCCTTTAATGTCTAAGTACTTGCGAGCTTGTGCCTCCGTGATAGGTTTTTTATCCCTAAATTCCACATGAAGGTGAGGTCCTGAACTTCTTCCGGTACTTCCAACCTCTCCGATAAGATTCCCTATATCTTTTTCTGTATCGTCTGTTGGGGCCCTGTCTTTTAGATCCTGGTCTGTATACCCAACCGATGTGCTAATTAAGCTCTGGAGTTTTGTAGGATCTATTGTGACCTCTTTAATATTGCTATCTCTGCCAATCTTTATAAAGTATCTGAATTTGGTATGCTTCTGGGGGTCTGTTTCGGCCTCGCCAACAGACTCACCTACCGCAAGGTCTTTGTCTTCCTCTACACTTACAGACTTCAGGTCTTTGTATTCTTGGAATAGAGACGATTGCCCGCATTTCTCTACTCCAGGAACGCAATAGAGCACGTGATATGGGGCTTCTACAACGGCCCTGACTTCTCCTACCTCAGTGACCTTACCTCCTAGGAACGCGATAGGGGATGTTAAATCGCCAAATAAAGCCGTAGATGTCACCTTCTTTATCACAAACTCTCCTTGTTTGTAGGTGTTGCCACTGCCTGTGCTCGGCGTAACACTTTCCACAACCCAGCCATTATTCGCGGAAGAGTTGCCGTCGGAGTAGTCAGAAAGATCCTCGAATTGTTTTGGTAGGGCGGCCCATGCACTAGAGTTAACTTGGCGTAGCTTCTGACTAGTTGCTACGGGATCCTTTCTGTCTGTTCTAAACTTTAATGTGTCTTTGATCTCAATACCCACTGCCTCTTTAGGAGCAGTTTCAGACTCCGCTTCGCTGGCAGAAGAGGCCTTATAGTTTTTTAAATAGTCGCCAAAATTTGTTTTTGAGTTTATTGTATATTTTTCGTATAGACCCTTACCAAGGTAAAAAACTCTTTGCAAATAACAACCGGTATCTGGCTTGGAACAAAACTGGATCTTATTAGCAAATTCTTTTGTAGGCAGCGACAGTACCTGGCTACCTTCTACGCTCTTCACCCACTTCTCTAAAATCTCTTTTGTGGTTAAATTATTAATCCTATAGTTCCTATCTACTTTTACCTGATCGGCTCCTGTGGAACAGATATCTTCTATTTCAAAGCCTCGCTCCTTTATATCGGTTTTTTCGTTTAGTTCGTCGATAAGGTTCTTATTCTTAGAGAAGAACGTGGGTTGGAGGTTCTGCTGAAAAGACATATGATATGCACCAGCGCCTGTGATATTAACAGTTGGTTCGCCGGACGCACCTTGGGTTATATTGGTGCCATTTACTCTATAGTAAAAAGTCTGCTCTGTTACTTGGTTTAGAGTACCTCCTAACTTATAGAATAATGTTATAATTATAAAAGGATGGTTTGCGCTATCTCCGTCCGCTTGGCCTCCTATACTAGTATCTACTGCGGCGTATTTATTACATTTGTGGGTCTCTGGGTTTTGCCCTTGCTCACATTTAGGAAGTAGGTCTCCGTTTTCTGCCCTTTTCATGGCAGTACTCAAAAAATAACGATCGATCTCTCCAAGGGCGGTCCAAGCAATCCCGTCTAAGTACGGGTCTGTAATTGTTACCTTGCAAGTATTCTCTTTTGCCTTAAAAACCCCAGGAACAATGTTCTTGTTGTTCATAACCTGAGCACTTAAATTTATATTTAAGTTTGCTTCAACAGAAGCCACTTGCCTTTCTTCAAAGACAATCGCGTAATCTGCTGCGATGGGTCTATACGCCACCCGCGCGTGGCATCTATATAAGTTACTCAATTTAAGGCAGTATATGCTATAGATACTTTAAACCCCCAGAAGGGAACTCCTTCCAGGGGATAAAGAAAATATTTAGTTTTTTATCAGGAAACTGCTGTGACTTCGACGAGTGCCTGTGTTCCAAGGTCTCCAGAAGCATGTACTCCTGTATCGACTTCCAAGGTGAGGATGTCGCCAACCGAGTATCCAGATCCTGCGGCAGTGATGGAATTGACAGCGGTGATAACACCAGCAACAAGAACCACGCTTGCTTTGCCTCCAGTTCCGTTTCCAGTATCTTCTGTACCGGAAAGAAGTACGGAGTAAGGATCTTCGTCTTCGTCTGTACCATCAACAGTGTAATCAGATCCACCATCGAGAAGTACGAGCGTTGTGATTCCGCCAGTAGCGGCGGTCTCTTCAACAACTTCAGTAACAACTTCGCCAACAATCCCAGAGATTAGTTCGCAAAGATTGAATGTTGCAACCATGAAATGAAAGTCTTCTTCGCCTTCCATACCAACAAATCGAGTTACATTTACCAGTTCAGAGGTAAGTGCAGTGTCGTCAGAGGCGGGAACAGAAGAAGAATTTTTAAGAGCAGTAACAATTTGCTCCAAGCAAGCATAAGCATTGCGCTTAGCTTCGAAGCCCATTGATGCTCCGCATTTAATAAACTTAGTTAAAGCAGCGGCTGCTGCAGTAGCTTCGGTCGTTTCAGCTTGGACGATAGGATCGTCCTTAAACTCTGTGAGTAGAGTTTGGAGTTTGAGTTTAAATTCAAATTCAATACCGAGGGTACGAGATAAACCCTCGTTTAGAATATTAGCCATAGTATTGTTTTATAACAAATCTAGTTATCTTTAAACCATAACGTAATCCAGAACAGACTCCCCGAGCTTGGGCTCTATAATCTGGTACGGAAGAGTGGTTACTGTTTCGAGATAAGATCTCATGTAGTTGTAGTATTGCTTGTGCTCTTCTTCCCTCACAAGGAGCTGGTTACGTTTCCAGTAGGAAGAAGCGTCTGGGTAGAGCTGATCGAGCTCGTCAATGTGGTTGTTCCTGGCCCAGTTCCATGATCTCTCCACCATAAGAACATCTATAGTCTTGCTAGCCGATGCGAAATAAGATTCAGCGGCTACAGCCCATTCTTCAGAGATAATAATGTTCCTACGAAACTTCTCATAGAAACAAACTTCAGAAAAGCCTCGGTCGCAAAGAATATATTCTGGTGACCCAGAACTGGTCACCTTATTCAGAGGCTCGATGTATTGCGTAATTGGGTCGTTGTGGTGGGGTTTAGGCCCAGAGAAGTGAAGCTTAGAAACGCTAGAAAACTCGTTGATTACATTATAGCTATTGTCAACAAAAGTGCTCTTTCCTACACGGTCAGGGCCTAAGACAGCAATAATACGGGGAAGCATTGGCATATATCGTATGTATACAATTATATCATAGATAGTTAGAGTTTAAAGCTAAATTAGATATTTTGTTATAGTCACATGACAACACCGAATCATAGGTGGGGGATTAGATACTCCTCCGATTCTGCCAAGAACCTAGCATATATTCAAACGCAGTACACAAACGATAATACCTTCGCGCAGCCTGGTGAGTTATTTCTCAACGAAAACCTTCAAGAAGTCTACTACGTAGATCATTCTGACGACACAGCTAAGAAACTCGCCGGGGTCTGGGCTAAATCAGGCTCGAACGCGTATTACTCCGCAGGTAGAGTAGGTATTGGTCTTTCGGCTCCTACGTCTCCTTTAGAAGTTGCTACAACCTGGAATGATAACACCACAGACCAATACGGGCTAAAGCTAACAGTTACAGATACAGCTTCTGGTGCGGGTTCAAAACCCCTTAGCGTTACGGTCGGCGGATCTTCTAAGTTATCTCTTTCAAAAGCTGGTGATCTTACGGTTGCAGGTAAGGTAAATTTACCTTCTCAGCCTCCGGCTTCCGCAACTGCCGCAGGTGTTGCAGGAGACATTGCATGGGATACCGATTATGTTTACGTTTGTGTAACAAATAACAACTGGAAGAGAACCGCAATAGCCACATGGTCTTAACAAAAGATTAAGAGGTTTAAAGTTTTACGAACATTAACTAAGATTCTTCTCTTAATGTTTCGTCATTTTATACTTAGTTTGAGCATGATCCTCTAGGCGCAGAAATGTGCTCTGGGGGATTTTTGCTATATGGAGACCCTATGGCACGTAAAGTAAAGAACACCCGTAGACAAAAAATCCGCACAGAACAATCTTATATGCCACAAAATAGAGAACAAGATCAGGTCAGAATAGTAATGCCTCGCAATCCTTCTCAAGTGGATGCGTTGAACTACCTTAAAACAAAAACTCTAACAATTTTAACAGGGCCACCTGGCACTGCAAAAACGCTTCTCTCTGTATACGCTGCATGTCAAGCTCTTCAAAAAAGAGAAATTGACAAGATTTATTACGTAAAGCCCATTGTTGATGTTGTAGGAGAGCAGGGTCTTGGCTTCTTGCCGGGAGAGGTTGATGAGAAGACCGCACCCCATATTGCGCCTCTTAAAGATGCTTTATCGGTATTTATGCCCAAAGGCAAGGCAGATTATCTTATTGAGAAGAAAGTCATTGAGTTTGTGCCATTAGAGCATCTCAGAGGGAGGAGTCTGGCCAAATGTTTTGTGATTGCCGACGAAATGCAAAACGCTATCCCCCACTCCGTGCTTACAGTACTTACCCGACTAGGAAATGATAGCAAAGTGGCTTTACTTGGTGATGTTGTACAACGTGACCTTGATGGAAAGTTTGGGAGAGATGGATTGTCTGATGCAGCAAAAAGGTTATCCAAGCTTAATGAAGTTGGTCATGTTGAGTTCGGGTTTAACGAGATCGTAAGATCAGGCTTTGTAAAATCTGTCATTAGGGAATACGCTGATCTATACGCTGCGTAAAGTTTAAAGTAACTATATATATTGTAGTTACAGACCTATGCCTGGTAAGTTAGCTGGGGGCAAAGTAAGGATTTCAAATACCGCCCCGTCTATTATATCCAAAACTAAAAGTCCATCGACGTCCGAGGTGAAATACTTCGGACTCGTTAGAGATCAATATTTAGACGATCTAACTTCAAATCTTGATGCTCTGGATCAAGTCCTTGAAGACATACAGGATCCTGCTGAAAGAAAAGCTGAAGGTGAGATGAATGCCGGTGATTTATCTATCATCGACGGTATTGTCAATTTTGATATAAAGTACGAGGATATTGAGACTCTTCAAGGTGCGTCTCTTTCTACAGAAGAAGGCGGCACACTCGTAAATCCTAGGTTTAGGCTGTCGGATAGGATCTCTCAATTCGCGACTTTTGCAGGTAGAGGAACTCCTTTTGTAGGAGCTGGGCCAACAAAGTCTACGTACATTGTCCCCAGAGAAGGAGACCTATTACCAGGAACGGTCTCAATAACTACTGGTGGAGTGGTGACTGGTACAGGTACATATTTTACAGACGAATCTGCTTTGGCTGCAGATTTTCAATTAAACAGGACTCTCAGCGTAGGGGATTTTGTAGGGTTATACGAGGCCGATGGCAAGACTTTGCATAGGATCGGGACAACGGCAGATGCCAAAAAAGCTGACCAAGCTATCTATAAAGTAACGGCTGTTACTAATAACGGCTCGATTACTCTGAGCCCCACTCCTGCTGTGGCCGTTGCCGCAGGTAAGAAACTAAGGAAGAGATATTGCAACAACTCCCTCCCACCTTTCTACACTGAAAGCCTCACTAGCAATAAGTTTAATTCTTCTGATACTTACCCAAATAGTGCGAATTACGCCGAGTCTCATAGAAAGGGTTATCTACAGGGCGCAGTTTTTGAAGCCGAGAAATCTTTTGAAGATTGGTGGGCTGGGGCATACAACCAAGACTTTGCTGACAAAAGGGAGTATGGCGACATCACGGCAACTCCAGATACCGATCCTAAGTTCCACATTGTAAAAGATGGAAATATAAATTTTAACCTTGCCAAAGAAGACCTACCCCAGACGGATAATTTTGGATTTAAGTACGACTTTTGGCTAAAGAAAAATTTTGGATATGACTTTTTAAAATTTGCGGCCCAAGTAAACGGAAAGTTAAGGATAGACTATTACAAAAAAACCAGCATTAATAGCAGCGGCGTGGCAGTTGGTGCTTGGGTAACTGCTCTAGATACATCAAACCCAGATACATTCTTCAGGCAGTTTCAGATAGAAGAGCCGGCAAATAGCAGGTTCGGGGTGAGGGAAAGGTTTATCCAAGGCGGTCCAAATCATGCAAATGCAGCTGCTGTAGATGCTATCTCTCCTAACAACAGTATAGTTCTTGCAGACACATACACCGGGACTGAAACTGGGTCTTCTTATAGTACGTTTGACGATAACTATTTTCCTGTAAGCATAAGATATTGGTACGGCCAAGATACAGTAGATACTAGCAGCTCTAATCCTATAGCAGAAGAAGATAAGTCTATTTTAGCATTTGACCCTTCTCTTTTTATCCAGCTAATACAAACCAACCTTCCCTCAGCTAACTTAAAATACTGGAACGACTACTTCGGGCTTGTTAAGCTCGTGTATACTGCAGACGCTTTAGGTTCAGGAGTGCCTGGGTGGGTAGTAGCGGCTAACGGCGCAAACTATGACACAAACCTTTCAGAATTTGCTCATATCTTTGAAGTTATGGCATATCAGGCCTCGGCTGGACCCGCCGCCCCAGCATCTAAAACAATTAGCACTCTGTTATCTACCACCGCCGCCTTTGAATTTATTCCCACCGAGCTGCTAACAGGGGAAAGGTACGACAACGGTGTAGACCCAATATCGACATCAGCCGCAAACATAGCCTTCCCTGCTTTTTCTTCACCTACTGTAGGTGATGAGGTCTATGCGCTTCTGATAAACAGAGTTAATAACGTACTCCCTAGAGACACTACTAGTAAAACAAATTATTTAAAGGACACTGATCAGTTATGGCAGACAAACATACACAACCCAGACCCCCTAGGTAACTATAGGGACGTTGGTGATCTACTAGAGGGCGGGACTAACTACCTAGAGCCCAACCCTTCTTTAAAAGAATTTGATGATAATACAGAGTACTTTAAATACAAACTCGGAATAAAACCTGAAAAAGATACGTATGGACCAGATAGGTACGATGGGTTTATCAAGAATAGGATATCGGAGCTGGCTTCAGATTACGATACCGACTATACGCATACCAAACTCTTATCTATTGGCAGGCAGAAGAAAGACGTAACAGTAAAACCCCTTGTTAATCCTTTGCTTGACGGCACGGCGGAAGTAAGAAATAACGGAGAGAACTATACGTTTATCTCTGTAGAGTCAGACGAGGCCGGGAACGGTGGAGAGATAAGCCTTGTTGGCTATCCTATCAACTCCATGGCGGCTATTGCCGGGACCGCAGGACAAGGAGACGGTGGCCTAATCCTCCATGCAACAGATAACACTGGGACATTTACAGCCGGATCGAGGCAGGGTGTATCTACGATCGTTAATGTGGAGTTTCCTCCCGCGGCTAATTTTGATGACGACAACACGTTTAATGCTTCGTATTCCTTAAAGAACAGGACTACTGACACGGACAGGGAAATCATGTACCCAGTCAGCCTATCAGCCCCCAACTCAGCAGATGCGTTCAATGCAACAACCAGGGGCATGATCTCGACTGGAGGGCTGGGGGTAGTTGCAGGAAGGACCAAGGCTAATAAGTCTATATTTATAACATCTTATAAGAAAAACACATACACTGGTACTACAAGAGACGGCACCGACACCACTGAAGAGAGGTATTTCTTTGACTTACTTCTTGCCACTCGTCCTAATGCTGAAAATGTAGTCACTGTATCTTCGAGCTCTGGAACTGGAGTTGGTGCCACAGGGACCATAGACTCTCCAACTCTGTTCGCAAAGAATACGGACACTGCGGCTGATTGCGCTGCTTTATATGACGGTGCCCTGATCGAGTTTTACGCAGATAGCGACGCTTTAGCATCCTCCGGCACCAACCCCAGTGCCGATGACCCCATCGTTGGATATGTTACTGGCTGGAATGATGGGAATCAAAAAGTAACCTACATAATCGATAGTGGGCCGAGTGGATTTACCGCTCCAGCCAACGGATCCCATAGCATCAGAGTCTACTATAACTTCTTTGAAGTTACAAAATGGCCTGAGAAGGGGACCAATGGAGTAGGCACAAGATTAAGCACTTCAAAAACAGCCTCCGGTGACGCTGCGAACCTACAGATAAAAGGGGTGTTCTCATCTGCATATGGCTTTAGCAGGGCAGATAGCGGTGCCTCACTTTCTTTCTCTGAGGCACTATACTGCGAAGCTGAATCAGGCGCTACTAACCCAGCCTTGAATCCCTTCGCTGCTCAGGCCGAGCTACCCTCCCCGCCTTCTGCAATTGTAACTCCGTTTGACTACGACAACCTTCCCTCTCACCCCTCAGATCCTGGTCTGGGAGGCATATGTTATCCTCCGCATCAGACTCAAGACCTAGCGTTATTGGGTTCTATTACTAATGACAATGACCTATATAATCTCGGTACTAACACAGTTGGCAACCACGACGTTTATTTTGGATCTCCTCAAGTAAGCCCTACAAGCTTGGGAAGCAAGTCCTTACAGGTTAATAGCGAATTTGCCTTTGACTTTAAGAAAGAAGAACGTGTTAACATTATTCCAACGAACTTATCTAGTTATACTTTCCCTACATTCAACGAGAATAGCTATACGCATAAGCTTAGAGTCTTACTAAATCCGTTCATAGGAAACCCCACCGACAGCAATGGGCTATTTGCCAATAGAGGCTCGGGAAGCTATAGCAGTATATCTAATGAAAATATATTTAACGACGTCTTACTCCACTCTAATCAAAAGCCCGTTAAAGAAACGTTCTTCTTATTCATAAATAAAAACGGTACCCAAGCTGAGGTCTTAGTAAATAACAACCCCAGCTATATCTGATCAGATCATCGTGAATAACGGTACTTTATAATAACTAGTACCGGCTGGACTTTCTACCACCGGTGCTACGTTTCTATGGAAGTACAGTGCTCCGTTTTTCCCCGCATCTGCCGAAGCGTCTGGAACGGAGATGTGCTGAGCAAATTTATCTAACACAGTGTCATAGGCATAGAACGACCCACTGTATTTATTTGCCGCAAACAAGGAAAATGCTCCGTAGGTACTGCCTTCCATATCTGGGTTCTCAACCGATCCGGTTCCGTCCTCGAAGAATGGCTTAGCGGTTGTCGAAAACGCTCTTTTGTACTCTGCACCAACTTTTATAAATAAACCCGGGACTCTGAGAGGAACGGAATTGGGGTCGGGGGTCGTTGCAGTCCCTGTACCATCTCCCTGCCCGGTTGCAAAAAATGTAGTGCCTACAGTATTTGCAGATGCTCCGATCGCAGTAAAGTCTGTTGTTCCTACTGTGAGAATCGTGTATTGAGCACCCGTAACAAAACTACCAGAGGTCACTGTGATAGTATCTAATAGTTCAAAATCTGGCATTATAACATTTTCTTTTAGCTTTATACCATTAACTCCCGTAGTACCAAGTACAAAGTCTTGGTCTCTCACCACAACGCGTTGATATATCGCAACGTTTTGCCCTAAAATTCTGTTATAATCAAATCCTAACGTATTGCTGTCAGAAGTAACTTTCTTAGGGTTTTTAGTGTTTTGGATGCTTCTATAAGAGCCTTCTCTTAAAGCAGCAGCAGAGCCCGTTAGAGAAAATATTGCTCCAGTTAAGCTACTTCCGGCCTTAAAATTATCTCCGTAGCCCTCGATCCATATGGGTGACTGAGCAAATTTTAGTTGGAGGATATTATTAATATATACAGCGTCATCTCTTAAAATTCTTATTTCTCGTGCGCCTATCGTATTAAAGTCTTCGTCTC
>JACLAB010006594.1_pt1 | contig 21323 bp, 6 predicted proteins | sample 8027921 | NCBI WGS metagenome assembly JACLAB01 (sample SAMN15725117, study PRJNA655200) | protist metagenome | isolation source: fluorescence activated cell sorting (FACS) single amplified genomes of... | place: USA: West Boothbay Harbor, Gulf of Maine | collected 2000-07-19
TCATCTCCAAACTCATCATCCTCGGCCTCCTCCACCTCCTCGTAATCCTTCTTTCCCATTTTGATATGAAAGGTAATCTGTCTCCCAGACGCTCACCTGCGCTCACGTATACGGGTCTACTGCCAAACTAAACGCAGATTGGAGAAGCAGCAGAGGCAATATAAACCCGTGTTAACGAACCCCTTAAAGTGCTGTTGGAGGTTTGAAGTAAGCTGATTAAACACCTCTTTCGAGTTTGAGAATATCGAGGCAAAGACCTTGCAAAGGTCTATATTGCTCGTCTCTTTGTGTAGCCAGCTCCCTTTTTCCCGACCTTTGGCGCCTACAGCACTCTAACCTTTTTTTCTTACCCCCATGCTCTTTTTCGCATTTTTTTTATTAGGACATTGAGCGAGGAAATGAAGTTGAACTCTCAGGACTCGTGTGTGTACTAGTGCCTGCAGAAAGCGTTAGAGCATCCTCAAACTGTCCTCTTCGTGGATCTTTCTGTACTTCAACTTCTTGACAATACGCAATGGGCAAGCAGGGACATGGAATAGGCAAAGGGAAGCCCAAGATGAGGGATCGGCACACCGGCATGGGCCGTGCCTTGATCAAGCAACAGCAGCAAGGTGGTGGTGGATTGAATGGAATCGAGGCTCGTTCTAATGCCGCGGCCGCCTCGTCGAAAGATCTACATACAGTTCTTGATTCCAGCGGCCTCGATGATTTTGTCGACTACATCGAGATGGAAGGGAAGGAAGTGGATGTTCGAAGAGTGAAGACAGATGCCGATGCGGCCTTTCTTATTGAGGGCACAACTGCAACCACCCCTCTGCAGCAGACGCTTACCATCGACCAGTACGAGTACGAGCACCTACCCGTGCCCAGAAAGCCCAAATGGTCGCGTTCGATGACTGCCGAGGATGTTGCTCACAATGAGAGAGTAGCGTTTGTGAAATGGAGAAGGAGAATCGCAGAGTTGGAAGATGCGAACCAGGGCGCTTTCAGAGCCACGCCTTTTGAAAAGAATATCGAGGTGTGGAGGCAGCTGTGGCGTGTGATGGAACGAAGTGATATGGCTGTTCAGGTGGTAGACTCGCGTAACCCCCTGCTGTATTTCACAGAAGACCTATTGAAGTACGCGAGTGAGCACAGTCCTGCGGTGCCCATGATGCTGGTGCTCAACAAAGCTGACTTCCTGACCGAGTATCAGCGCATCCAGTGGGCCCGTCAGCTCGATACGCTGGGTATCAAGTACGTTTTCTACTCTGCTTCACGTGAGCAAAAGAAGGTGGATGCCCTAGCCACCATCACCGCCGCACAGGCACACCACGATTTGTCCGAAGAGGAGGAAGAGGCCATTCAAAATGCCTTCGAGGAGTGCGACAGAGTGGAGGTTAGGGCCCTGCTAGATGACCTAGTGACGCGATTCGGCCAGGACGCGAGACGTGCCACCGGCAAGAGCAAGGGAAAGAATGGTAATGTTGAAGACAAAGAAGAGAATGTGGATGAGGAAGTGGAAGACGGGGTGGGTAATGTGAGTGCTATCGAGCAGATGGAAAACGACTACACGCGCTCACGCATTCTTACCCGCGCCGAGCTGGTGATCTTGCTACAAGAGTTGCCGCTGCGACTGGAACTGCAACCTCAAGAGCGACATGGAAACAGGGCGTGTGTGGGCATGGTTGGGTTTCCTAACGTCGGTAAGTCGTCATGCATCAACAGCATCATGGGTGTGAGCAAAAGTACCCATGGCAAGACCCGAGTAGCTGTGAGTAGTACCCCGGGCAAAACCAAGCACTTCCAGACGCTTATGATCAACGACGGCCTGATGCTGTGTGATTGCCCTGGTCTCGTGTTCCCATCTTTCATGCGCAGTACTGGCGAGATGCTGTGCGCTGGCATCCTTCCCATCAACCAGATGCGCACCTACTTAGACCCCGCCAGCGTCATCACCTCACGAGTACCGATGCATCTCATCGACGCCACCTACGGAATCAACATCGTGAAGGTACTCGATGTAAAGGACAACCCAATGCGCCCCCCAACCGGGTCGGAGATGCTGGAGGCGTACTGTAAGGTCAAGGGCTACATCACTGGCTCCAGTGGCCGCTGGGATGAGTTTCGTGCATGCAAAGAAATTATTCGTGATTTCTGCGATGGTTCCCTACTCTACGTGTGCCCTCCCGAGATCGTGAGTGACTCGTTGCGCTGGCTGCAAGAGACTGAGAGGACCGTGTTGATGAATGAGAAGACGAGTGAGCGTTTGGCCACGAAGAGGCTCAAGGAGGCGGAGGCTTTGGCTCGGGGGGACGCCGTGCCTGTCAATGTGTTCCGAAGTAATGCGAGCACTGCTGCCGACGGAGAGTCGGAGTTCGTGTTCGGCGACGGTGCGTACGACCAAGCTACGGACGACACTCCCGAGCAGCCAGATGGTGAAGAAGCGGCGGTGGCAGCAGCAGCGGTGGCAGATGCAGATGCAGAGAAGACTGTGAGTGGGCAGGAGGGCTCGGATGTAGTACAGCCTCAGGCAGTGGCCGTGCCCGCCGGAACCGTGTTCGATGACGAGAGCAGTGACGATGAGGAAGGATTTGAGGAAGAAGCGGAGGTGGCGATGGGCGCGGACGGCTCAAAGCCCAAGCGCGACCACAAGAAGCTCAAGCACTGGGGCAAAAAGAACCGCAAACTGAAAGACAAGAATCCCTACGGGGAGGAGAACGGTTCCGTCTCATACCAGGCTTTTACGAAGAATCGGGTTGCCGCACCAAAGGCACAGGGCAGGAGTGGGGCCATGAGGACCACCAGGGCTGTGCACAAGACCGGCGGGGACAGCAACGAGGCCACCACCGGCGGTGGGGTCAACTTCACCCGGCAAACGCTGCCGCACCACCCCAGCGCCGTGCGCCCCGGCGCCATTTAATTAATGATTGATGATATGATGATATGAGATGATAGCAGCAACTATGGTTAGACACTGTGTCAGTATTGTATCCAATGATATTAACTACGCCCACTAGCATTTATCGAAAACGCTCTTCCGGTCTTCTGTGCGTACATTAGGAGCCGAAGGAGAAGAAGAGATTGCTGTTTTAATCGACCAGCAATGCTGAGACTGGGTAGGAGTGGGGTTCGCTCCCTCTCTAGAGCGAATTATTATGTGAGCAGTCCGGCTCATCCCGTTGTGAGGGCATTGGGGGGAGCAGGCAGTGTCCGCTTTAGCAGCGGAGGTCCTGCTGAGAAGGTGCCTGCTGAGGCTTCAGCAGCGATTGTCGACGCGGTTCAGCCGCTGTACACAGCGACCGAGGGGGTTAATTTGGGGTGGAACCCTACAGACATGATCTGTGCGTTCATTGAGAATCTGCACTTGAGCTGGCAGATCCCGTACTGGGAGGCAATTGTGTTGACCACCATTGGACTCAGAGTTTGCCTGTTGCCCTTGAGTATTAAGACTGCTCAGGGCAGTGCCCGCATGGCGAAGGTGCGTCCCCTGTTGCAAAAGGTGTCGGATGCGATGAAGAGAGATCCACAAGCATCAACAGTCGCCCGTAGGAATGCCTATGCTGCCCAGAGCAAAGCGCTGCTGGCACAACACAAGGTGAACCCGCTCATGTCCCTAGCCATGCCGCTGGTGCAGCTACCGGTGTTCATGTCGTTTTTCTTTGCTCTGCAGGCCATGGGCGGTCACTTCCCGGGCATGGAGTCCGGTGGTACTATGTGGTTTACTGACCTCACACAACCTGATTCGAACCTTATCCTACCTGTTATGAACGCGGTGTCGTTCCTGGTCATGGTGGAGCTTGGCGCGGACGGTATGGGTGCTGGCTCGAATACGCAGACTTTTCGTTGGGTGATGAGAGGATTGGCCCTCGGCATGACCCCCCTCACTATGAATCTACCCACAGGACTGTTTGTTTACTGGACTGCTAACAACGCCATTTCAGTGTCGCAGGCCACCATTATGAAGCTTCCGGCGGTGAAAAAGGCTCTGGATATCCCGGACAAGCCCGCGGATGAGGCCCAACCAGACCTCAAGATAGCTCGTATGAATCCATTCAAAGTAGTAGTGGAGGGTGTGAAGAAGGAATTTGCGCACAGTGAAAAAGCGAAGGCGGAAATTGTCGATGGTACAACCGGTCGTGGTGCGCCCTCTGGGCCTCTACCCAATGCGCCGCAAGGCCCGCCTCCCACCACCTTCTCCATGCCTCCTCGCAAGGCGAAGAAAGGCAAGAAGGGGTCGAAGTAATGAGTCATTATTAGGAGAAGACGAGAGGATGATTTTAAGAGAAGAGGGAATGAAGGATATTCTTGTATGCTAGTGAATTAAATATGTTCTATTCAGCAATGATGGTGACGATTTGATTTCATATATATATATATATCTCGTAGTGACTTTTTATTAGTTCGCTGGGTGGTCCATGATGCCCCTGATGTGGTCAAGGATGCAGCCAGCGATGTCGTTGCCCTGAGAGGTGATGACGCTGAGGTCAAATTGTGTGCCAGACTTCTCATCGCCCAAGATGATACTGAACAGGCCACTGCTGCCGCCCCATCGGAAGATCTCTGCGAAAGGGTAGTTCACGATGCACTCGTTCGACATGTTGAATATGGCCAGTCCCTCTTGGCTGAAGGCCAGGGCAATGCGATAGGGGAGGGTGCGGATGACCTTGGGGTACTGCTTGGTCTCGGAGAGGTAGGGATGCACGTAGAACCAGTGCATACCGTACATGGGGCTCTGCTGCAAGGTCTCCAGGAACTGGTACTGCAGGTTGTTATACCACGCCACGCCCTCCTCGGACTCCTCCTCGATATCAGGGGGGCACATGTGTTGGCTCTTGTACTCTAGCACGAGCTCGGCCCACTTCTCCGCAGGCATCTTCTTCCTCCAGTGCACGGGGATGAAGTCAAGCACATTCTTCGCTACGAGTTCCTCTACTGTGTCGCCGAGGGCCTTGCCTCCCCACACCACCATGGATATCGAGCCTAGCCAGGCGGCGGTCTCGGCATCGGGCAGCTCGATGTTGCCCTGCACAATAGCCTCATCCTCGCCCTGCATGAACAGCAGGCGCTCGTAGTGTGGATCCTCCGAGCGCACGTTATGGTGCGCCAAGAAAATCTTCTTCTTGAACACAAATTTGAAATCGCGTTGAGTACGCGCTTTGTTCACCACCACGTCACCGAGGAACTCCTCATTGCGCAGAGGGCGAGGCGTACGCTGCAAATCGTGGTAAGGAACGTTGTCCTGCGGCTCGCCGCTGTTGTCACCAAGATCATACACGAAGATACCGAGCATGTCGGTGCGGGGGTCCTCGAGGTTGAGCATCTGGCAAATGCACTCGATGATTTTCGAAGCATTTGTGTCCGGGGTGACGGGCATGTCAGTAACCACGACACCACCATCAACCAGGCTGATGGTGGCCAGGATGGGGGGTCTTTCCTTGAACGCAAGGATTTCCTCCACCACCGGCACGTAGCCAAGAGTGCCGCCAGCGCTGAGCATTGCCTCCACTGTACGGATGCAGTAGCGGGCGTAGTCAGTCACGGCACCCTTGCCGGATTCTCTCTTCTCCATGATGAAGTGTAACAAGTGCATCTCCAGGTCGATAGAGGGAGGGAAAGTGCCACAGCACATGCACATGAGCTGCCAGCCCTTGGCCACACTCTCGGGACGGGGGTTGTTGGTCACCTGCTTGATGATCTGGACGTAGATTTCATCCCTCAGCTCCTTGCTCTCGAAGCCCTTTCTGAGCACGTCGTAGGCAAGCATGGCGGGGAACGGCATGTGGATGTCGCCCATGTAGCCCAGCAAGTTCTTGTGGATCTCCAGGGCGCGCTTGTTCGTCTCCTTGTCGAGCACGGTGATACTCTTGGGGATCTTGCTGGTCTGGTGCACCAACTGGGAAGCCTTGATTCTGCTCTTGTTAAGAATGGCGCCCTTGGCATAGTCGTTGGGATCGCGGAGCATAGAGAAGTACTGCAGTGCGTACTTGGGCTGCGCAGCGTCGACCTGGCGCTGGCGGCGGGCTTCCTCGGCCTCGTCGTACTCCTCCTCGTACTCCTCGTAGTCTCCAGCCATGGCCTTGGCCTCCTTCTCCGCTCTGAAGTCCAGTTCCAGCTGTCTGAGGATGTTCTTGGCCTTGGCGACGAGGTCAATTTCCATGCCCAAGTTATCGGCAGCGCTCACGGCATCCTTCAGTTGCACTCTCTCCTTGGTCTCGCATCCACTCTGGAGGTCGACGAACACCTGTGCCTGCTGCTTGTATGAATCAAATTGGGTCTTGGCCTCGTCAAGTTCGGGGAAGGGGAAGCTGGCGGATGTCATAAGCTTGTCTCCCTGCTTGATGGCGGCGTTGAGCGGCCCCAAATCAGAAGAGGAGATGCCAGACATGCACTTGACCTCGAGGGACTCCAAAGAGGCGTGGATCTTTGACTTGACCTCCACGATGGCAGCCAGCTGAGAAAGCATTTCGTTGGCGGACTGAACCTTGGGGTCGTTCAGGCCCATTTCGATAGCGTCCTGTACAGCCTTATTGAGCTGGGTAACATCCTGAGATTCCATGGCGGTATCAAGCGCCGCCGACACGGTGGCGATCTTGCCCTCGCGCTTGGCCTTGGCCTCGGCAGCCGCCTTCTCAGCAGCCGCTTTCTCCTCCTCGAGCTTCTTGCGCATAGCTTCATCCTTGCGCATTTGTTCCAGGAGCTCCTCCTTGACTGCCTCGGCAGCAGCGATCTCGGGGAAGCCCTCGATGCCGACCTCCTGGCAGCGGGACAGGCCTTCATTCATCTTGTCCAGGTCCTTGGCGGCAGTGGCGTCCTTAAGGGCACCCAGGATCTCGTCTTGCTTCTCAATACGGGTCTTCAGAGCGACGGCTTGCTGCAGCTCGGGGGCGCTGAGGTTGATCTTCTGGGCGCGTTCGATAGCAGCTCCGAGCTGTGCGGGGTCCTTGCTTGCAATGGCGGCGATCAGGGCCTCCTTGGTGGCCATCATCTCCTCGACCTCCTTGATCTTCTCCACGCACTGTGCAAATAGAGGGGTGTCGCTGGCGGTGACGGGCGGCGCCAGAGAGCTGCACGCATCCACAGCACTCTTGAGGGAGTTGAGGTCACCACTCACGAGCGCGTTCTCGAGCAACTTGAACACTCTGTTCTCATCGACGACTCTCGCGAGGGTAGCACGGGCAGTCTTGACGTCTGCGAGGTGGGCCCCGTAGTAGGGCAACTCAGAGACGAGGTCCAACACTTCCTTGAGGGCGGGCTCAGTGCGGGTAACCACGGCGGCCTTGAGAGAGGCGAGGATCTTCTTCCAGCTCTTGTAGCGGATCTGGGCGATCATCACACGGGCACGTGTCTGCACCAGCACAGCCACCTTCGTCATAGCCTTCTCGCGGTACAGCTCAAGGTCATTGGACTGCTGGTTGCGCATAAAGACGCGAGTCTTGCCCTTGGCCCACTCCCCCTTGATGAGAACACCCTCCTTCTCCAGGAATGCGAGCTGCTGATCCAGGTTTGGCATCAAGAGGTTGCACACCTTAAAGCGGTTGTAGAACTCGGTGAATTGGCGACGAATCGGGTAGCCCAGCTTACGGATGCGGCACACCTCCACCAGGCCAGCGTAACGTAGCTGATCCTGCATGCGGGGAGACTCGAAGATGCCACCGCACTTCTTGTCATTGGATTTCATACAACGCACGAAGTGTGGGTAGGTGCTGTTGAGCGTGTCGATCAGCTGGTTGAGCTGGTCCTTGAACTGTCCGCCCAAGGTAACCATCTTCTTACCGCGGGCCTGCGACTCAGCGATGAGGCGCTCCTCCATGGCTTTGAAAATGGAATTGATAGTGGGCACGGTGGACTTCGCCAGCACACTCACTACATCCAAATGCAAAGAATCCTTGTTCTTCTCAAGAAAAGCGTTGCAATTGTAGAACACGGGGCCGGCATAGTGCAAGACGCCGAAGTTTTTGCTGATGTCGTCTTTGATCTGGTTTGGGCGGGGCTTCATGCAGTTCGGGTGCTCCTCGTTCTTCTTCGCGAACTTGCTAAGAACCTTGGACAAGAAGCCAGCATCACTGCCTCTCGGGACGTTGATCTCCTCGTCACACAGTGAGAAAATGCCTCCCTTGGCCTCAAGGAGGTCGAGGGTGGGCTGGTTGTCAACGAAGGTGGATCCAGAAATTGTTATGCCTTCCGCCTCGTACAGCGTCAGCTCCATCTTGAAGATGTGCTCGTTGAAGTGGAACTGCAGCTTCTCGTTACAGAAGTTGATGCACAGTTGTTCGAAGGAGTTGACCTCAAAAGACTCGAATCCGAAAATATCGAGCACACCGATGAACCTGTCCTTTCCCTTCACGCCGTGACCCTTCAGCTCGATGTTGATCTTGTCCACAATCTGCTGGAACAGCTCCGCGTAGACCTTCTTCACCATCGCGTCACGACAGTCGATTGCCTGGGAGGTGGTGTAGTCGACCTTGACTTTCTCCCTCGCACCGACAAGCTTGCTGGTGAGGACAGTGCTGACCTCCTCTGCGGGGACTCCCCACAACTTAGATGCAGTTTTCACCACGTCCATGTCATCGACCTCACTGCCCTCGTTGCCACTCTTCTCAGTCTTCTTGAAATCCACATTACCAAAGTGCAGCGTGCCACCGATGATATGGTAAATGTCCGTCTTAAGCTGCCCGAAGTTGAGCATGTCCATACTTTTGACCAAATCTTCGAAATCCTGCTCGTCGGAGATGCCGTCAACGAGGGTCACTCCTTTGCCCTTGGGGTTGAGGTAAGTGAACAGCTCAGCGCTCTTGAGGTTGCACTCTGCCGCGATCGTGGGATGGGCCTGCAGGGTGGACAGAAGTTGGTAGAAGATGTGGTAGTTGCGCTCGCCAACCGTTTGCTGCACCACACGGGACTTCTCCAGGAGGTAGTTGATGACACCACCGCCGATGATAGACCCTTGTGTGTTAAAGTACACGGTAATGAGCTTGCCGAAACGACTACTGTTGTTGTTTCTCAGGGTCTTGGCGTTACCGAATGCCTCCAGAATAGGGTTAGCACTAAGCAGTTGTTCCTCCAAGGGGTGACCGGCCACATCACCTGTAGCGGCATCGGCCGCTCGACCACTCACATCAGCCAAGTACTGAAGAATCAGCTTCGTAGCTTCACTCTTTCCAGCTCCAGATTCACCGGAAATAACGACTGACTGGTCCGCCTTCTCCTGCAACATGTTATTGTAGGAATCATATGCCGTGCCAAAGACGTGAGGGGGCAGATCACGACTACCGTTGCGGTACTTGTCCAGAATCTCTGGGGTATACAAAGGAAGAAGCTTGAAAGGATTCACACTCACCAGAATCGCACTGATATTGGTGTAAATTATGTCTTTCTTGAATCTTATACGCAGCAAGTGCAAAATGGACATCTCGTTCAAGTCACTGATGGAAATAAGATCATCGATGTTGCTATTGAGAGCCTCCTCGTTACACGGGCCAGTCAAAGCAGACGCCTTCGCGTCCAGCTTATGTTCTTCGCCATCCTCCGTCTCAACTTTCGTCTCCTCACCAGGTGTGTACGACTTCAGCACCTTGGCTGGAAGATAGCACTCCTCTGGATCTGTGATCCACACCCATGAATTCACCTCGCACTTCGCCATGACGTTTTGACCACTCAACTATATATACAAGCCTAGCGGTTCAGATCTGACCCCTAGATTGTAAAAAGTGTGGCTCAGACAGACGCAGTGACTTAACTGAAATAAAGTGGACATAGGATCGTTCGTTTTGCGATCCACCACTACACAGGTGATATTACAAATATTACTCATATTACCTGGATAGCAAGATGATAACGAAGCCGATCGTACTTTATCTTGCCGTGCTGATTGAAGTCGTCGTCTGGTGCCTGTGCATTGTGGGGATGGACGGGATTAATGTTAGGGTTAAAAGTCCATCGGACACTGTGGAATCGGTAGAGAAAATGGAGAAAAAGTACTTCCAGGGGCTTACTAAAGAAAGCAGTGGAGCTAGTTACGACGAAGTGACAAATATCTACTTCACTCTTTCTGCGGCAGGCACCAAAAATGTGATCACAACTTATTCAAGTTCAGGCTCCTCAAAAGTTGCCTCTTCGGCTACGACCGGCACAAGTATAGACAAGTTCAAGGACTGTGGCGATGAAACTTATTCAAACACGAAGTATGATACTTTTACCCGCCGCCGGCAGCTTAGTGCTGTCCAAGAGATTACTACTACTGCCGCTGACAAGGAGGCTGCTGCCCGTGCTGAAGAAAAGATGAAGATGATTCCTCATACGCAGCAGCATCAGCATCGAGGCTTGGCAGATTCTTTCGATTTTTGCGACGACATTGCTCCCGAGTGCCAAGGCAATGGCAATTACGCCGCTGCTGGTTTTGTCCTGAGTTTTATCGTTGCGTTGGCCTTGATAGTGCTGCAGTTCATGAGAGCTGGTCGCTCGGACAATCTCGTCATCTCCTGGGCAACGATTTTACTCCATGTGTTCGTCATGATATTCACAGCTTCCAGTGTGAACGCTTTCTCTAGAAATTGCGTGGCAGATTACCTTGTGGAGTTGAATAAGATTGAGAACGCTTCTGGATCTTCTGAATACACCCTCATGAATGGCCCCGTGATGATTGCTACTATCGCCGCCAGTGTGCTCTCTTTTATCCAGGTTATCATCAATATTTTGTTCCGATATGAGAGACCCCCACTGGCCTTAGGAGTTGTAGACGACAATATTAACAAGGCTTAGGCTTATGATGTACAGATGATATTTATATTGTGAAAAATATAAAATGGTGTACCTTCATTTTCATTTTCATTCATAGTGGACATTTTTCAGATACAGGCCCTCCGCAGGCGCCGGCTTCACCTTGAGCATGCTTCGGTTCCTCCACTCAAGCATGGTCTGCACCTCGTGAGGGTGGTGAACTACTGACATGTGATGAATGTCCGTCAGCTTTTTGTTGTCCTTGACCATTGCCTTTCCCTTGCCATTGACGCTGCCTAACCCTCCTCCGCGACCTACATGCACCAAGGCACTCACCATGTTCCTGACCATGCGTAGCAAAAACGAATCCGCTGTCACGGTGATGGTGATCAGCTGTGCTTCCGGCTCCACGAAACCGAGACTGTCCACATTGTGGTGATCTGATCCTGGAGGGGATGGCAACGATACATGCGGCCAGAGCTCCCCCATGGTAGACGCTGTCACATCCACGCTTCGCACGCGTCGCACAGGAGACGACGACTGGCAGCCGCTGTTGCGAAAAGTAGAGAAATCGTGCTCTCCGACTAGATACTGCGCCCCTGCCTTGATCGCCGCCACATCCACCGGGAAGGGCAGGCACCACGCTCGGTGCTGATAGAACATCCACTTGTGAGTAGCGATGCTGTCCATGCTGTACGCTATCTGCTCATTACCATCACCACCGCCACTGCGCAACAGGGCTCTTTTGTTGAAGAAGGCGGCAGTCGGGGCAATGATGTGATACTCGTACGTACGCCCTGTAGCATGCATCCTGGCATCAAAAGTATCAGCTACCTTCGTAGCGTCGGTGATTACAATAGAGCGTAGAGGAGCGCGGTTACGATAAGACTGTCGCACTGTCTCGAACGCAGAGTCGTCGTCAGGGTCCACCCCTGAAGTCTCGAACAAATCGTCTTCGCCGCCGTTCTTGCCAGTTCTTTGCTTGCCCAGGTAATAGTTGAGGCCATCCACAATAGCTTCGGGAGTGTAACCACTAGCCTGGCTAGCAGCAGTACCGGTACTACCTACAGTACTCTCTCCTCCAGTCGATCTCGCGAGGTCGACGTGGAATACATTACGCAGGGCATGCACTCCAGCGTCAGTACGACTCGACACTTGAAAGCTAGAAAATGCTCCTTCACGTGAATCACCACCACTGCCGGTCTTAAGAAAGCTTGTCAATGCGCTTTCCAGTCGATGCTGCACGCTTGGCAACCTGGAGTCAATCACCTTTGTGAAACCTCCGAACGGGGTGCCAATGTAGGAAACACCCAGTCTGAACCTCGTCATATCTGGGTTTGTGGTAAGTTTGTAAGTGTTGGGATGATGGATGAGAGGATGGCAGTGAGGAAGTGAGTATACCTTAATTTCTATGGCGACCGTGGGTGGGTGAGTCCACAGAAGCCTCAAACTAAAAGGATCATTTTGGCAGAGCTTAGTATTATCCCCACTATCATCAGCAACCTAAGGGGTACCCAAAGGCTTTCAAGCGAGATTTTTCCCAAAGACTGCAAGAAAAAATAGACACAATCAACTGTTGGTACTTACCAGCGGCGCAAACTAGCCAATATCTCACTACCTTTGATTCTCCACTTCGCTTTTCCAAACTCCTATTTTTTTTCGCTTGCGCGTCAACGCTACTCCACGGATCAGACCGGGTTCGACTGAGGACTCGGACTCGTCTGTGCACGCCGTTCACTCTGAATCGTTCCACGTGACCACTCTCATATCGATGCTCTTCAAGATTTTCGCGCGTATTTGGTGACAATGAGTTCAAAAAAGAGTTAGGCTACGAAAGGCTACGAAAGAAATGGCACTTTGGGTAGACAAGCACCGGCCCACGACGGTGGGTAAGCTCACGCTACACCCGGGAATCAGCCGCAAGCTGGGGGCGCTGGCAAAGAGTGAGGAGTTCCCTCATCTGCTGGTGTACGGCCCGCCTGGGGCTGGCAAGAAGACGCGTGTGATGGCACTGTTGCGCGAGATGTTTGGTGCAGGGGTGGAGAAGATGAAGCTAGATCACCGCACATTCAAACCCAATCCCAGCAAGACCATCGAAATCACTACAGTTGGCTCAAACTTTCATATCGAATGCAACCCAAGTGATGTAGGAAACAATGATAGATTCGTGATCCAGGAGGTCATAAAGGAGATTGCTAGCCATGGCGCACTGCAGTCCAAGGACCCTAACGCTAGAAGTTTCAAAGTGGTGCTGCTCACTGAGGTAGATAGGCTGTCGAGACAGGCACAGGCGGGCTTGAGGAGAACTATGGAAAAGTATTCAACCAATACCCGCCTCATCCTCCTCTGCAACAGTCCATCCAAGGTCATTGAGCCCGTGCGGTCCCGTTGTCTGGGAATCCGTGTGCCCGCACCCACCCACATCGAGCTGGCTGACCTTCTGGTCGCTACTGCCAGAAAGGAGAACACTCAGTGCGACGCTGACTTCGCCGCCAAGCTCGCCCTCAGCTCCGATAGAAATATACGTCGTGCCCTGTTGATGCTTGAGGCCACCCGAGTGCAGGCAGCGAGCACCCACATCACGGGGCAGATGCAAGTACAGTTGCCTGACTGGGAGCTCTTCATCTGCGCTCTTGCGAAGAAGTGTCTCGAGAACGCCTCTCCTCAGGGACTGCTGGAGGCCAGGGACATGATGTACAACCTTCTGAGTAACTGTATCCCGGCAGATGTCATCCTCACCACTCTGGCAAGAGAGCTCATCAAGAGCACGGACGACGCTGTCAAGCACGAAATCGCGTACTGGGCTGCCTACTACGAGAATCGACTGCAGCACGGGAACAAAGACATCTTCCATCTGGAGGCGTTTGTGGCCAAGTTCATGGCTGTTAACAAGCGCATCATGGCTGATTTGTTCGCTATGATGATGGCCTAGACTGGAGATGTGGGGCAAGTGTTGTATTCATGTATCGAAGTAGTCCATGTTCATTCATTCACAAGTAACAAATTCGTTGGTTTGATTTTCATTTTGGTTTTTCTTTTTCAATGATTTGCTTAGTACCTGAGGGCACAGAAGCAGGCTACGCCTGCTTTGATCCACTCTGCCTGGTCGCAGAATTTCACCTGTGCGTTGGTCTCGGACACGAGCGAGGATCGATAGATAGTCTCCAGATTGGAAGGAATCTCGATCCAAGTGACGAAGTTGGTTGAGTGTCCTGTGGTGGACAACACGCCGGTACGAGTGAGCACCTTGTACACTGGGCAGCGGTAGATGCCACTTTGCGGGGTTTCTCTGTTCTGTACAGGGTTCATGTGCAGCACGGGCATGGGCGAGAAGAGCTCCTTGGGACGAGGCTCCACCAATGACTTGATGTGCATGTCCCAACGAGCGCCCTCCAGGAACAACCCATACAAGTAGCAGCCATCCTCTGGTTTAGACAATTCCTCCTGCTGCTCCTCCTTAAGGATGAAGCTGAAGGCCACTGTGTCGATGGGGTATGTCATCTTACGGGCGTAGTTCTGCAGACAGGCTGTCAGGAAGCCCTGGGGGAAGTAGAAGCCACTCACCCAGAAGGTGGGCGGGACTCCGTTTTCAACCCAGTTCTGGAGAAAGTCCAGACGCTGCACCAGGTCCTTGAACCATGCATTCAGGGGCTTGAGGGATGGATATGCCTTCTTGGTCCACATGTCAGGGACCTTCTGGTCAAAGACAGAGGTGGCCATCGCCTCGAGCTCTGATGACAGCACAACCAAGCCCTTGAGTGCCTTGGGCAATGCAAAAAGTGTGCTGTGCAGTACAGCGAGTAGATTGTTGTAGCGCTCTGCCTCCTGCACCAGAACGGTATTCATCGACTCGTAGTAGTCGGTAGGGTATAGCATGGCAATACCCTCCACGTCATACAGCTTGGGTAGCTGCTTCAACATAGCAGTGGCGGCATCTCCAATTTGATCTTCTCTCGACGCACCTGCACCCGCACTCACTCTCGGTTGGAGTGTGAGAATTATGGCAAACGTAGCATCGGTGTTGGTGATAGCACATGTGATGTTGGCATTGTCGTGCATTCCAAACACTTCAGGTTCGGCGTTCAGGGGAAGTTGGTTGACATAGTTCATGTAGCTTTCGTGAGGTGCGTCCATGTCGGGCACAATGGACTTATAGAGCCCAGAAACACTGAATTTGTGGTTAGGGTTGAGGACCTTGGGGTCAAAGAAGTCTGAAATCAGCATGTCCGCAGTGCGCATATCCTTGTCGTCAGTAATACGGCCTCCATAGTTCACCACGGACGCGAGCTGCTGCAGTACCTGGTATGGAATCTTGGCGTAGCTCTCGACGTAAAGCGCGAGCTGTGCATTCGTGATGTCTCTGTCAGTGTCGTTGAACTCATAGGGGATATTCCAGCCAAGAGGGCCGTACTTCTTACGCTCCACCACGATGGCGTGGAAGAACGCAAGACCGAACAGGAGCTTGGCGAAAGCCTCCGGCTTGTCGGTCTTCTTGCACGAATCGTTAGTGAGCTTCTGGTACGTGTTGATCAGATTCGCTCTGATGCCAGCAGGGGGCTCCTTGGTGATCTTCACGCCATTCTGTAGCACACTGGTGGGGAAAGAAGGCGAGGGCATTGACGTCAGCCACAGTCTGAACTCAGGGTGGATCTTGTCCGCTTCGAAGTTCTCGCATATGATTTCTAATGTGGGCATCCACGAGATGGAGAGGTGGCAGTTCTGCAACATGACCCAGTCCCCACTCGCCATGCTCTTCTCCACCAGAGAAGATGCCTTCGCTCCCTGGCCCTGGCCCAAGGCGATACGCTGCAGTCTCTCGCCCATGTTCATCTCCTCCGCTAACAGGTCGAGATCCTTGTTGGGATCACTACCAGTGGACAGCACGAAGATGAGTGGTGTGGCGTTGTCTGAGTCGTTATAGCAACTCCTAAGGTCAAATGGCGGCGGCTGGATGTAGCGCTCGTCCAGGTACTCACAGATGAAGTCCTGCATCGCAAGCTCCACCTTATCTCTGCGCAGGCAGCGCAGAAGGCAAAGGCGCTCCAGAGGGGTGATGATGTCCATGGGGGCAGGGAATTGCTGCTTGTGTGGGTCGCTGGACTCGAAAATGGCCTGCCATGCACTGAGATTAGCCTCGAAGGTACTCGCGCACTCCTTCATGCCAGGCAAGCCACTGAGCTCGCAGATCTCGGCCCACACATTCGGCTCAAGCCATGATGAGGTAGGTAAAGGCAGTGACACACGATCGGGGGCAATGCCACTGAGCAGGAATCTGTATTCGATTCCATCCACCATGTTTTCGCCCTGCAGGATCTTGACGCAGAGAATGAAGGAGAAAAGCAATTTGTGGCGCTCGAAGAGCGAACGGCACACATTCCTGTAGATACTCTCGGTGAAGTAGTCATTAAGGTTTGCCACACGCGTATCCACATCATTGGCAGGAGTCGCGCTCTGACAGCCCCTGACAAACAGAGAGGTGAACCACTGCAGTGAGTACTGATACATGGGGTCGACGAAGCCCATATCTGCCACGACGAAGTACAGCAGAGAGGCTCTCTTCGCCACGGGGCGGTACAACTCACTGCTGGTTTCGATCTCCACCTCGATGATCTTAGACTCTTCCATGGCCTTTTTGATCTCCTCACTGGTCACCTTGGACTGTGCCAATGTATCGATAAGCACGGTGTCGTCAAGGATGTTGCCAGTGGAGTTACTGAGCAGGTGCAGAATCTCACTCTCGATGTCGTACAGCTGTCTGTTTCTGTTGGCGTTGTCAACCACGAGGTTAGCCTTCTGTGCCGCAAGATCTGGGAGCTCTTCGCCCACGGTCACACCAAGCAGCTGCTCCTCGAGACCCTTGACCGTGATGGTAAAATTCAGCAAGGACACCTTGACCTGCACCTCGGGGGTGTAGTGAGGGTTGGCAAGCTTGGTGGTGAGGAAAAAGCGGAAAGTGTCGTTGTAAGGCACCACGTTATCACCGAGCTTGATCATGTCCTGACCGCCCTGCTTGAACTTCTGCTGCAAAAGCACGGGCTCGAGTGCCGCATCCAAGGTCTCGCCGATGTTCTCAAGTAGCACCCAGCGTCCGAATTGCACTCCGTTCTCTAGAGTACGGAGGAAATTCTTATCAGACTGCTTGACAACGTCCATGCCGTTGGAGGCGAAGTTCACATCCTTGCTCATGCTACGGATATATCTGTTCGCCTGACTCTGGGGATCGATCAGCAGTGGCCAGCGGCGTCCATTATCCATGATGAGCGCGTTCTGTGTGGACAGGGAGTCCGAGGGAAGATTGCAGATCTGCCAGGAACGCACTTTGACGGGGTCAGCCAGAGTTGCCTCGATGTCGCACCCGGCGGTGTGGGGGATATTAAAGTCGGTAAGGCCCTTCTGCCACTTCTTGATCATATCCGCTCTGAACTCCATCGTGAACACGCCCAGGTAAGAGATGGTACCAGATGATACAATCACATCGCCAAGGACGTTAGTCAGCAGCACTCCGAGCACGGTCACTGACTCCATCCAGCGCTTCTCCTCGCCGCCGAGTCCTCCGATGAGCTTGTCAGCATTTGAAAGCTGGACCTTGCACTGTGACTCCTTCTTTGATAGACCATCGAGCTTGTCAACTGCCTCGTTGTATGACTTCTCCAATCCCTCGAGCTTGGCATTCACATCAGACAATGTCTTCTGTGCCACTGCGAGCTTCTCCATCACTACAGCGAGCTCAGCCTCGGCCTCTGCGAGCGCAGCGCGCTTCGGTGCCACTCCAAGAGCCACGAAGTGGTACTTGTACATCGCACGCACCCACATACACACGGCGGTACACGCCTTGGATGCTTTCTCAATGGCCTTAGGGGTGAAGTTTTCATCCTCGATGAAGGGCTTGATGTTGTTGATGACCTTATCAGGGATGTGGTCCTTGTCGTAGTCCTTGAGCTTGTCGATAAACTCCGCGGGGTTGGCCAGCAGATCCTTCTTACCAGCCTCCCAGTAGTCGTCAATCTTCTTTCCGGGGTTGCTGGGGTCGTTCTTCTTCACAGGCTTCACCTGGAACATGATACACACAGCGTGGATGGTGAGCATCACTCCTCCCGGAGGAGACTTGAAGCCCTTCACCTCGTCGATATCGGACTTCTTCAGGTCATTGAGACACTTCACGGCCTCCTCCAACGCCGGAATGGCCTCGTCAAGGTCCCTCTGTGCGTCATCGGCGATGGCCTTGGAGGCAGCTGCCTTCTCATTAGCGTCGGCCTCCTGTACCTCGACAACGGCCTTGGTTTCTGCGGCGGAAGCCTTATCCTTGGTGATCACCACCATCATGCTTGACACCTCCTGCTGGGTCTTCACCAGCTGCGGCTGCAAGATCACTAGCTCTTCCTGCATCACTCCAACAAGTTTCTTTGTCTCGGACAGCTTATCGAGGCCGATCTGAAGACGGTTCTTCTTAGTGGCGATCTCGTCACGCTTGCTCTTCACCAACTTGCCGAAGGAACTCAGCAATTCGAGGTAAGAAGTGGGGGTCACGTAGTTGTGTCTACGCAGCATCTCGTAGTAGTCAACCGTGGCCTCCTCCACGCTCTGGTGAATAAGCTTGAACATGTTGACAGTATTTGCCTCGAACTCGCCCAGACCGTAGTCGTTTGCCTGCAGGATGGACAAACCAACACTCTGTAGGGCCTCAGCGGGCCAGGCCGTGAACCAATCGATGGTACAGCAGTTGACCAACGAAGGGAAGTTTCTGAGGCGATTTCTGAAGATCTCACCCAGCGGAGACATGGCAATCACCAGATGAATGTTCTTACGCACGCGAGCAATGTACTGAGAGAAGATATTCAGCTTAGTAGCTGGAAGCTTCCTCTTGGTGCACTCCACGCGACACGCGGAAGAGATGGCCTCAAGGTCCTCGGGAGCGTACAGGTTCGGCACATCACCTGCGTTAAGGATGTTGTTAATATCCTCCACCATTCTCTCGTCGATAATCTGAACGTCGGAGAAGAGGAACGTAGTAGGTGTGTTCTTGACACCTGCAGTCATCAGGATGCGACGCAGGTCATCTCTCCAGTCAGCCATGGTATATCCCTTGACGATCTCAACAATGGAGAGTTGAAAGCCCATCACATAAGTAGCAAGCTTGGTCATGGATTGTCTTCCAGAACCGCCCACACCAAGCAGTAGTGCGTTGCCCTGGGGCTGACGAAGCACACGGGCGATCTTCGCGACATGTTCCAATGCGTCTGTGAACATGACAAGGGGCATAGGCTGCTTGCTCTCGGCATTGTGATCGTTGAGGTACTCCTCAATGACCGCCTTGAGCTTATTGGCATCATCGATCTCCTCATAGATTCTATTGGCAACCTCGACATCTGAGTTCATGAAATCACCGAAGATAAGACGATCGTGGGGTACCACCTCATCCCAGTTCATATTCAGCGTGTTGGTTACGTGCTTCTCAAGGAGCGCGTGCAACCAATCGTGGTCCTCAGTGCAGGTAAGGCGATCGCCGAACACACGCAGGTTCTCGTGGACCCACACTCGCGCAAGCACTTCCTTCTCATTGACCTTCTTCTGGTCAATCATGAGCATTCCCTGGAAAATCTTAGCAAGATCACGCAAGTTGAAGGTGTAGTGGCTCTTGGAAGGAGTAGGGAGTAGTTCCGCAACAATCGTGTCAAAGACGTCTATAGAGGAGTGCACCAAGCCCTCAGTCATGGCGACCAGACCGCCCTCAAAGTTCGAGAGGAAATCTGTGAGAATCATGCTGAAGATCATGCCGGTACTCTCTTTGCTCATCTCCACGTATCCGATCATGTTGAAGTGACGCAAAAAGCGGGGAGTCACCTCTTGCTTTCCTCCTCCAGGGGGGCCCATGGAGGCAATGAACACTAAGTCGATGAGCTTGCGGAACACAAGTTCCTTGCGGTCGTACCATCCGCCCTGTCCGAACCACTGGCGAAGTAGCTCGATGGGAGGCTGTGCGCCGTAGGTCTCCCTCTTGGGCATGTTCATGTCGTCAACATACACGAAGAACTTCTTGCCGGCGGGGGGGCCATACACGCCCTTCTTCCTCTTGTCCATCTTGCTATCCAGCTGATCCTGGGTCATGTTGGCACTACTATTCGCAGAGAAAGTGAGAGTTAGTGGAACGTTGGTAGGCAGGATGGACCTGCCCTCCACCTTGGGGCTCTGGCCCATGAGGTAGTTACTGATGTTGATAGTTTTACCGGTACCCGTGGCACCCACCATGAGCACGTGTTTGTTGCAGTTCATCAACAGATCCATGAGGTAGGTGTTCCTCACACTGTCTTGCGTTGGCACCACGAGCTCTGCAAAATCAAGTTTGCTGTTGACTTCGTACTGCTCCACAATATCAAGCCACTTAACCCATTTCTTGCTGTCCCACGAGAACATGTAGTCATACACCATGCCTCCCTTGGGGAAGCACCACATGCTCTTGTTGGAGTGCATCTCTGCCCTTAACCAGCCATCAAACATGGCTCTGCCGTGAGCATTGGTGGTAGCACCAATGGACCACACCGTGGCAAACATGTAAAGCGGCTCGATGGAGGTGACAAGATCGGCAATCATTAGGTCAGAGACGGGATCCTCTCCATCCTTGACGATGTAGGGGGCCAGGTAGCAATCGAGAATGCGCATCAGACTCTGTGCCAAGTTGTTGTCCACGGTAGGGGCGAGCTCCTTGAGATTAGTGCGAAGGAAGGCGATGGCGGGTGTCAGGTACTGGTCGAACAGGAGCAGCAGCTTGTGCTTCACCTGAGCAGGGGTTGGCTCAGGCATGGCCTCCAGCCAGGACTGAATGAGACAGTCCAGACCCAGGCCCTTGGGCTCCATGTAGATAATACCTACGCGGGACACGGTAGCAGGAGACGCCACGGTCAGGTCCTCCACCTCGAACATCATCGTCATCTCGCCAGACATCTTGATGATCTCGCCTGAGTTCAGACAAAGCTTCTTGTTGTCATCCAGCACGGTATTCATGTTCTCAATCCAGATGGCATCCACAGGCCCATCGAACATCATCCACTTGCGGTCGGGGTCCTCACGCGTGGCATTTCTGTACATGGTACTCATGATGCCATCCTTCCACTCCATAGTGTTGGAATCCACCTCTCCATACATCTGCCCCATAGTAATACTCTTGGGGTTGAGCTTGTAGATGTGCACCTTCTCGTAGGCGAAACCCTCGTGGCCAGCCTCCTTGAGTGCACCAAGAGTGTCTTGCAATACGTGGAGATTGCTCGACTTTCCACCACCGGTAGGGCCCACAAGCATGAGCCCGTGTCTTACCACAATCATCTCGTACAGCTCAATGACCTTATTCATGAACCAACCCAGGGGCTGCAGACCCTTCTGGTGGATTTGGTCCTTCATATTCGCCATGAGTGCACCGTAGTCGAGCTGAGGCCTCTTCTTGCCGGGGAACAGATCGTTGATGATACCCTGGAAGAGAGGAAGATCCATGGCCAAGAACTTGGGGATATTTACGTCCTGCAGCGCTCGCAGCAGCAGCACCATTTCATCCGCATCCGGCTCGGCTCTCTTCAAGTTACCAGCTGCGGTAATCACGGTCTTCACCGCGCGCATGCCGTAATCGTAGTGAGGCT
>JACLAB010004188.1_pt1 | contig 21311 bp, 8 predicted proteins | sample 8027921 | NCBI WGS metagenome assembly JACLAB01 (sample SAMN15725117, study PRJNA655200) | protist metagenome | isolation source: fluorescence activated cell sorting (FACS) single amplified genomes of... | place: USA: West Boothbay Harbor, Gulf of Maine | collected 2000-07-19
CTTCCTGTGCAATTAACCCATAATGTGTTTTATCATCACTCATATTGTATTTTACAGGTTTAAGTGAATCTATAAAACTCAATCCTAAATCTGATATTTCAATATTTGATTTTAATCTTCTATCAGAAAGTGTTGATACTGCATCTTTTAAATATGCAGTCTTCCATCTCTGTGTAGGTGTACCTAATGTATAACTAGCAGTAGGAGCGCCGGATGGGTCTGTTGCTGAATTAAAAATTGATGATGTTACTATTGGTGCAAAGTTACCTTTATGTGCTGTAGTTTCTTTACCATCCCATGTAAGGTATGTATCTTTAAAGTGAATTGTTTGTGTATCGATTGATGCAATTCTAACAGGCTCTACCAATCTCATTTCGGTAAGTGCGAATCCCAATGGCTTATTCCAATCTGGAACGTTGGGGTGAAGTGTGGTTTCTGGCACATTACCTAACGAACCACTATATCTCATACTTAATTTTACTTTGAAAACTTCTTCTATAGATGATGATACAGTAGGCGTTGCATGTATTGATAATATATCCGTAAGTGGAATATCAAATACTACCCAATTTTTATGAGTTGCGTTTTCATCTTGATATGTTTTTGTAAAGAATGTTTTTGAGCCTGATATTATATCTACTTGATATGTTGGATTAAATCCGGTGAATCCCATTGGGTATGGGTGTGTTGTTCCCCTAACACCAAATTGTAAATGTGAGTTTTTAACTCCACCGCCTAAATTCAGCGATTGTGAAATATTAATAAGTTCGGATGTGATGGTACTGTTTATGGATTGGGATACATTACTTCCTGTAATATCATTAAATATTAACTGCGTTCCTATTGAACCATTTGATAGAGATGCTGATGCAGCTGCTACATCTAATACGTTTTCAGAATTTACATATTTGTAATCATTACCAACACCACTTATATCATACCAACTTTTAAATTCAGCTGGATAACCTACTCCATCATGTGATGAACCTGTTACTAAAAATTGTTTTTGTAATGCAATTGGGCCTCCTATAATCCAACTACCATGCGAGCCAATTAGTGTATTTGATGCATCTCCACCACCTTGACTAAACTTTGCATCGGATGGTGATTTTGACCATGCTTCTACAAATGGTAATTGATATCTAACACCAACTGCATTATTGTTAATTACACCAGTTTCTACAATTTTACCACCTAAGTAAGTATCTTGCATAAACCCACTACTAGCTCTTATATCACCTTTAACTGTTAAATTATTATTACTTAGGTCAAATAATGATGATGATATACTAAATTCAGTTTCGTTACCAAGTATCTTACCATTAGGGTTTGAAAATTCAAATTTGTTTGCGTTTATATTTAATGCAGAACCTGATATAACACCTCCTGAAAAGTTTACGTTAGAACCCGTTATATCTCCATTATCATCTAAGATGAAATTTGATGATGATATAATACCACTACCACTAATACTAAATGTTACTTTTTCAACAAATGAGCCTGATAGTGACCCAACCGATGTTATTGCCCCAATACCACCATTAAATGTTAATGCTTGTTCGTATTCAACAATAGGTCCATAAGGTTGAGTTGTTCTATCATAAGTCCCGACTTGAGCTTCTTCATAAACATCACCTGAGCCTGTTAAATCTGCATATTCAGCTGCGGTTAAATCGGTTAGAACTCTAGTCGCATCCAGTCTAGATGTTATATTTATAGCTCGGCCTACTGGCCCTATGACGAGGTCACCAAATTTGCCACCAGCTGCTAGATTTGGTTGGAATGAACCACTTTCAGCAATCTCTAATGGCCAGATTGAATCGAATAAATGCACTTCTGATGATAATGTATTTTTCTTTTGTGCATGATTATGATAAAATGTTAGTGGAAGTCCTGCAATGGAGCGGTCGTTTTCCTTATTGGTCACATGGGCAGAAGTACTTGCTATACCATCGTATTTTAAGCCGTCTGCCTTTATTTTCATTTCAGTCCAAGAAACACCTACATAAGACCTATTTGTAGTATCGGTATCTAAACTTCCTGTGTTGTTGGTATTGTTATCAAACGTATCAAGTATAGCAGCTGCGGCAGGATTAATAAAGTATCCTGGTGCTAATGGTGCAGCGAAAATTCCACCTTGTTGATAGTTTATATTTTCGTTGTAATCTTGGACTCCACCACCTTCTGTATAGATATTATATAACCTAGGTCCACTAATATTTAAAGGTGATATAGCTACAACTGGGGCAATTGATGCGGTGATGATATGGCCGTTTTCAAACTCTTCATCATACCTTGCAGTGTCTAAATCTCCTTGTAAGTCTGCCGAATGGACTGTAGAGTTATATTCTTTCTGGTTTTCAAATCCAAGTGATGCGGTAAGTTCGGCCATAAACGAAAACATAGATGATGATAAAATATTATATTCAGCTATACTCAACGCAGCTGGAACAGTTGTTGATTCGGGTGCAAACAGGCCGTCTCCAAAGTTATACCCGTCATCAGTCCTTGAAGATGATAAAAAGAAGGTATGAGTGGCATTACCGGCGGCTGCATCAATTGCAAAACTACCACTAGCTACCCAGAAGAATGGCGCGGCTGGACCGCTACCATCAGAGCCAGTCCAAAATTGATTTATAAAATCTATATGTGGTTGGGTAGTATTTACCATTGTAGCGAAACCTTCTTCAAATGCCAATTCGGAATTTCCCTCGAAGTAATTAGAAGTAAAGGTGAAAAAACCAGGATTATTTTCATTTATATTATCCAGGTTTCCCGGAATACCAGCTTGCTCAGGACCAACATTACCTGATGCTGATACTGGTATGGCACGTGCGCTGCCGGTTGTGAGTGTATTTAAGAATTCTATGTTGGGTTTAACATATAATTCTAAATCTTCATTTATATCAGAGTTAAAATTAATTCTATCATCCAGACTAATATGTACAAAGTTTCTTGCATCAAATGGGTTAAGTACGGATGGGTTTGAATTAGACGATTCGAATTCAAATTCACCGTTCTCTAACCCTGCATTAAATATAAATGCGTATAATCCTTTGTAATTCTTTGCAATCGGGACTCTAACGTAAGTAGTTACATCTTCGGTTTGGTATAGACCATCTGCACGGAAAAATCCACCAGTAATTGCACCATATGATGCAGATGGAAATATTTTAGTAAATGATTCACTTATAAACGTTGCCCCACCACTATTGAATGCAAATGAACCACTATAACTTATTTCATATGATGAATTTAAAGCATGTGAGCCTGTTCGTAAATGAACTACAGTATCACTTTCTCTACTTAAAATACCAACGATACTTGAGGTTGGGAGGCTGTTTATACTTAGTATTGCTCTACTATCAACCTCAGTTGGAATAGTAGAATTGAAGCTAGCAGTGAATCCGTTAATAGGTGTAAATTCTTCTACCAATCTAAGTGCATCAAATCTAGATGATGTAATTAAGAATGATGCAATCTTACCTGATTCGGCTGTTATATGTCCTGATGAGCTTAGGATTAATAACCCATTAGATGAACTAACTGTTGTTGCGTTTATACCAAAACCACCGATTGTACCAAATGTTGCTTTAATACCACCTTGTAGGTATACGTTGTTTGTTGCTAATCCATAACCTGGAGCTGAACTACCAAATACATAATCAGTATTTGCTAATCCACTCAAATCACCTAATCTAGCAGCGAGTGCTACATCATATAAACCTGTACCAGTCCGTTCAACAATATCCATAAATGGAGTAGCTTGGTCAGATGGGTTTGCGTTTAATTTAATATACCCAGTTCCAACCTTACCCGTTGATACTACAACTTGCCCATCTTCGTATGATTGTGAAATTGATGCTACATCACCTACATAATCTCCAGTTGAACCACTACCATACCCTCTGGTTACATATAACCTACCATAATTTTCATCTTCATTACTTTGGTTACCATCAATGGATGATGAGTTAACTAATATGTATTCTGTCTGAAATCCAGTATTATCAACTTTTTTAGCTAATAGTATTTCACCTTCTACAAATCCTTTTACATTCTTAACAGACATTGTTGCTGCTGATGATGTGAATGACCCGGTGAGTGTTGTTGAGTTAGCAATCCATAATTGACCACCAACTGCATTAACCGATTCCTTTTCGAATGTAGTGGTTCTCATCGTACCTCTAATTCTAACATTTTCAAATTCCGCAGTTCCATTTCCTTCAGATGAAATCTTCCATCCTTTTAATCCACTAGCGAAATCTTTTGTTTGTAAGATACCTTCTGGCTTCATTAAAAGATTTCCACCTTCAATAGATGCAGTAGTTATATCCCAACCACCAATACTAGCCGATGTAAATTTAGCGAAACCAGTTGAAGTGATTGATGAACTTGCATTGGTTATATTAGCAGGAGAACCTGCGATTGTGGCTGGTGTAAATATTTGGTCTACTGATAAATCACCTCTTACTACTAACCCATCAGCAGTAGTATATTGAACGTATTGCGAATCCCCCTTATCACCAAATAAGAATCCATTGGATGCTGTAATCTGTCCACTTGATTTGAGGATTAGATTATCATTAACTGAATTAATTTGAGTACTTGCTACTTCAAATCCAGCTATTGTTCCACCACTAAATAATACATTTGAGCCTGTAATTTGTCCACTATCCTTTAATATAAGATTATCATTTGCCGAATTGATTTGTGTTGTACTTACTTCGAATCCCCCAATACTTGCCGATACAAATCTAGCGAAACCACCCGAATCAATTGATGCGGATGCGTTTAATCGTGTCGATTGTGCACCACCAATTGTTGCTGGTGTAAATATTTCATTTGCAGATAATGCTGCGTTTATTACTGTACCAGCTCCAATTACTAATGAATTGTTTTTTGGGTCTAAGTGAAATAAAGATGAACTGATTTCAATGTTTGAATCAGAACCACTAATAAATTGTGACCCAGTTGTACCAATAAAGAATTTATCAGTTTTAACATCTAACAATCCACCATCGTCTGTTGTAAATATAAAGTGTCTATCATCATTATCACCAATCATCTGCATACCAACACCATGTAGTACGTCTTCTCCGATTAGCATATTACCAGAACCACTATAGATTATAAATCCACCAGGGCCTTTTCCTAATGATGCTGATGTTTGTCCATCAAATCCCACAGAACGTATAAATCCAGATGATAATCCACCCATTTCAATTCCAGTACCAAGTGCATTGGAAATAAACATAGAACCACTTATAAGGTTTTTGCTCCCACCAATATATGAGTTACCACCTGCGAATGAAAATGGTGATAGAGTAGTTTCAGTTCTTGATATTTCACCTAATGAGTTTAGATATTGAAATTTTAATAGTTTAGGGTCGTTTAAGTGTTCAGATGGGATTGGTACTTTAATTGCCACCGATGAGCTAAATGGTACTGTTACTTCGTTTAGTAATTCGAACTCACCTGGTAACCCATCAGACTTAATTAAAACCTTTACCTTATCAACTACACCAGCTATTGGGTCTAATCCACTAAATGTAACATTTGCAAATGAACGTTGGTTTTCAGTACTAGTCCTTAATGCGTCTTGGAAATATGATACAGAGTAATTAGCTGAATCTATTTGATTAAATGTATGTATTAATTCATCTCTATCTGTAAACGTAGTTGTGAACGGTGTATCTAAGATAATCGTATTTGTATCTATTATAGATTTAATTGATGAAGTATATGATGTTATATTTAATGGGTTCTCATATTTAGATATCGGTAGTGCTGGTTCTACAAAGGTATCTAAAAATATATTGTTACCAACCATTTCTGCAACGAACTCACCATCAGTAGTTTTAATTATTGGAGTTTTACCTCGAAATAAATAATTTGCACCGTTTCCAGTTATGGTTGTTAATTCTAACTCAGTACCATCCGTAGGTGAGTTTTTATAAACATCAATACTTTCTGATAATGTTGTGGTTGGTAGTAATGTTGAGTTAAATATTACGGGTGATATGTTATTTCGATTTCTATCAACATTTACAGTTGTAGACCATTTAAGATTATACTTACCTTCATACTTAGCAGGTATTGCATTATTACGACCCGGCCTTACATCTCGCTTTGCAATTCCATATAATGATATTACAGCTTCACCATTAGCAGTGTTATAATCATCTTTATCGTGATAAATCCAAATAGATATTATTCTACTCTTATCTCCTTCTAAATATTCAGGAATCTCAAAATATATCGGCTCACCATTAGCATCTTTTATATCTACTATTATTTGAGAATCTGGTAGGAAATGGGATGGGTGGGCTGATATTCTTAATAGGTTCTTTCCCTTACATAATACTGATGGTACATCGGATACCCTAAAGTAGTTATTTGATAACGGGGTAGTGTCCTCAATTAGTATATCTAAGTTATTATAATTTTTAGGTGTAGACTTTTTAAATGTTAATGACATTCACGCTCCGTTGTTTTCTTTATTATAAATATCTAATAGATGAAAATCCATCAACTTTGGATATATCTATAATTTGGTCTACCATATCTCTCGTTTTATCAATGTGAGATATTGTTACTAAAAAGTCAAATTGACTCTTTAGGTAATCAAATAATAAATATAGAGAGTTGAAGTTATCACTATCTAATGAACCAAATCCTTCATCAATTGCAATGAAGTTTGGTCTTGGTAAGTTTGAAACGTTGATAAGTGCCGTTCGGATTGCTACCGATGATATAAACTTCTCCATACCACTTGTTAACTCTAATGGCCAAAATTCTTCATCACCATATGCAATGTATGAATTAATGTTTTTCCCATCAGTATTAAGTAGTATCTGAAAATCTACGATTGGTTGTAATATATTATTAATTTCAACCTCCAACTTAGGTAATACATCTGATATTAACTCATATGGTATCCCATCCCTCTTAACGCATTTAAGGTAATACTCATACCCTTCATACTTACGTTCCATATAATCTAACTTATTAATTGAATCATTGACAGTTTCAATTGTGTTCTTTGCAATACGAATATTACCACTAACATCAATTAACTCATCATTTGTTTCATCAATAAGATTATCTATTTCGGTTAGAGATTCTTTCCTACTATCGATTTCTAATTGTATTTTAGAGTTATGCTCAACCGATTCCTTTTGCTCATTTGATTTTTGAATATCAGCGTTAACTGTATCAATTTGAGTCTGTAGTTCGGTTAGTTCTAAGTTACATGATTTTGATTCTAACTCCAACTTATCAATTTTATTCTCATAATCATCAATTGATATCTGTAAATTGTTAACTTTAGATAATATATCAGAAACATCAAACTTTGCTTTATTTATACAAGCTTCATCAAATTCAAGTTGTTTTTCTTTTTTGTGTTTTAATAAATCTTTTATTTCAGTTTCTAAAGATTGTGCTTGTTTTGCAAATGGTGTGTTTTTATTTGCAATACAATGTTCACAATTATCATCAAATGAAAGTGAACCAATACCATCTAAATGTTTTTGTTTATGTATTATCTCAGTATTTGTTGTATCCAAATCTTCTTGAAGATAATCTTTTATTTTAGTAAATTTTTCAAAGTTAACATACTTTGATTTTAAATCAATCAAGTCGTATGATTCAAATTCAGATTCAATTTTTGATAATTTATCTAACATTAATACTAATGAATCGGTGTAACCTGTACACTCATTTGATTTTGATTTAAGATTACTGCCAAGTGATTTGTTAAGAGTATGTAGTTTATCGATATTAATTATTGTAGAGTCGACTGAAATTAACTTTAGAATTAATAGCTCAATTTGTGATGTTATCTTTTCTTTTGTTATACGATGTGTATTTAATTTAGATTGAACATCTGATAGTACGGATTCATTTTCAACTAAACTATCCTTAGCTTCTGATAATTTCTCTGTAAAGTTTTGGTTTTTATAATCTTTAAGTAAAGCACTTAATTCTTTGATTTCTTCGTTTGCAACAAAATATAGTTCCTCAAATACATCCATATCTAAGAATTGAGCAAGAAGTTCTTTTCTCTCTTTTTGTGTTTTCTCAATGAACCCACTACTATTAGATTGGTTTGACATTGCAGTTAATGTAAAGTCCTCATACGAACCCACATACTGCCTAATCATTGAATTTGTATCTCTACGTTCTTCTCCATTTAATGATTCATTAGAACCATCCTCATTGATTCTGAAAAAGTTAACATCAACCTTCACAGTACCACGCTTTGGTGATTTCTTAGCAATACGTTCAATAAAATAATCTACTCCGTTAATTTCGAAGTTAAACTTACATTCAAATGAATTCTTTGAATAATTTAAAACATCAAGTGCTTTGCTTGTACGGGAACATCTATCAAATAAACAAAACGATAACGCATCCCATAGTGATGATTTACCACTAGCGTTTGGAGCGAATATACCATAAGCGCCTTTCATCTGACTGAAATCAATTGTGTTATCACTACCATATGAAAACATATTAGAAAACTCAAATGTCTTTGGCTTCCATATAATATTCTTCATTCCTACTGCTGGATTTAGCTTGGAGTTTATATCGTTGTTTATATTTCGGATAACCTCTAAGTGTTCATCACTAACAACAAATCTATCTGATAGGAAATCTTCAATAAGCTTATTTTGAAACCCAACATCTCTTACATTTTGTAAGATTACAGATGTACTGCCTGTGGAATCCTTTGTATCAGTTATTACCTTTTGGATTGTAACTTCCTGCACTTTTCGACCTACTCTAATATCAGCTAATATAGTCTTTAAATCAGATTGGGTTGTATCCTTCACTCTAACCCTCATTCGAGGCTTATTTGGTATGATTGGGTTACCAACTATTTTACCACCATCTACGTCCACCGTAACGTACCCATAATCGTTGTGGATTGGAACGAACTCAGATTCTTTAGTCGAAACATCCCAAACTAATATACCATGCTCTGGATATTTAGCTTCACCATGATTCTGCATAATAGTTGAACCACAATACTTAATAGTACCTTCTGAATTTAATGATTGGTTTGGAACGTGAATATCCCCTAATAGAACTAAATCGTAACCATCAAATGATTCTACATTTACGTTTTTATTCTCAATTTGGAATCCATGCTCAGTTTCAACCCTATCAACAGGTCCATGATATAATGCGATTTTGTAATCACCATTAACTTCATCCGATGGGATTATTTCTTTTGATTCACCAAATACCGATGAATGTGAGAATGTTAACCCACCCATACTCCAAACACCATCATCCTTTAGATAATGTAAATTGGAATGATTTAGCGCATTAACAATTGGAGATAACGCATCTAACCTCGATGGGTTATTTAAGTTTGCATCGTGATTGCCTGGTATTAATACCGTTGGTAGTAAATTTGATAATTCTTTTAGGAACGTTTGAGTCATCTCTATAACTTCAGGAGTCATATCCGTTTTAGCGTGAACTATATCACCGGCTAATACTATAATTGAATCTTCTGTCTTTGTTTCTGAAATGTATTTATATAAATTCTTAAATACATCTCTATACTCTGAGTGTCTTTTTAAATTTCTAATATGTACATCTGCTATATGGTAAATCTTATTTACCTTTCCAGCATACTTAATCTTAGTTATATTTCTCATACACCCATTAGCTTATACTCCATCAATTTAGTTAGAGTAAGTTCTTTTGTATTTTTCATTAATTTGTAAAAATCATCAAATCCCATTTCGGATGGGTCTGAATCTTTAAGTTCTATTATGTGGACACTAACACCCTCATTCATTAGATTTTGTGCAAATCTTAATGCGTTAGTGAAAGCATCTGAATCTAATGCGATGTAAATCTTCTTTACACCTTTACCTATTATCTTCTTTTGTAGTTCTGATTGTGGTGATTTACCGAATAGTGGTATTGCGTTCATTCGTATTGCGATTGCATCATAAACACCCTCACATATAACAATTGGTAAATCCCAATTAACAAGCATATCAAACCCCACTACATCTTTAGATACAGTTGGATTCTTATGTTTGTATGCGGTATCATAAAAACTTCTACCTACGAAATAATTCAATCTACCATTAAAATCATATGATGGTACAATTATTTTATGTTTATAATCACCATCCTCACAATACCCAATACTATACTTTATAATATCAGATGCGGAAACCCCACGCTGGTCTAAATAACGTAATGCGTGTTTTCTAATAACTGAGGATGATGGTTTCCATAATGGCTGGTATTCCGTTGGTAATACGACCAAATTATTACCAGTCTGTTCGTTTATTGGTAAATTTTGGAATTTATATTTCTTACTGAATATGGAATTATGCTCATCCCAAACATCCTTAGATACCTTTAACTTTCTGAATAATGAGTTTATAGTTTTACCCTTTTCATCGGATATCCAACAATGCCAAGGGTTGTTACCTTCGGCGTTTAACTCAATGTTTATCTCTAACTTTGGTTTATAATGTTCTGCGAATGGAGAATAAAAGGCATAGTTATTTCCTGATGTTTTCTTCGAAATACCTATTACCGATTCCAGTAATGTTAATAGTCTATCTTCCATATAAAAACAAATATACAAATAATATTTGGATTAACCAAAGAAATTTACACTTTCTTTTTCATCTATCCACGATTGTGGTATTTCCTTACCAGCCCATTTGAACCCATGCTTCTCACACCATTGGGAATATGTAGTTTTAGAACCCTTATATATTTTACCGTTTGGTGATTGTAAAACAAACCTTAAATCTATATTAGGGTTTTGTTCTTTGATAAGTAAATGCTTCTTTCTATCCTCTGGAAGAAACCAACCCTTAGACTCAATGAAGATACCATTAGGTAATCTAAAATCAGGTCTGTAAGTATGATTTGTTTGTGGTATGATGTACTTTACTTCGTGTTGTTCGTATTCACCATCAATACCTTGTGATTGGAGTTGTTCATTAATTCTAGTCTCAAGCCCACTTTTGTGGCCTTTTGACTTTTGGATGTGACTCCAATTACCTTTTGCCATAACTTAATTTTTATTTATTTGCCGATTCCAAACGAAGCTTCCGCTATTGGCACTATCTTCACTTATTGTATAATTAATTGATTCACTTAAAAACTTATCGACTACAACAGGCTTTCCAAATGCACCATCTAAGTCAAATCTAACTTTAACTGTGATATCAGCTTCATCTCTATTTTTGATAGCGGTTGCAAGTTTACCTACTGCTATTAATTCAAATTCTTTATTATATAATCCTATTGTTGTAAAATAATTATTAAAATCCGAACCTGTAATGAATGGTTTTAGTAATTCCGAGGTAACATCGTTATTCTTTCTTAATGTAGGATTCTGTGATATAATAAATTCATTTCGATTAACTTCACATAAAACTGATGTTTCAAATAGTTTTTTTGTTGATTTGTATTTTGTTGTGAATCCGAAGTTTTGGCCATAATCCCAATTACCAGTCGCACCTACCATAACATTTTTATATTTAGGGCGAGGGTCTGATACTACTGCTATACCATGATTGTAAAAAACTTCCCCAACTATATCACTTTGATATGCCGAACCAGTTCTCCAATCGTTATCTGATAATCCTACAATTTCAGTTTCGGTTAATGAACGTCTATACATTCTAACCTCATCTAATGAGCCTGTTAATGTGTTGAATTCCTCACCTACATCCCATACACCCTCAGATGTAAATTTAGAACCTAATAATATATCATAATCATTCCATACATCACCTCTAAGATTTATTGAAGATGATGATTCTTTAGTACCATCAACCCATAATTCTAAAAGAGAGCCGTTTTTATTAAGTACAACGTGATGTTGCCCATCATTTACAGGTGTAGTTGATGTGGCTAATGGAGTTCTAATTCCATCTGACATTGATATTACAACCTTACCATTATTAGATGTGTTTTGATTGTAAACCTTTACATCATATGGGAATATTGGGCTTTCTATATTTCTACGTCTTGTAACATCATTTAATTTCTTATCTTTTCCATAATCTAAAAAAGTACCACGTTTATTTAAAATCCAATTGTAATCTTCGGATGCATCAGATTGTGATGCTGGTAAATCAGTCCATAATGAAATTGCGTAATCATTACCTTTTACAAAATTATATATAGGTTTCTGTTTAATTAGAATATACGAATCAGTACCATTGAATTTTACTGATGTGCCTGATGCTACAGATGCAGTGCCTGATGTAAGAATACCTGGCTCATATACTAAGTTTTTACCTGTTGCGTGATTTGTATAACCACTTCTATCAAATATAACTTTATCTAAGCTAGTACTACGAGGTACTACTTCATCGTTAAATCCCCAATAACCAACTAATGATGCAAATGGAACATATGAGCCTGTATTTAATACAGTATCAGTAAGATACCCATGATACTCATCAATCTTTCTATCAATAATAGTAAATCCAGAACCAAGTAGGTTATAAGTTGATATATCGCTTATATTTATACTTAACGGTTTTATACCATCACCCAATCTATTATGTGGGATTGAAAATATAGAAGCTGATGTGTAGAGGTCTCGCTCATTATTAGTTCTATGTTTAAAAAACATTTGATTTAAACCAGACCAAACAACCTTCTGCTCCTTAGAAGACAGAAATGTAGTACTATTAGAATTAGAATTATCTAACTGCGTTGAATCAGCAACATTCTCACCATCAACCGATGATGATAGTGGCACTTTTTCATTGTATAGTGGTGATATACCTTTTAATATAGACATATCATATTGAGCCTGACGGTAATTACTATCAGTCACCACCCATCTTTTATGAGCGTTGTATGGGTATTGTTGTAACCCACCCCCGTTTATGGGTTTGTAAGCATCTGCCATATATTAATCCTTAGATTCTATTATAAATATGAATTTATAATTTATTAATACTAAGATATGAGTATAAACAAAAAATGCCGTAAACATACTTAAACACTTACGGCATTTTTGAATTATATATTTTTAATTATTAAAAGTCTAGTTTTACCTTCACAAGAACTTCCGATTGAAACGATTTCAAAATTGGTTGTGATAATTTAGCAACTGCTAATAATTCTTGCATACTACTATATAAACCAACGGTTGTAATATAACTCTTAGGATTGTTTACAAATGTAGTTTGAGCGAATTTTCCATTTGAACCCGTCACAAATGATGGGTTGTTTGAGAAGTTGTACTCAGCGTTTTTAGCTCTTACAAAATAAAAGGTTGATTGTACTTTTTCTTCGTTTCTTGCTGCAAACCCATATGTAGAATTTATTGCGGCCGCCCCACTAATAGATGTATGTAACTTAAATGCGTTATCACCATTAATGTTTGAACCACTAACAGTTCCAAAATCTAACTCTGAATTTAAAGTATCTGCGTTCAAAATAACAACACCCTGCTCTGGAAATACTGAACCATAATAAGTTTTTGGTGAGTAAACACCATCTGTAATAGAACCTGATACTAAGTTGTATGTTCTACCTATCTGAGTTGCCGATTGTTGAGTATCAGCCGAATCATCAATTAAAGTTACTACTTTAAGATTTGTTGAAACTTCTACGTTAGAACCTGTATGATAAATGTTAGGAGTAAAACTACCACTTAATGTTGCTAATCCTATTTGGAAATTGCCTGGGTCTAATCTATCTTTTAATCTAGCACGATTCATATTGATAGCGTATATATGTTCTGATGCAACACTATTAAATGTAAATGTTCTAACGTTATCAGGAAGTAATATTTGTGCGTATTGAGAATAGATTGCGTTTGATGGTGAATCTTCATTCTGACCTAATGAACCACTACCAGCATTATGTCCATATGTTACTGAAAATTGTGCCTCAGCTGTTGCTAATGATGAAACTCCATCAAAAATCTCATAGTAATATGATTTTTGAGTTGCTGATTGTGCTGATGATGTGTGGTATGCTGCTAACGTACCTACGTTACCACTCCATAATCCTCTAGTGACTCTTTCGACCCCACCTTCAACTACATCACCTACTTTAAATGCCGTATATACTCTTCTCTGTGTATTAAACGAACCTGCTGGTAAAATTGCCATATCTGTTTTCCTTTTAGTATTCTTTTTATCCTAATGTGTTATTGAGCGAACCCATTAATTTCTGTGTTATCTGTAATCGTTACATCAATTTCAGTACGTCCACCAGTTTCGTTACCAACTACAATAAGTTTAGTTGAAATATTTACATTATCGGCTAATATTTTAGATGTAAGTGTAAATGTTTTGCCTGTACTTATTGAAACACTACGCCTATCTTCGTTTGCACCAACTACATCTGTGTTGTTTGCAACACCTTTACCATCACCAACTATGTTAGCTGCATCTGAGTTAAGTAGTGTAACTGTATACCCAAGTGTATTTTCACCATTTACAGTATTACAAGTTACTACTTGTGTTTTACTACCTTCTTCTATAGTAATAGAGGATGGGTTAGTTGATACAATTGGAATTCTTATTGTGTTTTTTGGTAAGGTTAGGAGTTTGTATCTTAATGAATAGTTCTCATCGGTTACTGCTTCTACAATTGGCATATTCTCTATGATTACACCATAGTAATCTGACCCGAGTGGATGTGCTGGATTCCATAATTCGTAATCTACTTCATCATCTGCTAATGCAAATTGACTGATTACAAAAAAGTCTCTCCCTTTTGATAACAACTCTCTCCCCTTTTTGGTAAGAATAGCATCTACTGTTATCGATGAATTATCTAAATATCCCATATTGTTTGCCTTTTACGTTTTCCTATTATAGTAATAAATATGTAAATAAATCTTTTTAAACTAATTTTAAAAGAATTTCCATTTTTATCCATTGTTATTTTAAATATTATTATTATTTAAGTTTATTAATTGTATCAAATTAAATACCCATTTGGGTTTTGAGCTGTCGTAACTCACTTCGTACCGAATCAAATTGTTTAGAATCTGGAATTGCAACGGATGGATTCTCCAATACAGAATTTAATAATAGTAATTCAGCTTGCCGATCATTTCCAATTTTGTTTTGTAAAAAATACTCATACTTAGCCCCAGCACCTCTGATATTAGCTCTGATGAACTTCATAGACTCTTCCAGTTTTAATTTTGATACTTTATTTGTATTTGATACAGAGTTAGTATTAATTCCAAATGTTGGTATATTAAATCTATCTGTTACAGCATCTATTGCTGCTTTTTCTTTAGACTCTGCTATTTTTTTAGTTATATAAAGGCCTTCAACTTCATCAGAGTCCATTGATTCTTTAAGTTCTAATAATTCAAGTTGTCGGTCTTCTGTAAGACCTGTATCCATTTCTATATCATCTCTTATTAATATATCACCTGGATCTAATTGTGAATCAATATCAAAATCGGAATCGGTACTTTCTATGATATCTCTATGAGGTACTATCGGCCGACCTAAGTCTCTCTCTAAATTAGCTATTGCATTTCTGGCCTTTTCTATATCTGTCATATTATTTGAATCTGAATTAGCTTCTTGTATTTCTATATTATCATCGTTTACAGTATCTTCAAAAACTTCCTGTTGTTCTTCATCTCTAAGTTTCTGCCATTTTAATTGAGCTTCCGCTGCTTTTCTGGCAAGCTCCTTATTGTAATTTTTTTGATTTTTGGCCCGACGTGCTGCCCACACTAATTCTAATCGTTCTTTTTCAAGTTTAAATTCTTTTCTTTTTTGTTCTCGTTCAGCTGGAGTCATATTAAGTTCACGAACAAACCACGGATATTTCTCACCCATCAACAAATCAAATTCCGATTGGCGTAGAATTACATGTGCATCAAAATCAGCCTTAGTTTGTGGTTCGGCTGCGATTAGTGCATCAATATCAATCCGGCGTTCATTTTCTGTACTTCTACGGACACGGTCGTTGTCTAAGAATTCAAGACGGTCTTTCAGATTAATGCTTGTTGTATCAGATATTACACCAGATGGTATTTTGTAACCATTACGAACTACTATACCTTGACTTAATAACCGTTTAATACGTCTATTTCGGATACGTTGAGCTTCGGTTTTTGCCGCTAACTCTGCTGCTTTACGCTTCTTTTCCTCTTCATCCGCTTTACGTTTTGCTTCGGCCTCTGCTGCCACAATGATTGCTAGTGCAGCTGCTTCATCTTCTGCCTTTTTCCTTGCTAATTCAGCTGCTATTATTTTTGCGTTTGCTTCTGCCTGTGCTAACTCAGCTGCAGCTGCAGCTTCTGCCTTTTCCTTTGCGGCCTTTTCATCTGCAGCAGCTTTCTCCAAGTTGTTCAACCTTAAGCGTCTAGCAGCGGCTGCTTTATCTTTTCTTAGTTTTTCAGCTGCAGCTGCAGCTTGTATTTTACGTGCATCATTTAAAGCTTTAAAATGTGCTTGTTGTGCTGCTTGTTGTTCGGCTTGGGTTTTATTCAATAATCCGTTAATAAATTTAGAGAAGTCTCCTTCTATCCCACTGTCATAAAGCTTTTTCTGTTCTGCCTGTAAATCGTTCAACGAATATTTTGCATATTTAGCATTCCATTGTGCGAGTTGAGCCGATTTACTTAGAGGTTCAATATTTTTTTTACCAATACTAAATAAACCACCTGTTGTTGTTCCACCCCTCGTAGATTCAGCAGTAGATTTAGCAGCGTTTTCAGCTCGGTCTTCATCAGATATAGAATTAGAATCGGTGTTTGACGTTGCAGCTGCTGCTGCTGCTGCTGCCGATACCGATGAATTAGAGCTTTCACCAGAAGTATTGTCGGTCGTGTCACCTTTAGTTCCACCACCATCATTTCCACTACCTGCGTTATCCCCACCAGTCGCTCCACCACCTTGTGAGCCAGTTCCGAATATAGCTTCATTAACTTGGAATTCAGCGAAATTGCCGCGGAATGTTCCGTTTGTTTTAGCTAAGTTATATCTCTCTAGTTGAGTCATAATGTTATCTTATTATTTAGTGTTATCATAATTATTTTGCCTTATCGTATACAGATACAATGGAATTAGCTTCTGATATTAATAATGGGTCAGTAGATGCACTTTTAATATACGGTAACGGTCCTTCTGGTGCAACTTTAAATGCATATGATAATAATTTTAATTCAGTTTGCCTATTGGATGTAATAGCCATTGATTTAAAATAGTCGGCCTCCATTCTCCCATTTCTAAGCTTCAAGAATTCTAAAGATTCTTTGAATCGAGCAATTTGTTGATTGTTTGATTGGAATTTAGCTAATTCAGATTGTTCTTTAAGCTTTTTTTCCGCATCGGTCAGTTCTGAATCACTTCCACCATTCCCTATAGTTGATGCACTAGCTCCGGTTGATGGGGATGTGCTATCTTTCCCTGAATCTGATTCGTTTTGGGTTTTATCCAATTCTTCCAATGCTTTAAGTCTATCTAATTCACTTTGTTCTTCGTTACTTAATGTGTTTCCGTCACCGCTATTATCATTGTTATCTTGTTGATTGGCGGCCTCCATTAGGGCTTGAGATATTCGTTCGGTTTCTTCTTCACTCATAGGAGTAAATATATCCGAATATTTAGATACCTCTAGAGCTTTTTGAAAATTGATAACCATTGTGTTTATATCACCATTGTATTCAATCTCCAAGCTTTGTACGATGTTATTTACATCATCTTTGAAAACAAATAGTTGTTCATTAGTCATTGTATCGGTCCCCATATTTATCTAATAATGTGTCTTCAACGTATGTAGTAAAGTCGTTAATATCTAGTATTCCAAGTTTCTCAGCTGCTGTTTCAATTCTTATCTCAAGGCCTTTGTTAACAACATCAAACTCAATTCGTCTAAGGTCTTCGTATTCACGACGTATCACATCAGTTTCTATTCTAGAAGTAAACTCAGCCCTACGGGTCATTTCATTCTTAGTCAACTTACCAAGCTTTTTTCTGAATGCTTTTTTCTCAGCTTTATATTCTTTTAAAAGTTGATGCTTCACAAACTTCCATACATATAATTCTTGCAAATCGATATATGTAGCTGGTTGATTCGTTAGAGCCCCTACTGATAGGTTTCCACCAATTGCCGTTGTTGATGTGTAGATTAATACATTAGCATCTGCTGCAAATATTTCAATTACAGGCTTACCATCAGGAGTTTCTAATGAATTCGTTGTTAATGAATCTGATGTCATTTTACATCCTAAGAATGTTAGGTTCTCCATTGCGAATGATTTTTCATCAGCTGATACGGATGATGGTACTAATGATGATGATGATGGTAACCCTAATGATGCCGATTGCCGTGTACTATAAAAATAAACCTTCGATTGTGCGTATTTAGATGGTTTAGCGTTTATTGCTGTGGATGATGTTACATTATAATTCCAATAACCATTTGTTTGTGGTGCCCATCCTTCTCCGTAACCAGCATCGGCTGTAGATGATGTTGGTACTAATATACTGTATTTATATATTGATGCCACATGCATATCTTTAATTTGCGGATTACCAATTGATTGTAGATTTTCCTTTGTAGATACAACTGTATCATCATCAAGTGGTACTAAAGTAAAATTGTAATCATTGTATGTTACAATTGGTGCTGTAATGGGTTTTCTAACAACTACTGAATATGGTTGGTATGTAAATATAGGAAGTTTTACTGGTTGTAGTACCACCGATTCATATTGTTTTAAATATTCGGTAATTGGTGTTTTTACTATTTCTTCTACAGTAGTTGTATATTCATTATAGTCAGCACTAAGTGGTATCTCATGTTGTTTTAATGTTACATCATATTGTGGTTGTGTATATGTTACCTTTGTTTTAGATTTAAATTTAGGTCGTTCTAATATATGTGGTTCAATTAAGATACCCGAGTTGTAATCAACTCTAGCCGGCATAGTTTGTCTAATCTGTTCAAACACAGTTTGGTCATATCTTGCTAATATATTAATTACAGTATTTATTAAATTTTTAGAAGTGTATTTTTTGAATACGTTTCTTCTTAAATAATCTAATTCTTCATTCTGCTCAGTATAACCTTCTCTATTATCAGGATTACCAATATAATCATCTATCTCAAAATAACCAGTATGATTGTAGATATCTTCGTTATACATTTTTGTAGCAGAAAGATATACACCAACTTGATTTGAATCTACAGGCGCAGAATCATATTGTGATTTTTCCTTTTTCTTATCAGGGTCTAATATTCCAGTTAATCTGCTAGGTTCAAGTCTAACTTTATTGTTCATTATATTGTTAGCTCCAGCAGAAGGAACTTTTGTATAATATTCTTCGGTAACACCTCTTAAATCATCAGATTCAAAATTGAAAAGTGATGCCGTTAATGGGCTACCGTTTTCAGATGTAAGTATATTTCTATTTGGATGTGATGATACTATACTATAAGCGCTAGTTACACTTTTCAATTGAGAATCAGGTGTAAACCTAAATTTTAAATCAAAGTAAGATGATGTTGCTGAATTACCATGATACGTTTCTCTCGATAGAGTGTGTTCATCAACAACGATATCTTTTAATGGATTTGCCCAATATCTAATTTCTTGGATAGAACCACTTAAATATTCAGCAGCGTTCCAAAGTGTTAATCCAGTAGCAGTTGGTAAATCTTTACCAATAGTTAAATCCCCACTACCAGTCCAAGCTGCGTTGTATGATGATTCGCTTGAACCATCAACTGAAATACTAGCTGATTTATTTGTAATGATATCATCTTTTCTGCTTCTACGATATTGTATTTTGTAAGTGTTATCTGCTGTTATATCATCAACTGATGATTCTCTTTGTACTAATAAAGTACTCATAGTTGAATCAAATACCATAACATCATTTATAGATGCTGATTTATATCCAGCACTACCACTTAGAAAAAAGTGAATATTACCTCTACCAGCTCTAGATGAGTTTGGTTCTAATACTACACCAAAATCTAATCCTTTATTTAATACTGCCGTTGTTCTACTTAAATTTTGTTGAATTTGAATTTCTATTGTATCAATTGGATTTGGGTCGTTCACTAAGTATGTAGATGAATCTACATCAGTTATTTTATCCCAAGGAAGTGTAATATAATTATCAGTATCAAATCTTAAATGATATACAAACTTATCGTGTTCCCATATTGGTCTAACATCTTCAACCATTGGGCCGCCATACTCTTTAATGGATAGGAATGTTTGTGGGATACCATATGTTGCAATTAATGCTTTTACTGCTCTAGCAGAACCTTTTGATTTTAATAAGTAAGGTATGTTGTTTACAACTCTACGCCAAACTTCATAATTAATCTGTTCGTGTGATTTAGATGGTAACGACCCACTTTGTGCAGGTGTACCTTGTGAGTTTGTTCCTAATGCATATTCCCAAAGGTTAGATGTATCTTTTCCATGAGTTAATTTCCAACCCATTGATTTTGCTACATCATAAAGAAGTTCGTTTGGCATACCATCATAAGGATGTTCTTCCCTCGTATTTATTGAAGTTAATGTTTTTACATAACTCCATGTAATATCGAAGTGATGTCCAACCATATCAATAAATAAAATATAATCTTTATTCAAAGGGTCTTCTACAATTGATGCTGGTATTGAGCGTGTTAATCGTGCTTCGTTCTCAGAATCAAATAAACTAGCAGATGAAATTAACCCATTAAAGTAATTTTCACCCGTAGGGGAAGTAGTTGAATACGTTACAATTGGATATGATGATTCTTTAGGCCATGCGCTAAATGTAAATGCGGATGAACTGTAATGTGTATATGTACTACCTGTTTCATAATACATCCACTTTTCCCAACCATCAAATCCACTCGTTACATTATCTCTTCGTTGAATTGATTGGGATATGTTTGTTATTGCGGCTGAACCACTAACCGATTCTAACGTTGTTATTCTAGCATTATATGATTCTATTAATCCTAATTTATATTTAAAATTATGAACACGCTCTTCTGCTGATGAGTAGTTTACAAAGTTTTTGAAATCAGAATAATCTATATTAAGTGTAGTGTTACCAAATGATGAACTAAGATACTTATCAACAATTTGTTGAGATGTTGATAGGTTAGCATCTAATAAATCATTCCAACTTTTTAAATCAGTACCTTGAGATTTACCATAGTTACCCATATCAATCTTAAAGTTGGGTGGTGAAAACTCAGGCGTTTCAATCGATTTGGTAAATGGGAAAACTGATACTCTATCAATATATGAATCACGAATCAATCGTGCTATTGTTGGGCTTAGTAACTGT
>JACLAB010004551.1_pt1 | contig 21306 bp, 16 predicted proteins | sample 8027921 | NCBI WGS metagenome assembly JACLAB01 (sample SAMN15725117, study PRJNA655200) | protist metagenome | isolation source: fluorescence activated cell sorting (FACS) single amplified genomes of... | place: USA: West Boothbay Harbor, Gulf of Maine | collected 2000-07-19
GGCGCGGGGCACCAGTCATAGATTCCAACATTTGCGTCGCGGTGACCACGGGCTTACCCGCCAAGTTGCAACGCTTAATCATGCGCTTTTGCGCCAAGAAAATTTGCTCCATGCGAATCTCCATACCGAGATCACCACGGGCAACCATGACGGCGTCGGATTTCGCAACAATGTCATCAAAATTGTCCAAGCCTTCCATGTTTTCAACCTTGGAAACGATGGATACCTTGGATGCGAAATCGCCCAAGACGGAGCGAATATAGTCCACATCCGAACCCTTGCGCACGAAGGACGCGGCGATATAATCCACCTCATTCTTCACACCCCAGTCAATCAAGTCGTGACGATCCTTTTCGGTAATCGTCGGCAAGTTCACGACGACACCCGGCAAGTTCATGTTCTTACGTTCGCCGAGCTTGGCGCTGTTCTCGCACGTCACCTTGACCTCGCCCTTTTCGACGTCGCAAGAGATAACCTTGAACGTAATCGAACCGTCAGCGCACAAAATCTTCGACCCGGGCGCGACATCTTTGGCGAGATCAGGGTAAGACACCGCAATCTTCGTCGCATCACCCGCAAAATCGTAATCTGTGGTCAAAATGACTTCAGAACCATATTCGAGCATCACCGGCCCGCCGCCGGCGAGCATCCCGGTGCGAATCTCCGGCCCCTTGGTGTCGAGTAAAACCCCACACGTAATCCCAGTATTCGCCGACGCAATTCTCAAATTATCCAACGTCTCTTGATGATACTCATGCGAGCCGTGGCTAAAGTTAAACCGCGCGATGGACATCCCAGCCTTGAGCATCTTCTCCAACACGTCCACCGTACGCGACACCGGTCCGAGCGTGCATATAATCTTAGACTTGAACCCAATGCGCTGGGTATCCTTAGCTCTAAACATCGCCTCTGCATCCTCAACCTCAAACTTTCCCGTACCATTCTCCAACACGTGCTCCGTGCGCCAGTCGCCGGCTTCGACGCCGCTCAACTGCATGAGCGACTTCGAGCTCGACAACCCCTTCGACAACCCCCGTCGCGGTTTCTTCGCCACCCGATCACCATCGATCGGATCTGTAGACAAAGCATTCTTCATCGTTCGAGACCTCTACCGTCGTCCACGCGCGTCGCGCACCGCCTTCAAAAAAGTGCGATTCAAAAAATAATCCAGACACGCTGGCGCGTTCTGACTGTGATCGACCTCGTGCGCGTGCGTACTCGCGCGTCGTTCGCTCGAAAACCTCACGGGGGATGAGATCAACACCTAGGCGTGCGTTGTCGCGCGAATGTGCGCGCGAGTGTGCGGCGAGCGCGCGACGAACGCCGCGCGACACCGCCGCCGGGACACGGTGAATATGCTTCCAACGCGGTGTCGCACGCGTTTTTGTGATCATAGTCTTACGTATGCTAGTATACACACGCCTGGTGTGGGCCTTAGCTTTTTATATGGCATTGTTGCGTATTAACCATATACATTAAACTATATGTTATATTAGGGTTTAGGACCGAGGTTACCCGGCCGCGCGCGCGCCATTCGACGCCAAACGACGCCGCGCGCGCGCGCGTTCGCCCGACGCCTCGCCCCGATGTCTCCGTGCGCGTGCGCGTTGTCGCCCTCCGTGCCGTCCAACCGCGAGTTCGCCTCGAAATCGTCATCCGCGGCGTCATCCACGTCGTCACCGGCGAGACGCCATCGCCTCGCCTCTCGCGCCGCGCCGGCTCGCCCGTCGCGCGCGCGCATGGCGTCGCCTCGCGCGGCGGCGAACGCCTCGGGGGATGTCACGTACGTCATGGTGAACGGCGTGGCAGGGAAGATGGGGAACGCCACGGCGGTGTCCGTGGTGAGAAGAGATGGGTTTGCGTTGGTGCCGTATTGCTTGACGAATCGCGACAAGAGCGACGCGGATACGAACGTCGAGGGCGTGGTCGTGCGCGGGATATACGTCGGTGAAGGCGGGGAAGATGCCGGTGCGGTGCTTGAACGCGCCAAGGCGGAGTATCCGGGGATGATTGTTGTGGATTATACGTTGCCGGAGGCGGTGAACGCGAACGCGGCGTTGTACGTGAAGCACGGGACGCCGTTCGTGATGGGTACGACTGGTGGCGATCGGGAGACGATGTTGGCGAATGTGAAAGCGAGTGGGACGTATGCAGTTATTGCGCCGCAGATGGGTAAGCAAGTTGTGGCGTTTCAGGCGGCGATGAAGCTCATGGCGGAGCAGTTTCCTGGCGCGTTTGAAGGGTACACGTTGACGGTGACCGAGTCGCACCAGAGCTCCAAGGCGGACACCAGTGGCACGGCCAAAGCCATCGTGGCGTCGTTTAACGATTTGGGATGTGGGTTTGATATCAAAGACATCGAGCTCGTGCGTGATGTACCGAGTCAAGTTGGGAAGATGGGCGTACCGGAGGAGTATTTGCTCGGGCACGCGTTTCACACCTATCGTTTGACGAGCGCCGACGGAACGGTGTCGTTTGAGTTCCAGCACAACGTGTGCGGGCGCAGTATTTACGCCGAGGGCACGGTCGACGCGGTTGGCTTTTTGAAGCGCAAAATTGAGGCGAAGGATTCGCAAACGTTGTTCGACATGATTGACGTGTTGAAGGGTGGCGCCATGGGTGAGTGGAGTAGCTCGAAAAAGTAACAAATTTGGTTGATAATACATACGTACAGCGTTCGCACAAGCGGCATTTATGATGATTCTACTTGCAACTATTACTATTACTAATCACACGCGTCCACCCACGCACTAGAGCGCGTTTCCCGCGCCACCTGGACCGAGTCGCACGAGTCCGCGGTCGGCGTCTACGGTCATCGAACGCAAATTCATCAGCGCCGACAACCCGACAAATATGACGTGGAAGTCACCATTTTCCACCCCTGGCCACGGAACGTCAATGGGTGACACTATAAACAAGCACGATTTACGGCACGCGCGCAGCGATGATCCGACGACGAGGTCTTCGCCCGTGGTATCCGTGAACCACATGTGCGTCTCAAACGCGCCGAGGTTGAAATCGCTGTCGTCAAACAACTGCCGCGACACCAACATTCCAGTCGTTCCGGAATCGAACACGCAATAAATTGGTTTCGACGACGCATACGGTTCGCCATTGATCCATAAACTATCGCACAACGCGGCGTAGTGAAACACTGGCGCGCCGTACGGGCGTAAATCCACCATTCGAAGCGTCCCGCGCTCGCGTTCGTCAACCATCGGCGCTCGGCTCAACGTCAGGCACTCTTTGACAAAATCGAGCTCAAAGCTCACCACATCTGTTTGCTCCAGAAACGTCGGACGAATCCATCGTTGCCGCTGTTTCACCAATCCGAGAAACGGCGCCACGCCGCGCGCGCTGCCTCCTCGATTCCGAACGTCATCCGTCACTCCGATGACCATCTCTCGAAACACAAAGTCTCCCACGGCGACGTCATTCGCGGCAAACCATCCGGTGATGCCGTCGATTTGCAACCCATACGTTTCATACGTGTCTTCAAACGCCGAAAACGACACATCACTCGGGCTCACGGCGCCCCAATACGCGCCGACGTCGTCGTCAACCGCCGACGCCGACGTCGCGCGCCTCGTCGTCACGAATGGGCTCCCAGTATCCACCACCGCGCGACACGCCGCGGTGCCGACGGTGAAGTCGGCGACGTACGTCCCACCCTCGAGCGTCATGGGCACGCGCGTCGTCGTCGACGTCGACGTCGTTGGCTTACGCGCTTCGGCGAGCTGCGCGCGCAGCGAACCGGCATCCAACGCGCCCGCGGGCGCCGCTCCGGCGAGCGCGAGCCACGATACGACGTCTCGTCGCGACGGCGCGCTGCGCGCGATCACCGCCGCGCGCGCCGGCGGCGGCGCCACCGCGATGACGCCGCCGACAACGCCGACAACGCGCGTCATTGTGAGGCGCTGAGGCTCATGGCGTCGTCATCGAATGCGCTCATGGACGCGTTCGGCCCCGCCGCAGAGGCGGCGATGACGCACTCGACGTCGAGTGTGGACATGAATGACGTGTTTTCGTTGCGCAAGGTGCGTTTCTAGGGTCCGGCGACGAATGGATGACGATTGATGCATTAATCAGCCGACTGACAAAACAAACTCTTCCGCGCGCAGCCTAAAGACGTGCAGTCGGGCATAACCTCGGGGTTGAGTTCAATAGGCAAGTCTATCGGTTTAGGCGTCGCTGGGCTCATCGCGGCGCCGGTGATTGGCGCAAGAGAGGGTGGAGTTTCTGGATTCGTAAAAGGTGTCGGACTCGGGCTCGCGAGCGCCGTGACGCTGCCAGTCGTGGGCGTCTCCGTGGGCGCGGTGCAGATTGTTCGCGGCGTGGCAAATACCCCTGAGGCTGTACAGGCGGCGTTTGAGGGTAAATCTTGGGACAAGAAGACGCGTTCGTGGTATTCACATTCGTTGCGCGAGGACGCGGTGACGCTGGGCGAGACGAGCGACGAGGAAATTTTCGCACGCGCGCAAAAGCGCGCCGAGGCGCGCGGTGCAAAGGCTGGCATGGAGGGTTTGTTTAGCGATGGTGCGTTCGATGGGGGTGACGGCGCTGGTGGGGCGAAGAGACGGGTGAAAGAGACGGAGTACTACGACGCCCTCGAAGTGGGCACCGACGCTTCGGCTGGAGAGATTAAACGCTCCTATTACTTGCTCGCGCGTAAGCTGCACCCCGATAAAAATCCGGGCGATCCCGAGGCGAATGCAAGGTTTCAGAAGATTGGCGAGGCGTATCAGGTGTTGTCCGACGCGACGTTGCGGAAAAAGTACGACGCGCAAGGTAGAGAGGCGTTGGGTGACGCCCACACGTTTATCAATCCTTCGGCGTTTTTCTCAATGCTGTTTGGAAGCGACGCGTTCGAGGGATATATTGGTCGATTAAAACTCGCCACGCTGGCGCAAGCTGGCACGGATTTAACATCAGATGAGATTGATTTGTTACAAAGGCGCCGCGAGGCGAGATTGGCGATAAAACTCGCCGCCATGTTGGATGTGTACGCGGATTTAGGTTCGGCGCCGAGCGGCGCCGAGCCTCGAGCGATGGATGATAAAGAACGCGCCGAAGCATTTTTAAGCACGCTCAAGCCCATGGTGGATACGCTGGCGGATAAATCATTCGGGCTCGTGCTACTCAAAAAGATTGGCTGGATGTACGAAAAGGAGGCGGAGAAATTTTTGAATGATCCCGTCGCGGGCGCCGGAACGTGGCTGGATCTGGGTTTGCGCTCCACCGGCGTCTCCATGCAACAGCGCACATCGACGTTGCAGACGAAATTCGCCGCGCTCAAGGCGGGCGTAAACGTATTCACCACGGTGCAAAGTTCAGAAAACGACGTCGCAAATGCTAAAAACGAAGAGGAAGCCGCGGAATTGCGAGCAAAGCAGCAAAAAGATATCCTCCCGCACGTCCTCGACGCGCTATGGAACGCGAGCGCGCTGGATATCGATTCCACGACTCGTCACGTGTGTAACAAATTGCTACACGACACCAGCGTCTCGATGGCTCGTCGCGTACTTCGCGGCAAAGGGCTGTACTTGCTCGGCAAAATGTTCCAAGAGGCGACGTCGTCAAACGAGGCGGAGACAGATTCGATGCAAACGTTTGAAGACGCGCTGCGCGCGGCGTTTGCGCCCAAGGATGCCGACGACGACGAGGCACCTCGTCGTGATAGATAAGACTGTAATGCGTAAATGTACAAAAATGCAACATGCTATGCGCGCAACGACGCTCAATGAATAGTAGAAATAATAATAAAGTGCGCAGCAGATACACCTGGGTCGTCTTAAACGATAGACTCGTGCACTGGTTTGATCCCGTTTGCCGTGGGACGACCTGCGAGTTTATCGGCGACAACCATGGCGCTCAATTTGCCGCTCAGAATCGCGCCCTCCATCGAGCCGAGGAACTTTTGCGACGTGAAATCACCTGCGAGCGTAAAATTTCGAATCGGCGTCTCTTGTGACGGGCGAAACTTGTTACGCCCAGGAACAGCGGCGTAGACCGAGCGCGGAGTCTTTACGATGGCGTGCTTGATTAACTTCGCTCCATCGTCGACGCCGAGTTCGTTTGGAAACAATGTTTTGAGCTCGTTCATCGTCGCCTCGACGATTTCGTCGTCGCTCGCGGCGATCCAGTTCACGTCTGAACCTGCCTCTTTGCTGCACGGCGCGAACACGAGTTCGAGCATTGACCGGTCGGGGTTTGAGTACTCGTCGCAACACTCAGACATGTCGGCGTAGACGCTCAAGAGCGGCGAGCGACTGAATACTAACCCATCGTATGGAAGAAGTTTGCGATCAAACCACAAGTGCACGTTGATCACGGGTATACCTTCCAGTTCACGAAGTTGCTTGAAATATGGCATCGACTTCCAAGCCTCGGGGAGCTTTAACTTCAACGCGTCGACCGGCATGGCGCTTACGTAATGGTCGGCGGTTAAAATTTCTCCGTCGCGCATCTTCACGCCGGCGACGCTTCCATCGTCAGCCAATAATATTTCCTGCATTGGTGCGTCCACGCGCACCGCTCCACCACCAACTTTCACAATATGCTCCGCCATGGGAGCACACAAACGATCAGGTTGATTCCCATCTAAAAACGCCGTCTTACTCCCGTGCGTCTCGTTGATGAATCTGTTCATCGCCGTCAGAATAACCGTCATGGATAGCTTATCCGCGTCGATGAAATCGAGCGCCTTACCCATGGCTATAAACAACTCGTCCCGCACGCGCCTAGGCATCCAATTCTCCCGCATCCATTGCTCCACGGATTTCTCATCCTGCGCGTCAATATACTCTTGTCCGCTAATCAACATCGGTACCAGCGGCGCCCCGGTGCGTAGCTTATCAGTCCAGCTCAACATTTTATCATTCGTTAAAATCGCATACGCCATGTTAAACGGCGCCGGCAGCCCATCGGGAAACTTAAATTTTGTAAACTCCCCGGGCGAATCCTTCATCGCAAACGTCATGCTGTGCTCTTTCCATTGTAAACGGTCTTCGATGCCGAGCTCGGCGAACAGGTTCATGGCGTTTGGGTACGCGCCAAAAAAGATGTGCAACCCAGTCTCTATCCAATCTCCATCGGCGTCTTGCCACGCGCTCACCTTGCCGCCGAGCATCTTGGCGCGCTCGACGACCGTAGGCGCGTGCCCGGCGTCGCTCAGGTACTTGCCGCACGATAACCCAGCCAACCCGCCGCCGATGATGAGGACTGTTTTCTTTTCGTGCGCGGGCGTTCTCGAGGCGTTGGCGGCGAGCGCGGCGCTCAGTTGCTTGGCGGCTTGGTAGTTTGCGTTGCTCGGGACGTCGAGGTTCGGTTTGGGGCGCCGCGGCGGGCGCTCGCGCGGCGTCGTGGTGGCGGCGGCGGTGAGACGGCGCCGCGCCGCCCCAAACCGACCGCGCTCGCACGGCGTCGCGGCGGCGGCGGCGGCGGCGGTGAGACGCAGCATGCGAGGCGAGGTGTATGGGTGTAGTGTACACGCGTCGTATTGGACAACGGGGGTGCTATGACGCTCGAGCGGGTTTGCGCTCAATCTTTTGCTTGATGCGCGTGACGTACTTTTTGATAGTTTCGTCACCGTACTGCGTGAGGTTGTCTAAGAGCGGTTCTAGGTTTCTCGACGTGAGGCGTTCTTTGCACACGCGATGGGTGCACATGTTGCCGAGCGAGAACAAGGCAATCTTCAATGGGCTTTGGGAATCCCCAGCGGCTTCGCTGAGGGCGTTTGGTGAGGCGATGAGGTTGATCAACGCGTCCATGGCGCCTGAATTGACCATTAAGTCGCACAAGACGTTGGAATTGCGGACCAAATTGCCGAGCGCGGCGGCGGCGTTGGACCGCGTCTTGGGTTCCTCTTGCTCGTCGAGCAAATGCACTAATGGGTCTACCGCTGCAGTGAGCGGACCGTAAAGCGCATCTGAATGGAACGCGGCGTTACCAATGGCAAACGCGGCGAATTTCCGCGTCGTTCGATCGCTGTCGCTGCATCGTTCGATGAGCTTTTCGAGCGTCTTGAATTCACGGAATTCGTCGTAAAAGTAGGCGTCGTGTCGACACACATTGCCAAGGGTATTACACGCCCGCGCGCGCACGTTCGGATCTGGATGATCGAGAAGTTCTGTGATTATTTGTGTCACATCGGCATCGTCAATGATCGCGTAGTTCCGTGCGCTCATGCGAGCGAGCTGGGTCAAGGTGACAAGCCAGTCGACGACGATTTGCGCGTTGTCCCGCGACTTGAGCACTCGTCGGCACAGCGTGGCGTCTAAGCCCCCGTTCGTCATGAATTCAGCCGCAAACGAGGGCGAGACCATGACAAGACGGCTCGCCAACGCAATTGGCGCCGGCCAAATATCGCGTGGCGACGTTCGTAAACGCGAAATGATTGTCTTCATCACCTGGCGTTCACTCACGATGGCTTGGTATCTTGGCATCGCCGCCGCCGTCGCCTCGACGTTCATCTCATTCGTGAGCATGTAGTTGAACGGATGCAAGATCAAATTTGCCGCGGGTTCTAGCGTGACGTCATATACAACGTCGTCTTTCACCGTCTTGCCTACTTTTGTAAACGCCGTGAGCGCCAAGCACATCGCCTCGCATACGCCAATGTCGAGCATCGTCAACACCGGATGCGTCGTCTTCGAACTCAACAAAGGAATCATAGCGCGCATAATCGCTGCGCTCAATTCTGCGTTCTCTAAAGTGATGCTTCGCTTGGACGTTTCGTCGACTAAAATGGCGGCTAAAATGCGCGCACCATCCGCCGACATGGCTTGCTCACGGACGTCGTCTGAAGTCTCAGTGACGATTGCAAGCAATTTGGCCGACAGAGTCTTCGTCGTCGCGCTTCTAATAAGCTTCTGCGTCGCATCGTTTTTCATCGATAACGTCACAGCGACGTACGACGTCAACGTTCCTATCTCGGTGGCAGCATACAACGCTCGGCACGTTTCCGTCGCCGTCGCCGCCGAAGACGATTTCCCCAACGCCTGGCACAGCGCGTCGGTGACGCCGCCGCCTCGCTGACCGGGCGGACCCAACGCCACGCGCGTGCCCGAAAGCTCGGCACTCACACCACGCGCGATCGCAGCTTCAATTGCGTCTGCGATCGCGCGTGCCGCGGCGGTGCTTACGATTTCCCCGACGTCTCGTTGCGGGTACAAGAGCAGCGTGCCGAGCAGCGTCAAATACGCGCTCAACCCCAGCCCACACCACGGTGATAACCCATCAGGTGCGGCGATCGCGGCTAAAACTGTGATTGCGAGCGCCAGAAGCTCGGGTTGCGGCGGGTCTTTCGCGCTCGCCGCCGTTTTACACGCCGCAATGACCGCCGCGGGCAGGTCCTTGGCCACGGCGCTCGACGTGCCGCCCGCCGACATGGACGCAGATCTCGGGACGTTTAGCATCGCCAGCGTCGTGCGCAGCGCCGATGCGATGTCAGCCATCTTTGGTGGTTTGGCCTCAACTTTCTTTGCGGCTAGTGTCCGATTGGAGATGTAACTCGGGAGGAACTTGTTGGGCTTTATCGGCTGCAACGTGTCCAAGAGCTTTGACAATGCTCCGCGGTCGCGTCGCAATCCGGCGGCACTCTCCACAGACTTACGTGCCATGTCTTCGAGCTCGCGCAACCCTTCGCTAACTTGCTCCAAGCTCGACGCCGTCGTTGGCCCGCCGGTGCGCGCGCCGTGCGCACCGCCCGCACGCCTCGGACGGTCGCTGGACTTTGTCGGCGTTTTGTGCGGCGCGGCGGGCGCGTCTTCGCCGGCGGTGCTCGCGACGTCAGCGTCTACGTCATCACGCGCACCATCCTTGCGCACGAAAGGATGGTCGAGCAATGATGGCCATTGCAAGCGCTGCGCGGGCTTTTTATTCAATAAACCTTGTAAAAACGATTTGAACGATGGCGACATGTTCTCTGGCCACTTGAGCGGATCCTTGACAATTTTCTGAATCAACGAATAAATGGAGTTCGTGTAAAACGGCGGCTGTCCAACGTAGAGCTCGTAGAGAATCACGCCAACCGACCACAAATCTACCGTCCGGTCGTACGGCTGCTCTTGCACGAGCTCTGGCGCCATGTACAGCGGCGTGCCTTTAATCGACGTCATCACCAACGACGACTTGCTCATGGACCGCGCAAATCCAAAATCACACACCTTCACTACCCTATCGGTCCCTATCAATATATTCTGCGGCTTCAAATCTCTATGTATAACTCTATTCTCATGCAAGTAATGCAACGCATCGATCAACTGTATGGCAATCTCTCGCACTTCCCGTTCGGGCAACGACGCGTCGTGCTCCAACACGTCGAACAGTACCCCTTGCGCGAATTCCATCACCACCACAAACTCCATCGCCGTCTCAAACGCATCCAGCATCTTAATCACATTCGGATGATCGAGCGTTTTCATGATATCAATCTCACTTCGAAGCGATCGTAGATCCTTTTCGCTCTTCCCGTGCTTTGGAATGAATTTCATCGCGCACGCGCGACCGGAATATCTTTGTCGCGCCTGAAACACCTTTCCAAACGACCCTTCGCCCACGGGGCGAATGATGACGTAATCATCTAACGCGGTTTTACTCTCCAGCGGCGCTGGCGCGTCCACGAGCGCGGTTGCGGGCGTCGGGGACGCCACTGCTGTGCTCATACGGGTACGAGTGATCTCGGTCGCGTTCGAGTCGTCGCTCGCAGCAGCGTGGACCGCCGTCGGCGTCGGCGTCGGCGTTCGCGGCACTGGTCGAGCGTTTCGCGCGCGCGTGCGCGAGAGTTCGCGCGCGACGACGCGTGCGCCGAGGTGTGCGGATTGGATTTTGGTTGATTTTTGAGCTTGTTTTTTTTTTAATTTTTGGCTCAGCTGTCGTCCGCGCGTCATCGGCGTCTTTGCGATTGGATTGCGCGCGAGTGATATGAAACAAATGTGCTGTTACAATGAAGGCGATGTGCCATGATTCTGGGCGTGCGAGGTTATCGTTTTGGCTTACCTTTGCCGCGAGTGGTGGATCGACCTCGGCCGTTTTTGCCACCTTTGCGTTTGTCCGCATTCTTTTGACCGCGCGCGTCGGCGAGTTGACGCTTGTCGACGCTCGGACCGCCGGCGTTGCCACGGTGGTACTTGCGCGCGACGACGACTTTCCGGGGCTTTTTAATCGCTCCGCTCGTGCTGCGACGGGCGCGGGCGAAGACGCGCTCGATTTCTTTGGCTTTGGAGACGTCGGGGACGTCGTCTTGCTCGATGATGCTCGCGGCTCTGTTGCGCGCTTGAGCAATTTTAGCCTCGGCCCGTTTCTTCTTGCGCCACTTAGCCTCGGCGACTTTCTTAATGGGGCGCGTGTTTACCGCAGCTAACGAGGCTTTCGCTTCGGCGAGCTCGGCGGCGGTGTATTGCGGCACGGGCTTCATAAATTTGCGCTCATCCTCGGCAAACCAGTCGGGGACGTCGTCGTCGTCAAACGCGTAGCGGTTGTACCCATCTTCAATGAGCTCTTCGCGTTCCTTCTTGTTGATCATCTTCTTTCCTAAAGCCAGAATACGCGCGCGCGTGTCGTCGGATAATTCATCAACCTCAGAGTCGTACCCAAAGCCTCCCGAGTCGGATTCCGAGCCGCTCGACACGTCGCGCTCCGCCGGGGCGACTTCAAAACCATCATCCCCGCCACTAGCCTTCTTTCTATTCTTCTTGCGCGTGGTTTCGTCATCGGACTCATCATCATACGTGCTGTCGCGCTTGGTGTTGGATTTGGATCTCGCCGCTTCCTTAGCTTGAGCCTTTGAAGCCTTGGCCTCCTTCGCCTTGGCGCGTAAATCGTCAAAGTTGTCCTCGTCGTCTTTGGATTTCTTCTTTTTATCCTTCTTCGTCTTTGGCTTGACCACGGGCTCGTCCTCTTCGTCGTCATCATCATCGCTATCCATCGAAGGCTTCGCCGCCGCTTTGGGCTTGGTGTCACTCGCGAACAAGTCATTTGCAAACCACATCTTTGCCGCAGCCGAAGCGCTCTTACCGGCGGGCTTGGAGCCGTCGCTCACAACGAGAGGGTTGGCCTCATGCTTCGCCTTTGATTTTTTACCCTTGGGTGCGTCAGCGTCGTCGTCTTCATCATCCCACTCGAGCTCATCGTCGTCAGATTTGAATTCGTCATCTGCTGGATCGCTCAAGTCAGATTCAGAACCGCTTTCGTCCAATTCACCCGCGCCGAGTTCGGTGCGTTTGTCGCGCCCCTTGCTCACCTCGGTAAATTTATCACCTTTCTTCGTCCTACGTGCCTTATACATGGCCCACATGTCATCGACTTCCTTATCTAATCGCCGCTCGTCCACTTCGCTATCAGAATCTTCGTCGGATAACCCTTCGTCTGGGTCTTCGTCGCTGTCGTGCGCGGCGTCAATCCCGGGCGTCGGTGCCTTGGACACTGTATCCAAAGCCCCTTTCGTCTTGATACGAGCCAACGAAAACAAATCCATTTCTTGGTCTACAATTGCTTCACCTTGCGTGGCCAACCCGCGGGCTACACGAAGCCGTTCTTTCTGCTTAATCTTAGCCTTTTTCTTCTTGTCCCGTCTCGCCGACGCGTCCATGGCGTTCTTCAACTCGCTCATTTCATCTAAAAGCTGATCCTTTTCGTCGTCGCCGTCGTCTTCTGCGCCGTCGTCGTCCTCGGCGTCATCTTCATCGGAGTCCTCCTCATCGGACTCGTCGTCTGATGAAGCCTCACTGTGACCCCGACGGCGTTTCTCCTTGGATTTCTTTTCTAAACCCGCTTGCTTGCGAATCGTCAAGCGCCAACGCAACAAGAGCTTGAAATCAGCCTTGCCAAGAACGCCGAGATCACTCACTAATGCGCGGATTTCATCCGTCGTGGCTTCGTGGTTATCGAGATCCATCCAACCATCCTTTGGGGGTACCATACCTTTACGACTCTATGCGCGGGTAAAACGTTTGAGGGTCAGTGACTCGTTCGCGGCGGCGCGGCGCGTGAAAAAAAGCAAAACGAAAAGCCAGCCAAGTTTCAGATGGGTAAACGGCATTGTACTATAGGATTTGTTTCAGCAGGGGCTCTGACCTCCCTTCAAACAAACTGTGAAGCTGTATCTTCATAAACTTGTTGTGGCTTATCGCTCTGGGGAGAAAAATAAAGGCGAAAGACGTCAGCGCGGCGCGCGTACCTCGCCGTCTAAAATAAACTGATGATGCATCCCCAACATCTCTCCGGGCTTGTCATTCACGATGAAATCCTCCGCAGCGCATTCTTTGTACAACGTCACCGCACCATCGGCGTAACCGCTTCTATTGCGCTTGTGTTTGCCGTTGTCCTTGGTGACGTCGAGCGGCTGAATCTCTGCTTCGGTATCCGCAAACAAGTGCTTGGAATCAAGCAGTCGCGGGTCAATCTTTGTCGGCGCCAAATACCCGATGCACACGACATAAATTTCCGCCGATGTCCCACGCGACGCCACGGGTTTGGTGCTCTCCACCTTTTTAAACAATTGCTGAAATGCGTACAACAACGCGTGGTACTCTGTGCTCCGGAAAACCTTCGTCACAAACCAACCACCAGGGGCTAAAAACTCCGTCGCCAATCGCAACGAATCCAACGTCAGCGCTGCTTGCGTATAACTTTCCTTGGCAAAGTTACCCCCGACGTTTGGCGCACCATCGTGAATGACGACGTCGTATTTTAATCCCTCTGGCGTCGCCCGCTTTAACGCCGCTCGACAGCTCTGCGTCGTAATATCTTCAACAATCGTCGTCACCCCACGAATCGGGCGAATCGGCGCTAAATCCACCCCAACGATCGTACTACTCATGGGCATGTATTTCTGCGCCACCTGAAGCCAACCTCCCGGGGCGGCGCATAAATCCATGCATGCGCGCGCCTTGCTCAAAAAGTCATACTTTCTATTCAGCTGCACGAGCTTGAACGCCGCGCGCGAACGAAACCCTTGCTCCTTGGCGAGGTAGTAGTATTTATCTACGGCATGAAAACACATCTTGCGTCAGCGCGCGCGTCTAGATCGCATCGAGCAAGGGCGAGAACGCGCGAGAATGCGATCGCTAGGTAATGGCGGCGGCGGCGGCGGCGGCGCGTTTCGCGCAACGATTCCGCGCGCGCACGCGCTCGCCTCGCGCGTGTGGATCGACGACGCACCTAAACGATGTTTCCCTTTGGCTTTGCGAGCCATGATGGGCGCGGGTGGGCGCGGTGGCGCGCGGTGGTGTGAGGAGTCAAATAGGCGATATCATTATCATTATCAATCAAATTTATCAAGGCATGTACAACGCGCTGACGAGAAACGTCGTGTCGGGCGTCGTGAAGCGACACCGCGTCGTCCGTGGCGCGAAGGATGCGGCATGGAAACCGTTAGCGTCTGCCCTTTGCGCCCGGTTTCAGGGTGCTTTTGGACGCGCGCCGTGGACGACGTCGAGTTTTGCGCGTTGACAATTTGCAGATGGTATTTCACGACATGTATGCACACTCGGGCATGGGGTCCTACGCGTTTCGTGCGCGATTCTGTGATCGAAAATGAATTTGGATGATGGTGGATTTCAGGAAGAAGTGCAGCACATGCGCGCCGTCGGTGTAGTCTAGTAATTGAAAGCGTAACGTGACTGATTATTGAGTGTTATTGCAAGGAAGTACTACAGTTTTACACGTGGCACGCGAGCATCCAAGCGACCCTTTTTCTTATTGCTGAATTTACGCGGGCTCCAAGCCAAAAAGTTTTTCGCATCCGACCTCTTGTATGGCACGCGAGTATCCAAGCGACTCCTTTTCGTAATGTCGAATTTCGAATCGCTCCAAGCCAAAAAGTTTTTCGCATCCGACCTCTTGTATGGCACGCGAGTATCCAAGCGATTCCGTTTCGTATTGTTGAATTTCGAATCGCTCCAAGCCAAAAAGTTTTTCGCATCCGACCTCTTGTATGGCACGCGAGTATCCAAGCGACTTCTTTTCGTATTTCTGAACTTCGAATCGCTCCAAGCCAAAAAGTTTGTCGCGCCCGACCTCTTGTATGGCACGCGAGTATCCAAGCGATTCCGTTTCGTATTGTTGAATTTGGACGAATGCCAGGCTAGAAAATTACCAGCCGTTTGCCGATCTTGGGGAATTCGAGAACTGAAGCGGCGCTTCGCGCCGATGTACGTCAGTCGTTTGATTTTGGTTTGCGGTCTCCCGAGAAAACAGTTAGTGCATGATTCGTGTGCATATTCCCTGGCTCGCTTTTTCTGGCGCTCTTTCACCTCTTCGCGCGTGTACGCGTGAAATTCGCCACCAATCTCTTTCACATCCATTTTCCGCATGGTGCGTTCCATGAAATCTTTCGCCGCAATCGTCCCACGTGTCTCGGCGTCGACGGCGGTTGTTCCACCGACCTGAGCCGCAAACGCCGGCGCGGCAAGGATGTCATCCACTGCTTTGCCAAACGCTGCGTAATGCTCTTTGCGAACGAAAACGCGGGTTTCGTGCCCCTTTTCACGCTTTACTCCGCGTGCCCGAAGATAGCATATATGGCTCGTCGCGTTATTCAACGTCGTGGCGAGAGCGAGAGGCGCAACCCGTTTGCTGCGCTCTATGAAGTCAGCCGCTCGCTCGCCGAATGTCACGATGGTATGACAACCAAGGAGTAAAACAGCGAGGCGAACCGATTGTTCAATCATCAGAAATTCAGACATCGCCATCATCTCCGATGATACGAGGGGCTTACCTTTATGGCCCGAGACGCTGTCCGCATGGGCGTGCGCCTTGTACGGGGTCACATTCCAAATAGTTACCCGCTCCCAAACGTCATCTCCGAGCGCTCTCTTCCATTCGTTCCACACTCGTGCGACGACCGCGGTTATCCGACCATGCGCTGCCGTATTGATCACATGCGTTCTTTTTAAATTCTTTGAGTCATGTGCCGCAACGTCTGACATGAAATGTCCGAGGATGAGTGCGCCTCTTCGATCAAATTTCCACCCTTTTCCAATGACTGGTTCAGTGAACTCGAGTCCAAAGCCTCGTACGAGCTCGCGAAGCGCTCCAATAACTTCCCAGAATGCGTGTTTTCTCCGAGCTCCCTGGAGTGTCCTGGCAACCATCTCCGACTTCACGCGGGACATAACGTCATCCAATGTCTCAGCCGCGGCGTGTACCTTTTCGGCGTCGATGGGTGCATAGTATGCCTCGTGCGGTAAACACCCGCTGCGCCCACGCGTGACGTATTTGGCGAACGATTCCTTGTCCGCGTCAATAGTAAAGTCGTAATCTCCCGCGTCCGTCGGCGAATCGTCCTCGACCTCGTCCCACTCTTCGGCGAGCCCCGCGTCCAAGGCGATGGCGTCGAGAAGATCGCCATCGAGAAGCTCGTCGCCATCGCGCGTCTGCGCATCGTCCATTTCTTCAAGCGCAGGAATTTATCCGCGGGACTTCCAGTTAAATTTCACCTAATATTTCAAAGTCGTCACCTAAAGGGTCAGTATCATAGCGCGCTCCGCGTAGTACGTCGCTCGTGTTTCGTGTGCACGCGGGCGTTGACTCGGTCAGTAGTGCCCTCTTGCGGCGTGCGATAACGCACATGCGCTCGACAGACGACCACATGTTCGATACATATGGCATGAATCATGCGCGTTTCGCACGCGTGCACTCGCTTGCGCACTCGCTCGCGCGTATGGTATATGAACTTCACACTCACTCGGAAGGGCGGGCGCTTCAACCTTCCTCGCCTTAAAGCGCACGCGCACGTTCGTCGCGAGTATCGCGAGGCCCAAGCGCGCGCGACGTATGAATGCGCGCACCTTTTTATATCGAACACGATATCCCGCCTAACGTCACGCGGCCGAAGTCGACGCGCGCCGCAGAGTGCCGCAGGCGCCTTCAAGATCTCAACGCAAATCAATCGCGACACTAAATCATGCGGATGTGTGTCGCCTGTCCTGGGCCAGTAGATGACGCCGACTGCCCGATTCGAGGAGGTTGGCATCCGTTTGGTGTGATGTTTTCGCGCGCATACCTCGACGCGTGCACGGATGAATCGCTCACACAAACCGGCGAGCGTGGCGCCTACGGAGAACGCGCCCCGTAGCCTCCTTCGTAACGCATGAACTCACTTCGTTAATTGCCGATTCGTTCGCGCAGACGAATCGGCAATTAACGAAATGCGATTGAGGGGTTTGCATATGGCACACATGTCTTGTTAATTATGCGTAATTATTTTCAGAATCGAGAAATAAAAAAACACAGGACCCAACCGTCCGACGAGACCCCGGCGCCCGAGACGCGACGGGGACGCCACACTCTTCGACGCTCGACACGCGACGCGCGACGCGCATTCGACACACACGCTTAAGCTTAAAATCATGGCAAAAAATGTACGTAACGATTTCGTGCGACGCGCAGTGCCGAATCACGTCGCGCGCGTGGTGCCGCCGACGTGAATGGAGATCTCGATGATCGACGGTTGTGCCTCGAGACGCGCGACTGCGCCCATCCACCGACGACATCCTGCTCGAGTGACGCGAAGGCCTCGTCCCGCGTGGTCTGCGCGTCTCGCGCGCGCGCGGCACGATGTCTTCTGGCCCGGATGGGCGTGTGAGGTGATGAACTCGCCCAGTATCGCGCGCGCGAGCGGTTCTCGTGCAACTCTCGTCAATGATGCGTCTCGCCTTGACTTTGACTAATGACACATTTACAGCCGAGTGAGCAGCCAGGAACATCATCGAAATTGTTTGGAAGTTCGTCCAAAAAATCGGCGAAACTTTCAGCTTCGCCACCATGGTTTATGGGTGGTCAAGAAGGAAGTCCCTCGAAATCGCAGAGTTCGCCAAAAGAAAAACGCAAACGAAAAAAGAGCCGGCGTGAGGGCGCGCCGTCGTCGAGCAAGGGCGCGAAAGGCGAGGGTAACGGTCGGACAACATCCGCCGCAGGGGGACCAGAGGCCTTGGAGCATTATCCAATGATAATGAAGTGCGCATGTCTACAAAAGCATGTGCAGTGCTTTGAGCGTGCAAAAGGACCGGCCAACAGGTGCGTTTTCCGTGGCGTTGATGGCGTCTTGGGCAAGATTGCCCGAGACAGTTGGTGCCTTCGCGTCTCGCGTCAATCCAACGACGAACAAGATCGAGATCCATCTCTCGATGTCTATTGCCACCTCGCTTGTTGTGACCCATTCGTGTACGGCTTGTGGTTACACTCTATCGACGGGGCGAAATGGTACTACCGGCATGAATTCGACGAGCACTTTTCAAAGTTTCCAGGATACGAAACCTTCGTCCAGCACCTGTCAGCAAACAACTGGAGCCGTGATGAAATAAGTGGCCTCAAGAATTACTGGTACAACATGATCGAGCACAGTGCCAATAAAGGTGATTTACCGACGAACCAGGAACGTGCGGACATTGTGGGCTACAAGCGCACGTGCGGCATGGATACGAATAAAAGAGTGCTCATGAAGAAGCGCGCGTCGGAGTCGCAGTCTGCGGCGTCTGCGTGGGCAGAAGGAGAAGAGGACGAAGATGAGGAAGAAAATGAAAGCGCCAGTGAAGGCGCTGATGAAGAATCTGAAGAATTTTAATGCAAGCCAAGCGCACGCGACGCTCTGCGGGAGCGACATACACGATACGCGCGCGTAGACGAGCAATTGAGTTCTCCTCCTTGTGCGGCGCGCGCGCATCATCGGATCCACTTTAATTTTCACATTGTTGAATAACCACTTTACAATTTCAATATGCCCGATGTTGGAAAAAACGAATCCAAAGACTCAGACTCCACGCCCTCGCCCTCGTCCTCGTCCTCGACCTTTCGTTTGTCTCGTCGCCTGCTACACCTGTTGAGGTTTGCTACCTTGCCGCGCGTGCCAAGACATCATGGAACCTATGCGGACGTCGCTTATCGTGTTCGTCGCGTCATCTCGACCGTCTCGGTTTACGTTTGCGCACAAAAGCGAATGGAGTGAGTCATTGTCCACGCTGATAACTACAATCGGGACATCGAGTTTCTCTCTCATGACTGCCTGTGCGAAAGACAACAACAGTCGTGTGGAATGCGATTCAGCGCTCAACACGCGCTCCGATGTGAATACAAGTTACATAACACAACGCGTCACTGAAAATCATGCTTCACCCGTCGCGACTACATTTCACACACCACGTTCACCTGTGCTCTCGGCTTCGACTACACGCACGATGCCAGTACAAGAGACGCGCGCCAGAATCGCTTCGCTCTACAGCAACAAACTGTAAAAGAATGCACGCCGCATACGCACGCGAAACGCGGTCACTGCGAACCCGCGAGTGGACGCAACGGCATGAACAAGACTCGAGTACATTTACAACGTGCAAAACTCGACGTCGTCCATGGCGCGCGTCCAAAAGCACCCTGAAACCGAGCGCAAAGGGCAGACGCTAACGGTTTCCATGCCGCATCCTTTGCACCATGGACGACGCGGTGTCGCTTCACCACGCCCGACACCGCGTCACAACACACGCGCGACGTGCGATACGCCTTTTTACGGCATTGCCGACCACCCAACCCGCGTTCGGCGCGTCGTGGAGTGACGAACGCGTGCTCCATCACGCGCATCGTCCCAACGCCGCACCGTCGCGGCGTGATAGCGCATTCAACTGGCACACTATGCTAACGCGTCACTCCGCGCGCGCCGACGGTCGCACGCGCGGTCGCGCGCGACGTGCCGATGCATCGCATGTATTCTAGGTCACGTACACCGAGCGTATCCATTGCCTCGTCGTCATCGCAGCGCTAGTGTCCCGAGTGCGCCGCGGGCGATGCAAATGAGGTGAGTTTTTGAGCGTAAATCGCCACGGCGCGCATAGCGCGTGACGCGTCATCGCGCGTTTGAGACGCGTGTCATGTACGTGCAATACGTCTGCACATGTTAATGTGCGTTTTGCGTCGTGCTCGCCCGCGTCGCGTCGCGTTGACGGCGCAAACCGAATCAAGACATTTGCGCTGTGTATTTTTCAAACTTTGCGTTCAACACCGTCGACGCGGTCTCGGGGCCTCGCGCGCGCTTTACATGGTGCGTCAACTGTTTTTTATCCATTCGCGACTGACTCGTGTCACTAGACACCGTTTGCGATGGTAGTTTCAGTCGCCATAGCTGCCGTGGAGCGTCTCCATCGTCAGCACCCCCGCACATCATGGCGCGTAAAGTGTCGCGCGCGACGCGGTCGGCAAATGGGCGGCTCGCCCATGATGAACGTCACCGGCGATGGCTTCATCATCGACGGGACGCACCAGCGCTCGTCCCCGCCGAACGAGTCGATGATGATCGTCAAGACGTGGCGGCGGCGGCGCCGCAACCGCAAAGGTTCCTCCAACCCGCGACACGGCGCACGGCAACCGCGATGCGGTATCCGGCCGCGCGCACGAATCACAAACTCGCTCCCGATGCGATTGGCGTCGAGCAATTCTGCGTGCAGCCGTGCGCTCGTGAGCGCACGATATCGCGGCTCCACGCGGTGGTCCGATATCGCAGCCGGCGGAACCTCGATACGGTACAGCGTCGTCGCGTCGAGGTTGAGAGTTTCATTTATGGAGCGGAGAACGGCAAATGTTCCAAGATGCGCGGCATTCCTGATTCGCAAGCCGAGCGCTTCGCGTTCATATCGCGAGCGATGCGTACGATGCGGCGGTCGCGACGCGGCGTTGAGGCCGCCAAGGATCACCGCGCCGCCGACGCTGATTGGGAAGGCTTGGTTTGGCTTTCGGCGCCGGCGTCGCCTCGAGCCGCGCGGGACGCGTCGTCATGTCACATACGCACGCGCCATCGAGCGCGAAGACGAACGATATGCGTGCTAGAATTCCTATCGTGACAATTAATGCGTGCCTAGGCGTCAGCTGAGTCTAGATTGACGGCTGATTTTCGCGTGCGTTCGGGTTTGGGCGGCGCCGGAACGCCGAGCGCCGCCGCGTTTCTATCTATAAATCTCCCGAGTTCGTTCAGCTTGACATTCAACGCCTTGGCGTGGTCATCTGAAGCGAACGCGTGAGGCGAGACCATATCTGGAAATTTCGCGAGTAAACGCAAGAGATGAAGCGCGCCAAACACCTTTGACGGCGTCTGCGCTTTGGCGACGTGCCATTCATCCTTGTACAACAGAGACGCGTAAAACGTATCATTAAACGCGTCTTCAATCCCGCGCACGATCGCTCGCATCGTCTCCAACGACTTGGGTGACTTTACTTTCCCCGCCTGTTCCTCTGTGAATCGCGTGAGGATGTCAGAAACGCTGACATCAACCCGCGTCGTCGCGCGCGGCTCGTCGCCTCTCGATTCCTCGTAGTCGTTCGCCA
>JACLAB010011196.1_pt1 | contig 21300 bp, 14 predicted proteins | sample 8027921 | NCBI WGS metagenome assembly JACLAB01 (sample SAMN15725117, study PRJNA655200) | protist metagenome | isolation source: fluorescence activated cell sorting (FACS) single amplified genomes of... | place: USA: West Boothbay Harbor, Gulf of Maine | collected 2000-07-19
GAGGTGTTCAACTCGTTTCAACAAGTTGACGATGGTACGACACGAAAGTTCGATGGTTCCGGTCTCGGTCTCGCGATTTCTCGAAAACTGTGTGAAGCGATGGGCGGTACCATCTGGGCCGAATCCGAAGGTTTAGGCAAAGGCTCGACGTTTCACTTTTGCGTAAAATGTCAAGTTGCTAACGAGAACGATATGACAGATAAAAGGGAAAGCATTGATAACACGAGCAACCTCGTGACAACTTTGAACTCTCCGGTTGGTTTAACTGTACAAAAACTTGGCAACTTTTCCGCGATGAAACACCACGCGGAGTCTTGGATCCCGCAAAAAGTGAACATGTCCATCGGGGACGAGAACGGACGAAGATCGACTGTTTTAGTCTACGACGAAAGTCACATGATTTGTAAAACTATTGAAAGCAGTTTACAACAGTGGTGCATCGAAGTCGAGGTGGTGACATCGGCGCAGAGCTTGTTTGAGAAACTCAGGAAGGACGTCGCAGCGCATCCCGAGGATGAGAAAAATCGAAAGTACGGCTGCGTTATTGCGCAAAGGTCGCCAAAGTTCGAGAGAGAACTTTTGGCTTTCGCGCAGAAGCAAAAGCTAGTATCTGAAGATGGCTCAACCTTTTTAGGTGCGGTTAAGGCGAAACGTAAGACGAGGTCTGGTTCCGTCGCCAGAAGTACAGATGGTGGTTCCGCCGAAAAGAAGCCGAAAGAGCACACCCCGGTGGAAGTGCACAAAATCTTACCGGCAATGCTTTTGCTCACGTGGCCAGCGGCTGCGAAAGTTTTGGGCGGTGGCATCGCTGGAACGTTAGCTCGTTTGCACGAAAAGAACGAAGAAGTCGACCAAGAAGCTTTGGATGTTGAAACGGAGGTGGAAAAAGCCGTCAGCGAAGCCGAGCGCAAGAGAGTCGTGAAATTATGCGAAGCCATCCTGGCGCAATCAAACTTTGAAGCCGTGACGAAACCGGTGAGATACGGAAATTTGCAGCAGGCCATTTACCGAGTCATGGCGAGAGAAAAAGTGGAAGGCGAAGATGAGTGTTCCAAGAGAGGCAAAATATCCAATAAAAGCGCCGCGCACTTGATAAAAGAGAAAGCGCCTGAATCCGCCGGTCCGCCGCCGAAACTTCGCATCTTACTCGCCGAAGATCACTTGATCAACATGAAAGTTGCCAAAGCGGTTTTAGGAAAGTGCGGCTGCGATGACGTCGTCTGGGCAAAAGATGGTGTCGTTGCGCTCGAGTTGATCGAAAAGGAAGAGCAAGGTGTGGACGCGTTTGATATAATTCTCATGGATTTACACATGCCGAGATGCGGCGGATTGGAGTGCGTGAGGAAGATTCGCGAACAGTACCCAGACTCGAAAATACCAATCGTTGCCGTCACGGCGGATGCGATGACAGAGTCGAGGGATAACTGCATGCGAGATGGGTTCACCGGATGGCTCACAAAACCGTTTCGAATCGAACAAATCAAATCGTTAGTGGATGATATCGTAACGAGAAAGCAAACGCTTGAAGGAAAACAGCGAGCGACTTCACCCTCGGCGTGTTGAAAGAAGTCAAATCAACAACAGCAACAACAATAACAGCGATAAAACTTGTAATAATATACTAGAAAACACTGCTTTTTGTACAAATTGAATACGTAGATCTTGCAAAGAGAAAAGTTGGACTTGAGAGTCTCATGATGATGCATGTATTCCTGTCCGATGAAGAAGACTCAAGACTCATTCGCGTCGTCTTCAAGTCTTGTATAACCTCCGGGTGATGATGACGGTTTCGCCGGGTTGACTTTTCTCCACGTCCATCGTGCCGCTCGAACCGTATACGGCGTTCTCGGGTCGCCTCTTTCGTACGCGTCGTCGTCGTCTTCTTCTTCTTCTTCATTTGCATTGATTTCCGTCGTATTCATCGGTCGCTCATCTCTTCCTCCGCTTGTCCTGAACGACAGCGAAGACTCGCTTGCCAACGCCGCCCTTTCGGAGGCGTTCGGTCGTCTCCTCTTCAACCTCGGCGCCATCATCCTCGCTACCATTTTTGCTCCAGCATGTGGCATCTCTTCTAAAGCAATCTTGATCGCGCACGTCAACGGTACCGCCAACACTGCTCCAGCGGCACCCCACACGGAATACCAAAAAACTAAACACAACAACACGGTTACTTCCGAGAGGTCCAATCCTTTCCTGTACGCGACCGGGCCGACAAAATCACCGACGATAGCAGATGCAAAGGATGGGAAAATACACGCGCACCATCTCGCGCTTGATGTTAAATCGGGCAACAACAACGCAATCGGCACCGGCAACGCGAATGAAATCAAGGATCCGACGGTTGGAATGAAGTACAACCAAAACGAGAGAATTGCCAATGAAGCCGCCAAAATCAACGGCACGCCACAAAAGTATAAGACGCAACTCACCAAAGCGGCCCTGAAAAGTGCCAAAACGATCATGATGTTCATGAACTTACGCACTGCCACGACGGTTCGTTTCACTACCGGTTTTTTAAACCTCAACGGCTGTCTTTCCGGCACCAACAAAAACATCGAATACACGCCGCACAAACACACGTCGCCGAAATATCTGAACACGGTCGTCCCAACCTGCGTCCAAAAGTCCTCATCTTTCAACCACGACTCGACTTCATCCACCATTGTCTGCCACGCGTCCACGGCGACGTGATCCTCCTTGAAAATCTTCCTCGCGCAGTCGTCCACAAAATTCGCGACGATCTGAATCCTATCTTTAAATCGTTCGTCCCAATCGTTGTCGTGTAAATGAGAGACAATCCACGTCTGGCCTAAATACAACGCGAAAAGAAACGTGCACAAAAATACGACGACGAAGAATATGGCTATAAAAATAGCCATCGGTCTCGGGAAGACCAAAACGCACCCGGCTCGGCTCCGTTCTCGTTCGTACTCTAAATGTTCCTCTTCCTCGGCGGATATTCTTCGTCTCGATCCGCCGCGCCGCCGCCGCCCGTCGGCGTCATCATCATCTCCCCCATCTTCCTCCTCCTCCTCTTCATCGTCGTCCATAAAACGCTCGCTATTCTGCACCACCACGCGCCTCTTCAGCCGCCACTTCCTCAGTATCTTCGCCTGGTACGCCTTATCCGCGCAAAAATCCACAATCGGTTGCAAACACAGCGCTATCCCGCACGCGAACACTAACGGTCTCAACAAATACGCGTACTTTTCCAAAAAGTAGCACGCGGCGACCAGCGCGGTGATGGAAACGCTCAAAAGTAAAACGAACGCGTCTTTATCTTCCTTTTTGTTGTTGTTGTTGTTCGTGTTATTGTTTTCCGTGGCAGTCGTCGTCGTCGTCGTCGGTGGAAGATCTCCGTCCTCCCGGTCGGTTGCCGTCGTGAAAGAATTGAATTTCACGTTTTTGCGCAAAGTTTTTGCGGGGTCGTTCATTTGTTGTTCACGTTGTCTCCCCCGTTGTCGCAGCAAAGACGACGCGTTCGACGGTAAAGACTTCGTCGCGTCGTCGTCTGAATCGTCGGCGAAGGCGGCAGAAGCGAAAGCGTTGGACATGTGCTAATTTTCTTCCGTAATTGAGAAGTTTTTTTATGAAGCAAACAAACAAGCAAAGAAGAAGAAGACAAAAGGTTTCATCAAATCTTCAATCGAAGAATACGCGCGCGACGAATACGTGGACGAGTGCGGTATAATTCTATAATTTCAAGGCACGCATCCAACGTGCGTTCGTTCTGTGATGTGATGGCGTTTTTTTATGAAGTAAACGAGCAAAGAAGAAGAAGAGAAAGGTTTCATCAAATCTTCGATCGAATACACGTGTGACTAATATGTGGACTATTATTGCGATAAATATAATTTCAAGGCACGCATCCAACGCGTTCCATGAGCACGTCGTGCGAGTAGACCACCGCGGGCGCGTACGCCGCCGTCCCGGCGTCAAACAAGCTCGGGATAGGCGCGGTGCCGGCTTGGTTGACTCTGGCGGTGGCTCGCATGGCGTCGTCGGATTGGAGGTACGCTACGGTGAAGAGCCGCGCTTTGACGAAGTTGCACCGGCGAATGTCTTCGAAAGAGTCGCCTTTGTTTTTGACGTCGAAAGGGGTGATTTTGTCGTCTCTCATCGGTTGATATCTCCAGACGTGTTCGTAGTCGTAGTTGACGACCCGCGCGGTGTTGTAATCGACCGAGTATCCTAAACTTACCTGTCGCAACGTTTCCGCGCACAAGAAGGAACATCCGTCTATACCGCTCGTCTCGGATTCTCTCGCGTTCGTGAAGAGTTCCACCCGTTCGGCGTTATTCGCCGCGCCTCTTCTCAAAGTCACCGTCGCTCGGTTCGGGTTCTTACTAAAATCGTAATCCACGCTTTCCACCGCTGTCTCGTCCTCCAAATACGCGTTAAAAATATTCCTCAGATTGAACGCCCTATCTTCCACGACATCTCCGCTCGCCTCGTTCACGTTCTCCCCCGGCTTTTCGTGCACAAACCTCGCCCGATATTTCGGCGCCGGCGTCTTGCCCACGTCCGGTAAATACGCGACGCTCAACTTTTGAAATCCGGGACACGTGGCTGCTCGTTCTAGCGTTTTCCGATCGATAAACTCGTCCGACGGGAACTCGTACCCGGCGAACGAGACTTCTTCTTCCCACTCGCCGAGTAAAAAGAGCGGATATTTCGTCGCCCCCGGTTTGCTCTTATTAATCACTCGCTTCTTGAACAGTTTGGGATGCGCAATTTTATCCTCCAAAGAAGTATCGCTCGAGGAAGAGGAGGAGGAGGAGGCTGCGTTGTTCGCTCGAATCCGCTCGGCGAATACCACAAAAGCGTTGTTATCATCCGCGCGCGCATCGCCAGCATCCAAAAAAGTCGACGACGAGAGTAAGATAGTCGTCTTCATCGCAAAGTCTCGTCTCGTCGCCTTCTCCTCGCTCTTCTTCGTCTTTGTTGTCTTTGTCTTCTTCTTCTGCGTCGTTAATGTTGTGGTAGTAGTATTCTGGGTGCTCCTTTTCAAAGAATCCTCTTCACGAGCATAAGCATCATCACTCTTCGTGCTGCGACTCTTCCTCGCAGCAGCGGCACCCAAACGCCTCGTTCTTCTCCTCCCTCTTTCCTTTCGACGAAAAATCGATCTCGCGGTGGTGGTGTTTTTGGTGGTAGTCTCGACGCAAAGAGTTCCCCCCGCGTTTATGTTGCAGAAAGTCTGTTGCGTTTTAGGGAAAGAAGTCATCTGACACGCAACAAAGACTCGCGCGTCCTCCGAAAGCAGCCTCTCGATTGAGTACAAAAACAAATCGTGAATTCAAATGCACGGTAGTAGTATGGGTTCCGCGAGAGAGTGCGAGAGAGGTTTCTCGATGCAATACTGGTTGGTAAAACAAGAGAAACAAGTGCGTAAAATGGGGGAAAAAGGCTCCCATTTAGGGGGAAATTCTTCATTCATTGTGCTCTTTTGTTTTCTCTCTCGCGCTTTAGTAAACGCCGACCCAGTATTCAAACACCTTTGATATCACACCGATACGTAGCGCTTTAATCGACACGAGCTGTGGTACGCGTACTTTCCGAAACCCGAGCGTTTTTACTCCATAAAAAGAGATATTCGCGAGACGAATTACACACACGTTTCATCAGAATGTCCGCGTACGGGTTCGGTGGTCAGAGCGCGACTCAGAAGAGTGGTGTCGATGCTACGCTCGCGAAAAAACTGAGTCGATGGGAACACCACCGGTCAGAAACTTCCGATGCATTCGAAAGCGTCGAAAAAGCGTCGAAACAGTTCCAGGAGTGTTGCGCTTCAAAATCGTCCAAAATCGTCTCCGCGGAGGAAAAAATCAGAAGCAGAAATATCTTCAAAAGAGAATACGAACGGTTTAAAGACGCTTTGGAGAAACTGGAGAATTGTTTGACCATGGGGTACGTTTTAGTCGTCGTCGCATCGCATTCTTCGCATTTAGATGGTCTCGTTTGTCTTCTTGTTCTTCTTCGTGTTCGCGTTGTTCGATGTATATTGGTGGTCCTTTCATCATTTTTGCCGCTGACGCGTAAGCGCTCGTTCTCTCGTCTTCTTCTTTCAGAGCAAACTCGGCGCGAGACTTTGCGGATAGACAGAAAATTTTACTCGGATTTACCGAGAAGAAGCGGATATTCGTGGCACAAATGGAAGCCGATGACGAGAGGAGCTCGCTGTTGAGTAGTAGTAGTAATAATAATAACGGTGGTAGTAATAATAGCAAAAAACTGAGCGCGGAGGAGATGACGGAAGGCATGACGCCGGAGCAACTCTTGCGGTTGCAAACGCAACAGATTAAAAGTCAAGATCAAACGTTGCACGCGTTGTCGCGTTTATCGACCAAGTTGAAAGCGACGAGTGGGACCATATACAACGAAATCGAAGAGCAGATGGAAATCGCGGACGATTTAGAAAAGGATTTTAAGCAAACGCAAATGAAAATGAAGGCGTTGCGGAAGAAAGGCCACGAGTTGAACGGGTATCGGAAGAACGAGATTGCCGAGCAAGATCGAAAGATTCGGCTAGAAGCGGAAAAGGAGAGAGAGAAGGAGATACGGGCGAAGGAGGCCAGTCAAAAAGGGTTCTGGGGTTGGTTTAACTCCTAAAGATCTTCCTCGTCGTCGGTGTTTCGAAATGAACGATGTACTTTTACAAAAATATTATTTACACCGCAGTCGCGCCTCCGCCGCCAGTGGTTGTCGCGCTTCGCACGCGACGCGCGTACGAACAATCCGCAATCGCTTCGTCAATTCTACCTAAAGCCAACTCAACTCGCGACCGGGTGGATTCGTCCTCGTCGCACGCGACCGTTCTCGTTGCGTGTAAAATCGTCACGCGCTTCGCGTCCACGTTCATTTCTAAAACGCGCGTCTTCTCGTCGACTTTTTGCGCCTTGCCGAATTGCGCTTCGAGCATGGCGACGGCCATTTTAAACCGCAGCAACTCCACGGCCTCCGTGTCATTCTCCTTCATAGCGATCGCGTGATCGCGTTCGTACGCTTTTAGCGTTTCCGGTTCTCGGTTCAATTGCAAAACGACCGATAAAGTGGCGTCGGCTAACACGTCCGCGAACGGATCGGACGCCCACTCTAAAATCACGTGTTCAACGCCAACTTCGTCGGATTTCTTCGCTTTACGAAGTGTAACCGCACCGTTGTCTATCGAAACACCTTCTTCCCATTTATCGTCGTCGTCTTCCTCGTCTTCCTCTTTTTTAATCATCGCGACTTCTTTTTTCGCTTTTTTCGTTTTACGCCCTTTCGTCAGGCTCTTTTTCTCTTCCGTTTTCTTTTCTTCGATTATGTTTTCATCATCGTCCTCTTCGTTTTTAAAGCTGCTCTTCTTAGGCATTCTTAACGTTCTCACCGCGTGCATGCCTTCAAACAACGCCTCTAGCGCGAATCGCAAAGTATCGATGTTCACTTCGCACGGAATCAATTGTCGTTGCGTCACGACGCTGGTTCGCAACCTCGCGTGATCTCTCACGTCCTCCGGCGCGACTAACAAATGACCGAAATCTTTCGCCACTAAAACGCCTCTCACCTCTTGACCTTCTACGGGTAAACAATCGCTCGCTAACGACCCGGCAACCTTTGCGACTTTCTCACCTCGATACCGAATTTCCACCGATTGGCAATTCTTCGGCGCGAACACGTTCATCTCTTTCCCGTCCGCGACAGCTTTCGCCTCCAAAGCTCTTTTCAACCTCGCCATTTCCGAGGTTTCTCCGTGGACTAAAACCACGTGCGGTGGATTCAAAATGTCCAAAAACTGTTGCGTCTGCGGGTAATCCGCGTGCGCGCTGAAGGAAATCGCATCGACGGAGCACCTCAGCTGTAACTCTCTTCCATCTCTCGCTTTGACTGTTTTCACGTCGCTTAAAATTTCCCTCGCCAACGTTCCTTGCACCGCAAAATCACAAATAACCACCCCGTTGTCGGAACTTTCGCACCAGTTTTCAAACAACTCCCTGCTCGTTCCACTTTGTAACATCGAAGGCGTCGCTAAAACAACGCACGGCCCAGTGTTCCCATCCAAATCGCTCGCCCGATTTAAACTTTGCACGTGTTTAAAATTGAACGGATTTTTCTCCTCAAACTGTCTCTTAATGTCCGCGTTGAGAACGTTTATGTACGTTTCAAACACCGTCATCGCTTTCCTCGCCAACGCGCTCGCTTGATACACCGGCACGTGACTCATCTCCGGATGTTTCTCCCAATAATCTTCCAAAATTAAAAGTAGCTCCTGCGCTCTCCCCAACGCGACCACCGGCAACAAACACTTCCCGCCTCTCCCTAAAATCCCGTGAATCTTATCGGTAAACCGCGCCTCTCTTTCCTCTTTCGGCGTGTGCGGACTCACTCCGTACGTGCTCTCCACGATGACAACGTGCGGCGTCTTCTTCGGTATATCCGCGGCCGGTAAGTGTCGATCCGCGACTCGAGAGTAATCCCCGGTGTACAAAACGCGACATCCGCCCACGTTCACTTCAAACTGACACGCGCCTAAAACGTGCCCGGCTCTATACGGCGTCACTTTAATCCCGTCGATGTTAATCTCTTGGTGGAAATCAATCACTTCGATTTTATCCATCGCAGCTTTTAAATCCTTCGCGTCCCAGAGTTGCGATTCGTCCTCTTCCTCTTCCTTTTCTTCGCTCCCTTTCGCTTTCGGTGTTTGTTGTCTCGCCGACAAGCGAACAAAGTCGCTCATGAGCATGTGAAAAATCGCCTTCGTCGCGTGCGTCATGAACACTCTCCCTTTAAAATTCGTCCTGTTCACCAAAAACGGTACCGCCGCGCAGTGGTCCAAGTGGAAGTGCGTCACCAGTAACACGTCGATCGCGCTGACGTCGATTTCGTCGAAATACGGGAGCGAGGACAATCCGCTAAATCCCGGGTGGATGCCGCAATCGAACATGACGTTTTTCTTCCCTTCGAAAAAAGAGGCGACGACGCACGAGCGGCCGACTTCAGAGCCGGCGCCGAGAGGGATGAGTTCCAAAAGTTCCCCGAGTTCTCGTCCTTCTCGATTTTGGTGCGCTTCTCCTCCAACCGTTGCGTGTGCTCGATTCTCGTCGTTGTTTTGCTGATCATCATCTCGTTGGTGGTGTTGTTGTTGTTCAGCGGCGAGTTGTTCTGGATGAGACATGTTTCTCTATAAAATCACACAACACAAAGAGGGAACGAAAGAGAGAGAGAGAGTGAAAACAGACGTCGTCGTTTACCCCTCGTCCTGATTGTTTATGTGTTCTTCTCGTCGTGTTCTCTCGCGCGCGCGCTTTAAAGTGATGAGAATGCATCCGAAAATTCGTCACTCTTTTCCCCGCTTTTCTGTAGCAGAGATGGTGTACCACGAGTAACTCGATGTGAATGAGTCCTCCCGCCAAAACCACCGAAGAAGGAGACATCAGAGCGCGCGAGAGAACGGAGGAATTTCGAGCGCTCGTTTTAAAAAGTCGCTCTGAAAAGGATGATTCAGACGACAAAGAAGAAGCGTTCTTATTAAGAGCACAGCGCAAAGATGACGATGATTCCTACGCGATTCTCTTATCGAAAGAAGTATCGAAAGCGGCGTTAAACGCACAGATGCTCGCGCGAACGACCTCGCGCGCGATCAAGAGAGACCAACTTAACGTGTATTTTAACTTCGAGGAGAAAGAGGACGCGAAGAAAGAACAGATTCGAGATTCAATCGAGCGAGAAATCGTGGAGTGCGTTCGAGAGATGCAAAATCACGTGAACCGATGCGAAGAGATTATCAAGAACGGAGAAACGAAGATGATGCGAGAAGAGAGTTTGAGGAGGAGTTTTGGGCAAAAGAAGCGACAACAATTCGTGGCGCATTTACACGGCATCGCTTTGATTACTTCGGAGAAAATCGAGGAGGTGGCGAAGACGTTGGATTGGATGCGCGCGAGGCGGTTTCGGGAACAGGCGGAGAAGGCGAAGCGGTTGGAGAGGAGACGAGGGGGGGACGCGAGGGTTGGGGTGGAAGCCGTGGCGAAGGATTTGATGATGGTGAAAAAGCAGACGGCGATGCCGGCGAGGAGGAGGACAATTGAGAATAGTAATGGTAGCGGCGACGACGTAGGCGAGGGGAGTACTAGGAGTAGCGAACGAAGACAAAATCAACAACAACAGCGGCAAGAATTTGTCAACGATTCGGACGCGTTGGTCGCGGAACTCGTGGAAGTTTCGAGAGGCACGCAAAGAGCGGAGAGTAAGATTGTGGAGTTATCCGCGTTGTCGTCCATGTTTGCGAACGTGGTATCGAAGCAATCGCAACAAATTGAAAAGATTTATACCGAGGCTTTGAAGACGACGAAATTTTTAGACGTGGGTAACGTTGAGATGCGGAAGACGATCAGTCGCCGCAGGAGTGGAAGCAATTACATGGCTTTTGTCTTGTTCATAGCTACGTTTGCGGTGTTGTTTTTAGATTGGTTTAATGACTAAAATGCTGCAAGTTCATATAAAATAAATAATAGATGCGCTATATTACTTCACGGGACCCCTATGTGCTCGCGTTTTGATCGGTATCGCTAATGACGTCGTCAAACGCGCTCGGCCTAGGGGCGTGTAATTTCAACATGTTTTCGCCCGTCACCTCGCTCCCGTCGCCGTCTTCTTCTACTTCTTTTCCTTCTACTTCGTCGCCGCCGCCAGATTCTACTCCTTCTTCTATTCCTTCTGCGTTTAGGCTTTTCTTTCCCTTCTGTCTCTTCACCTTCTTTTTATTCGTTTTCTTATCGTACTCTACGCCCGCGACGTCGTGGAACAACTCTAAATCTTCGGCGTGCAAGAAAGTTCGATAGGTATCCTCATCGTCGGCGTACGCCGCGTCCCCGACGATTGGAAATCCGCAATCTTTTAAATGCACGCGAATTTGGTGTCGTCTCCCCGTGAATATCCTCACTCGGACTAAACTCACTCTTTTATTCCAATGTTTACCTTCCAAGGTCAAATAGCCTCTCTTGAGAACTTCAAACTCCGTCTTGCACTCTTTTCCTCCCTCGTCCTCCCTCACTTTTTCTCTGAACCCGGTCTCGTCCTCCTCGTCCTTCCCAATCTTCTTCGTACTCGTCCAAAACTTCTCCTCCGGCCATCCAAAAACAACCGCGCTGTAAAACTTCTTCGTCCTCCTCTCCCGAAACATCTTCGCGGCAACGCCGGCGGCTTTCTTCGTCAACGCGCACAACAACACTCCGCTCGTCGCGTTATCTAACTGATGGCAGAAACGAACGTGCTCGCCCGGAAACCTCGCGTTTAAAAAATCCTCGCAACTCGCGTCGCCGTCGAACTTCGCGGTAAACCTCACTTTCCCGGGCCACCCTCGCGGCGTATCCAACCTCACGTCGAACGGTTTATTCAGCGCGACGTACCCGAGCTTTAAGTCTTCGTGGATAATTTGGAATTTGCGCTCCAAACACTGCGGTTGCCGGAGGACGAACTGTGATATAATAAGAGAAACGTGCGTTAGAAATTAAAAAATGTTGATAAAACGACTGTAATATGTCACCTCTTTCGCATCCTCGTTCCCGAGTCGGTTTCGCTCTTGCAAAAACTTCAAGTAGTTGATTCTTGGAACGATTTCCCCCGCGACGTCGTAGGATGCCACCAAAGGGTGCTTTGAATAGACTCGAACAATGTCTTCCTCGGTGAAGTCGCAGTGTGTCTTTAACGCGGACTTGAAATCGACGCACGACGTGGATGCGCGCAGCAAGACATCATCATCATCATCGTTCCCCGAATTGGACGACGAACGCATCGATGTCGTTGTTCGCGGTTTTAGGTATCGAGGATTCGTTCCGCGACGCACACGACGGAAAAGATTTGACGATTCAGACGTCGTCGAGAAGTGCGAGACCTTTTGATGAAGACGACGAGAGATAATAATGGGAAGAGAAAAACAACGAGTCGTCGCGATGAACATAAAGCGCATATCTTTTGCTCAAAACTCCCCTAATAAAATGTGGCGGTTTTGGTGCTGTCGCGTATCGCCACATCCGCCGCGTCGGCTCTTTTCAGGAGCAAAGCAGACATCGATTCTTCTTCTTCTTCTGAATCGTTGTTGTCGTTATTGTCGTCTCCTTCGCTGCTGCCGCTTTTTGTTCTGCGATCTAAAACTATTCTTGCGTTGCTCATCTCGCGCACTAAATCTAATAACATAACGCACTCTTTCTCCTTGGCGGCTTCTTTCGCGAGCGCGAGCGCCGCGGAGGTTTCGGCGTCCACGACTCTTTTTTCCAGCGACGATTTCGAAGCTTTGAATTCCTCGAGAAGTGCTTCGAGTTCTTTTTTCAAACGCTCGTTTTCTGTTCTCGCTTTCTCTTCGCTGAGAAGTACGCTTTCGATTTCCTCTCGCAGCGGTCTCGAACTCGCCTCGAATCCGCTTCTCGCCTCGCTTTCCAACCGTTCCGCTTTAATTTTCATTCTTATCAGCTCCTTCTCGTTTTTTACCAGCTGCTCGCGACACAACGCCTCGGACTCTTTCCGTTTACACAACTCTTTCTCTTTCACCGCGACCTCGTTTTCTCTCTTCCGAATCGCTCGCGCGAATCTCACGAAACTCGCGTCCTCGCTTCTCAGCAACTTCAACCACGTTTCCCGCGCCGCCGCGTCGGCATCTGCCAACCCTTTCGGAATCACCAAAACTTTCTCCTGCTCTTTCCGTTCTACTTCCTTCGTGCCTATTTCTATCGCTTTTATGCGATCTTCGCAGAGTAACTTCGCTTTTTCTCGATTTAATGTTACCGCGCGTTTCTTTAAATCTTCGATAGCTTCGTCTCGAGTGCTCACCATTTTGCTCAACCGTCGGCTCTTGGCGTTCGCTTGCGAGAGGTCTCTCTTGAGCGAGGAGATCAAATTCCGTTCGTTTTCGCAACGAGAACACTCCTTCTTTTCCTTTTCCTTCGTTTTTATTGTTTTTCCTCGCGTTATCCTCTTCATTGCAATCTCGTTCAAACCAATCTCGTCCGCTTCAGCATCGGCAACGGTCTCCTTCCTCGCGATTAATCTCGCCTGGGTTCTCCTCACGACTCTGTCGGACAAGATATGTTCCGGCAAATTTAGGTGCGACAGAAAAGACGACGAAAAAGCGCAGTTGTTCTTCTTCTTTTCGTCTTCGTCGTGGTTTTCTTCTTCGTTCCTTTCCGTCATATCTTTACGCTCTTTTTACACCCCGGTGTGCTTTTGCTCTCACTCCTCAAGGCCTTAGTAGAAAAAATGGTGCAAAACAAATCAATCGAACACCTACGTATTTGAACGCGACTATCGCTCTGAAATTTCGTCCGCAGCGAGAACCTGTCTTTTTTTCACGCCTCGCGAAATTTCGCGGCTATTCACGCGCGAAAACTTTTTCATTTCAACAGTCTTTTTTGAGCACTTTGAGAGAAATTTTCAAATCTTTCGCCTCAGAACAAAGAAAGAAAACAAATCATGCGACGACGGTTTAGTGCGACTACGAGCGCTGCCGGTGGAAACAAAACGATTTCGGAGAAGAAAAAGACGAAAAAGACCTCGCTCTCGTCGTCCTTATCGTTTTCGCAGTTGTTATGCTCTCCAGAAGAAGCTCTCAACGAGAAGAATATCACGACGACGACGGGGAAAAACAACAACGGTTTTAAAATGATTCGAACGGAATTGGACCAAGTCGTTCGGTGTGCCGAGAAGAGTACGACTGATACTACTACTGTGAATAACAACGAGAGAGGCGGCCACCAGAGATTAGTCGCTCGCGTGGTGGTTTTGGACGACGACGAGGACGAGGAGGACGAGGAGGACGAAGAGGAGGAAGATTCGGACGTGGAGGAGGAGATTGAAGGAACGCAAGTTCCGCTCAGCGCAGGCGGGGAGAAGAAGCGTAAGAAGAAGAAGACGGATGATAACAACAACGGAGATATAGGAGATGTTGATGTTGTTGTTGATGATGATGAAGAGAAAGAAGAAAATGCGCAAAAACTATTCGCGACGACTTTGACGACGGCCACGCCGGCGACGGCGAAGCGAAACAAGGACAAGTTTCGATTGCATCAGATGTGCGCGGAGGGAGACGCGCTCGGCGTGAACGCGTGGTTATTAAAGTCGTCGTCGTCGTCGTCGTCGCGGAGACGGCACGTGAAGAGTATCGTCGATGAGAAGAAGAAGAAGAAGGGGGTGAAGTCGGCGAAGAAGTTTTTCGCGAGCGGGACGCCGGCTGACGCGATGGGAGGACAGACGTGGCCGCCGCCGCCGGTGAAGGAGATATTCGATGCAAAAACCGGAAGGAAGTTGACGCCAGAGGAAGGGAAAAGCGGCGATGGTGACGAAGGGGGCGATGAAGACGACGACGATGACGCCGCAAAATACGACGAAAAAGAATGCGATGTGAACGTTCGAGACGATAACGGTAACACGCCGCTCGCGATCGCATCGGCGTTGAGCGATGAAGAGGTTTCGGTATCTATTACCGAAGCGCTTCTCAGGGACGAACGCATCGATGTGTTTGGCTTTTGCGACGTGGACGGATACGCCGCCGTGCACTGGGCGTGCAAAATCGGTAATGCCAAAACGTTGGAAATGTTGCTCGCGCACGATCAATCACTGGTCGACTTCCGAGCGGATGATTTGAAGTGTAGCACTCCGGCGATGGTCGCGTCGAGGTACGCGCAAATCGAGTGTCTAAGCGTTCTGAAAGCGTTTCGGTGTGACATCAATTTGCGAGATATTTACGGAACCTCGATAGTATACGAGTGCGCCAGCGAACTGGGCACATTGAAAGAACGAACCAAATGGCACTCGAAAACACGAAAATTTCTGTTGGATACTTTTCCAGAGCTCCGCGTGGCTATTTTACACCACGCGGATTGCGGTGATCACGTTTCTGTCAGACCGCATCAAGAATCGCCCGATCGAATTGTCGCCATTTTGAAAGCGCTTGAAAGCGCTTCGGACGATAAGTCGTCGCTGAAAGCGAGCGGAGGCGGATTTTTCAAAGACGAGTTTCATCTCGACGACGCGTTCGAGGAAGCCGACCCCGAGGATGTCCTTCGAGCGCACACGGAAGACTACGTGGCGACCCTGGCTGAACTCGGCGAAGCCGTCGGCGATACGCCCATCGCATTCACACCGTTCGTACAAACAAAAAGAGGAGTACCGCCGAGGAAAATAAAACCAATCGCCAACTCGGATACGTTTTGGTCGAGTGGGACGTTACGCGCCGCTTCGCGAGCCGCCGGGGCTGCCGTAGAAGGCGTCAAACGCGTCGTGGAAGGGAAAAGTAGACACGTTTTTTGCTGCGTGAGGCCGCCTGGACATCACGCAGGCTTGGAAGGTGCCACGGAAAACGCCGTCTCGTCGGGATTCAGTCTCGTAAACAACGCCATGATTGGTACGTTTGTCTCTCTCTTTTTCTCTTTTCGTTCTTCCGTTTTTTGCGTCCGTTTCTCGGCTCTCATAGAAAGCGCAGCGACTGTCCTTCTCTGTTTTGACGAAGTGACCCGTGTCGTTGTGACTGATACCAGAGCCACACATCAAATTTTTGTTTAAAAAGCGGTCTTGTTATACGGAGACGAGCGAAGCTTCACCTCTCTTCCGACAGATACGGATTGCACATCTTCGTTGTTGGATGTTTTGTTCTTCTCGATGTTGTGTTTTTTGGTAGCTTTTCTGTGTGCTCACATTTTTTCATTTTCTCTATCTCCCCTCATCAGGTGCGTTACATGCGCTAGAAACTATGGACGATATCGAGAAAGTCTGCGTGATTGATTTCGACGTTCATCACGGTAACGGTACGGAAGAAATCGCGCGCTCGTGGACCAACCGTCATAAGCGCGAACAGATGATGCGCTCGTCGTCTTTGTCGGCAAAAAAGCAAATATTCTTTTGCTCCATTCATTTAGCCGACGACGGAGTGCGGAGTGGCATTGAGTTCTACCCGAACACCGGTGTAAAAGATGATCCGTTAGGGAACTGCTTGAACGTAGCCATCGCGCCTTTATGGGCTAACGGCATCGAAGAGAAACGCATCAAGACTCGTAAGCGACACTTTGACGAACAAACGACGTTATGCGAAGAAAATAACGAAGCTACGATGAACGCTACGCAAGATACGACAACTACGACCGCAAATGTAACAACAGCAGTAACAACAACAACAGCAGCAGCAACAACATCAACAGAGAATAGCTCGGCGGCAAACGAAACCGGTAGGGAAGCGTGGATGAGAGCGGTGAAGGAACGCCTCGTCCCCGCGATTCGCGCGTTTGCGCCAAACTTATTAATTATGAGTGCCGGGTTTGACGCCGCTGAGACGGATTTAGGAAACGTAGGTGTCGACAGAAGAGGCGAACGGAAAGTAGGAGTGAACTTGCAACCGAAAGACTACGAAGAGATGACCGCTCGATTGGTCGAAGCAGTCGAGTCGTGTCCGGAGGCCAAAGGCGTGGTTTCAATACTCGAAGGCGGGTACGGCTCTTACGACGCAAGTAGTGGATTGGATCGCGACATTTTAGCCAAATGTTGCGTTTCGCACGTCAAAGGGTTGTCCTCGTTTGGTTTCGATAAGTCGACGTACCAGTAAAAGATGATACAGTATGTAATATTATTATTTAAGTTAAAAATTGAAAATTTTGTACACCTCATCAAGCCGCTTCCGAGGAAACTTTATCCGCGGCAATCTTTAAACTCTTAATTTCCTTCAAGAAATACTCCGCGATCGTGTGCGCATCCTTCACAACTTCTGGATCGGTAACCAAAGTCAACCGTATTTCCCCTGCGTAACTCAACACGCTCACTTGGTTGATCAAATTCGCGCAGGCGAAATCCACCGTTTCCACCTCTATCCCGGCCAATCTCACGCGCTCAACCGGCCCTGGAACGTTCGTTAAGACCATAGAGTGTCGAGACATGTAATCGTAAACGGTTTGTTTTTGCATCGCCGACCCGAGTTTCCCGATTATAGCGTTCAAGAAGATCGTAATCGCCGCTTCCGGCGATCGTTTCAAATCATACGTTTTCTTCATCGTTCGTTTCAACCGTTCGGTGGCTGAACACGGGCCCATCGAGAGTCGCAAGGAAACAAACGTGAATAAATTTTGCAACGTGTACGGATCTTTTTTCATATTTTCCATCTCTTTCTTCGGTATAGTCGCGAAGGGAATAATCGCCCTGACTCTCGTCGACGGTTTCTTCGTAAACGGGCAGTCCCTCGCCTCCATGTACCTCTGCACCGCCCCCGCTATGCACGACACGACCACGTCGTTTATCGTACACTTAAACGCCGCCCTCACTGCTTTCAACTCCTCCAACGCGATCGGCGTAGACGTCGTGATTTCCCTTTTACCGGACCATTTCACCGGCTCGTCTCGAATGACCGTCTTATTATCCGCCGGTCCAAACGCCGTAAACACCGCGCGACAAAAACCAACCATAAACACCCAAACGAAATACAAACAGTCCAACATCATCGCCCACGCATTCTTAAACTCCTTTTTCTTCTTACTTCTCTTCCAGTGCACCATTTTCACCGGCTCGCCGTCTAACCCACACGCGATGTGTTCCAATACCTTCACCGCGTGCACTCCATCCCCGATGGCGTGCGAATATCGAATCGCCAACACCGGCTTAATACTACTTTCGCTATCGCCGTTCTCGCTACTTTTACTTCTATTATTACTCCGTCCTTTCGAAGAACTCAACACGAACACGTCGAACAAAGGCACGTCCGTTTGTAACGGTTTCACCAGTAACTCGTTCTTAATCTTTTCTAATTCTTCGTGCGAGTGCACGTCGTCTCGTCTCGTCACGTGTTTTTGAAACCGAATTTCCGTGGGCACCCAGTGCAATTTCCCCAACACGTTTCCCTCAACAACCGGTTCGACTTTACACCGAAACCTGGGAAACTTTGCCAGTTTGTTCAAAATACCTTGTACATGTTCGTCCGAAGGTACAGATTTCATTTGGAAAAACGCGACGAGTGGGTAATCGATCGCGCCCGCGTGCGGTGGGTGCACGCCGGAGGTTAACGACGCTCGCGCGAGACTTTCATCCATCGGGGACATTTTCGGGACATCTTGGCCTTCTTCCCCCATTATTATTCTTTCTTGCCCCCAAACACTCTTTGACTCTTTACGAGAAAAAGAAGCAGAAAAAGCAAATCGTCGCGTCTGATGAATCGTCGTCCGATGAATGCTCGTCGTCTGAATCAAAAGGGTGGTGGTTGGTTTTGGCGCGCAAAAGTCTCTCTCCTTTACTTCTACTGATGAAGCAAAAGCAAAGGAATATCAGAGAGAGAGAGAAAAAAAATCCATTTAGGGTATTAAAAAAACCCTAAACACATTGGCGCTGTGTTTCCTTGTGGTTTCAACAGATCACTTCGTCACACAAACACACGAGAAAGAAGGAAAAGTACGAGGAGTATATACCATAAAATGGCGAAAGTGGCTTCACCGATGGTGAGTGCACGACTACTTTTACACATCATCACATCGCACGGTGTATAGTTTTTACTCTCGCGCTTCTTAAGTAGTTTCTTTTTCTAAGAAGAAGAAGAAGAAGAAGCGTTTGATTTTGAAATCGGATCTCTCTTTTCTCTCTCTGAACGACGACGGGTGAACGACGTTGATTCGTTTGGTGTTTTGGATCTCGCGTAAACTCTCGTTTCGTAAACTTTGCTCCTCGTAAACGCGCACTCACCACCAGATGTTGCTTTACTACGTACAGATGATGATGGACAACCCGGACGCGTTCAAGAAGACGAGGAAAGGGATCGATGAGAAAGAAGAAGAATCAGAAGAAGAAGACTTGTACGTTCGGTACAAAACCTTACAACGCGAATTAGAGTTCATACAAATCCAAGAGGAGTACGTTCGGGACGAGCAGAAGAATTTGAAAATCGAACTTATGAGAGCGCAAGAAGAGGTGAAACGAATTCAATCGGTTCCGTTAGTCATCGGGCAGTTTTTGGAGATGGTGGATGAGAATTCGGGAATCGTCTCGTCGACGACGGGGAGTAATTACTACGTGAGGATTTTGAGCACTTTGAACAGAGAGTTATTGAAACCTTCGTCGTCGGTGGCTTTGCACAGACACTCGAACGCGTTGGTGGCGATTTTACCGCCCGAGGCGGATTCGAGCATCTCGTTGATGAGCGACGCGGAGAGACCGGACGTGACGTACGCGGATATCGGCGGCGCGGACGTGCAAAAGCAAGAGATGAGAGAGGCGGTGGAGCTGCCGTTGACGCACTTTGATTTGTATCGACAGATTGGTATCGACCCACCGAGAGGGGTTTTGATGTACGGACCGCCGGGAACCGGAAAGACGATGTTGGCCAAAGCCGTGGCGCATCACACGTCGGCGGCGTTTATTCGAGTGGTTGGGTCGGAGTTTGTGCAAAAATATTTAGGAGAAGGCCCAAGAATGGTGAGAGACGTGTTTCGATTGGCAAAGGAGAACGCGCCGTGCATCGTGTTCATCGACGAGGTTGATTCGATCGCGACGGCGAGATTTGACGCGCACACTGGGGCGGACAGAGAAGTCCAAAGAATTTTGATGGAATTGCTGAACCAAATGGATGGTTTCGACCAAACGGTAAACGTAAAGGTGATTATGGCGACGAATAGAGCGGACACGCTGGATCCGGCGTTGTTGCGACCGGGAAGATTGGATAGAAAAATTGAGTTCCCGAACCCTGACCGAAGGCAAAAGCGATTAGTGTTTCAAGTGTGCACGGCGAAGATGAACTTGAGCGACGAGGTGGATTTAGAGGATTACGTTTCTAGACCGGATAAGATTTCAGCGGCGGATATTCGAAGCATTTGCCAAGAAGCCGGTTTGCAAGCGGTGAGGAAGAACAGATACGTCGTCATGCCGAAAGATTTCGAAAAGGCGTATAAAGTCTCCGTGAGAAAGCCGGGCGATGATTTCGAGTTTTACAAGTAAAGCGAACGAACGAACGTTTGGCCGGCGCTCCGGGAGTGAAATACGACGTCTTAGATATAGATATGTAGAAGAAAAATGAGTATTGAAAACCAGTTGTATTCGCACGTTCGTTTTTGTGTTTTCCATTCACTCTCGCTGCTCCGCTTTCTCTTTCTCTCTCTCTTTTTGTTTTTGGCACATCCTTTTCTCTCGCCGTCTACCACCCTCTCTCTCTCCTTTTCTCTTCTCGTACCTTTTTTCTCACCCTCTTACAAACACCCTCTTACACCCTCTTCACCCTCTTACACCCTCTTTATGTTGTTACACACCCTCTGATTTGTTGTTGTTGTTGTTGTTGTTGTTGTTGTTAAACGGACGTAGCGAAAAGCAATAATTATTTCTTGCACTTGAAGCACGTGCCTCGGGAAGCAAAGTTGTGCGCGCCACATCCGTCGCACAACCAATCGCCGCTTCGCATGGGGAAACCTCCGCGACCGTCGTCGTCGTCGTCGTCTCTTTGTTCTCTCGAAGAAGGCGGTCCTTCCGAAAAACCGCTCTTCCTCGTTTTGCACTTGAAACAGGCGCCTCTCGAGGCGAAGTTATGCGCGCGACATCCCGCGCACAACCAATCTCCCGGTCGCAACGCCGCCTCGACGCCGCCGTTGTGCGAATAGCCATTCGCTTTATCGTCGTCGTCGTAATCGTCCACCTGATTAGCACCCGCTGTGGATGGGTTACCCAACGGCGGTGGCGGCACAAACTCTCTTTCCATGCCGCCGCCAGAAGAACCCGTCGGACTGGAAGCTTGCGGCGGTGGTTGCATCACCGGCGTGACGTTCTTCTTGATTTCTTTGCACTTGAAACACGCGTTTCGAGAGGCAAAGTTATGCGCGTTGCAGTTTTCACAGTACCAATCTCCCGGGCGCGTACTGTGCGCGATGGACGACGGGTCGGTGTTCGGCGCGTAACCGGCTCTCAAGTTGGACGGCGGCGGTGGACCTTTCGGCACTTGCGGTTGCGGAATGGCGCCTCCTGGCGGACCGCGCGACGCGGCGGCTTTCGCCGGCGCCGCGCTTTCCGGAACAACCGCCGCGGTGGACTTCGCGATGGATGCCCAACTCGTCGGTCGTGGCGCGGACGGCGGCGCTGGCGCTCCTCCAGGAGCAGACAAACCTCCTCCCGGCGGCGATGGACCTCCCGGCGGTCTTTGTGGTTGATGCTGTTGTTGTTGGCCTCCTATCAAAGATGATCCCAAGCCGCTGGTGAAACCCGGCACGCCGACCGGTCTCGGACCAAGCGGCGGAGCGGGACCTCCTCCCGTCGATCCCACCCCACCAGTTCCTGCTACAACTGCCGCCGCAGACGTCGCTGCGACAGATCCACTACCTCCCA
>JACLAB010009079.1_pt1 | contig 21296 bp, 13 predicted proteins | sample 8027921 | NCBI WGS metagenome assembly JACLAB01 (sample SAMN15725117, study PRJNA655200) | protist metagenome | isolation source: fluorescence activated cell sorting (FACS) single amplified genomes of... | place: USA: West Boothbay Harbor, Gulf of Maine | collected 2000-07-19
ACGGGTTCCCGCCTCCTCCTCCGCCGCCGCCGCCGCCTTCGCGTTGTTTCAATCCTTCCTCTCCGTACTGGTCGTAAATCTGCCTCTTCTCTGTATCGGTGAGAACTTCGTACGCTTGGCCAATCTCCGCGAATTTCTCCTCGGAGCCGCCTTTATCCGGGTGGTGTTTCATCGCTTCGCGACGGTAGGCTTTCTTTAACGTTCGATCGTCCGCCTGTCTGTCCACGCCGAGGACTTTGTAATAGTCTTTCCCTCCAGCGCAGAGGATTTCCCCGACGAGACCAATCGTCATCGCGAGGAGGAAAAAGAAGACCGAGGATGACGATGAAGAGGAAGAGAAGGAGGAAGAAGGGAAACGAAAGATCATGATGACGATTCAGAGGACGACAAAACGCGTTTCGTCGACGCGGGGTACGTTTTGTTGACGTCTTCGCGCGGTAAAGATGGAACGCGCAGCAAAGTGGAAAAGTGACGAAAAGACAGACTTGAGAGGACAGATGAGATTTCCGCCGTCGGCGCGCAGATGTTAGATGTGTATATATGTATATATATATATGTATATATCGCGAACAGCCATTATTAACTTAATTGAAGGCTGTTCGTTCACTTGTTTAATATATATAAATACGCCGCGCTACTCTCGTCGGAGTCTCTTTTAACTTGCGCTCGGGATGTCCCGTTCGGGCTTGGGATTCGAGCAGCTCTCGCTCTCTCGCTCTCTCGCTCTCTCGCTCTCTCGCTCTCTCGCTCCGTACGCGTGCGCGTCCTTCTACTATAACTCCGTCTTCGTTGCACCGCTCGTCTTTGCTAAAATCTCAAACCCTTCTATCCTCTCTTTAAACATCCCCTCGATATCCTCTCTCGACCACGCTTGGTCCACGTCCACCGCCTCCTCGATGGCGTCTTCGCCGACTCTCGCGTCTCGAGTGAACGTTATCGTCGCCGGCGCGCCTTGTTTCATTTGCAGTTTCAACTTCGAATAAAACTCTGAGATTCGTTCCGGTTGTTTTTGTAACGATATTTTCTTCCCTTGTTCCGTCTCTTTCCCCGGGTTGGAGACTAACTCCTTCAGACCGGGAAAGTTCGCCAACCGTCACGAGCACGCCGTTATCGTCGCGCGATCGAATTTGACACCATTAAACGCATCGTCGTTTTCATCCTCGTCGTTCTCTTTGCAACACTCCAAGCACTCGCTCACGAACTGGTTTTGGTAGTCGTTTTCTCCCAGCGCGTCTTTCAGTGCGACGCGGCAGTAGTCGCAGCGCACCACGTTCGGGTCGTACCCACGGTCGATGCATTTGGAATTCGAGCGCAGTTGTGATGATGTTGACGTTGTTGTCGTTGGATCCTCCTTTTCCGCGACGGCGACGGGAGTACACAAAGAAGAAGAGAGGAAAAGGAACGCTCCGAAGATGACAACGACGAGAGAAGAAGAAGAAGAAGAGGAGGAGAGTTTGCGAGTCGTCGTCCGCTTCTTCATCATCATCTCGTCTTAAACTTTAGGTGTTGTTGTGGGGAAAGACACGCTCTGAAAAAGCAGTTGAGCAGTTTGGTGGTACAAAGAAGACAAAGACCCTCTTCTCCTCGGGCGGTGGTGGTGGTTTAGGATGTCGGTCGTGACGCGCACGCAGAGGGCATTTTCGCCGCAGCTTCTCTCTCGCACAGAAAGAACTCTTTCTCTCTCTCTCTTATATACACACACATGTGGTCTCTTCTTCTTTTCTTAAAAACGTCTTTATTTATTTTTAGATCACAAAAAAGAGTGCGCGTTGACCAAACACCTCTTCCTCTTTTCTCTCTCTCTCTCTCTCTGCGTCTCTTCACCTCTCTCGTTGAGTCTTGTCTTCGCGACAACAACAGAGATGATTAAGGACGCGTCGTCGTCGTCGTCCTCTTCTTCTTCTTTGTTTCAAATCTCCGCGAAAACTCTCGAAGAAGCTTTCGCACAAACCTCGTACCTCTCGTACGAGACAGTCAAGCAGAGCACACAAAGAGCGTCTGTGTTCGCGAGAGAGAAGGCTTTGCGAGAACGAGAGAAGAGGAAAGAGGCGAGCGAACGAGCGAAGAAAGAGTTGAGAGAAGAGCATGCGAGGATTGAGAGAGAAATCGAGAGAAGATTGGAAAGGAAAAAGGAGGAGGAAAAGGAGGAAAAGAAGGAAGAAAGCGAAGAAGGTTTTTCGGATGGGAACTTTTGTCGACATCGCGAGAAGGAAAGAGATGAGACGAAGCAAAAAGAATGCGAAGAACGGAGCGAACACGAGAAAAAAGACATCGTTCGACTCGAGTCGGAAGCGGCGAGGTTGAAGCAAAAGCAAACGTTACTCGAAGTTGAGTTTGAAATCGAAACGAAGAGAGAAGCGGAGCGCTCCGAGCGAGAGGCGAGATTGAAAGAGAAGGAAAGGAGTAGAGAACTAGAGAAGTTACGAAAGGAGGTCGAGGTTACGAAGGAAACGTTAGAAAACGAACAGTTATCTCACGAGAGATTCGTGCAAAGCATGCTCGGAGACGCTACATTTTGGACGAGCGAAGTCGAGAGGAGAAACGAGAAACGCGAGGAAGACGCAGAATCGGAAAGGAAAGCTCTGCTCGAGACGCTCGAGAGGACAGACGCGAAAGCGACACGATTGGAGGAAGCGAAAGATGCGTTGAGAAAAGAAATGGAGAGACGAGACGCGCGACTGAAAATGAACGCGAGAATCAAAGAGCGTGTTTCCGCTCAAATCGTCATCGCGAGATGTTTCCGAACGCATAGGGAGCGAAAGCGAGAGAGCGAACTTCTCGAAAAATCTGCTTCCAAGAAAAAGAAAAAGAAAAAGAAGAAACAAAAGGGCGCAGCTACCACAACTAAGGCTGTTAAACCTCGTTGAATAATGCGTCTGTTCTTTCTTATATCTGTTTTGAATTCACTTGAATGCCCACAACAGTATTAGTTTCTCGAAAAATCTTTCGCATGGTTTTTTCACTATCAATCTTTCGCTTCCAACGAGACTCGCGCCATTTCCAACGCGCCTTCGTACGTATCGTTCCCTCCGATAAACAACCCGTTGTGGACAAATACACATCCGGGAATTCCGCTCTTTTCGCTCAAGTCTTGATCTCTCAACCCGGCCCATTCTTTTTTCAACCCTTTCCTCTTATCGAAACTCCCAGCCGCGATCGGTACGGTCGCCACGCGCCACTTCTTCGCACTTTCGTCCTCGAACAACACAAACTCCACGCGCTTCTCCTCGGAATCCAGCCCGGACTCTTTCTCCACCTCGTACAAATGGTCCTTCCACGGACAGTACTGCTCCAACTTTATAATCTTCCCAGACGTGTCCACTTCTTCTCTCTTTGCAATCGCCTCTTCCACCGGCTTCCTCCCTGGCAACCACACGTTCGCCAAATAGTTCAACTCTTCGTCAAACTCTTTCCCGGCGAGCGCGACCGCTTTCAAAAACTGTTCCATCTGCCGTTCCGCGGTGAACGGTTCGTTCCAATTCGGGTTCAGCTTTCCAACTCGACTGGATAAGTTCGTATTGTTCTCGTAGTTCGGTTCCGCGCCTTCCAAAATATCGTATTGCGAAACTCCGTTATCGACGCCGTCCACCGCTTCGATAAAACTCTTGTACATCTTCAGATACAACTGATTGGTCACCGGGTCCTCTACACTCTTCTCGATCTTCTTGCTCACGATTTCCTTCCCGAAGTGTTTATACACCAACCCAGCGGAGCTTAACTTGGTCTTGAAATCGTTAAACGTCTCCGAGAACCCTTTTTGGTGGTGGTCGAAGCGTAACTTTGCGACGTCGTACTCCGCGCCGACGTCGAGAACGACCGCGCATTTCGCCAACGCGTCGGCATCTCTCGTGCGAACGATTCGGCAGTTGGAGAACTGCTCCGTGTTTTGAAGCAAGTAGCACCCCAAAGCTTCGTCGCAGTGGAACGACCCGTCGTGCGTGCCGATGGTGTCTTCAGTTCCCGTCATGGATTGATGCCTTTTCGATGATGTTGCCGCTGTTTTCGTATCTCCGAAATCTCTCTTGGACATGCGCGTTCGGGAAAAGTGAACTCGACGGTGAGGAAACGTCTTCCTTTCACTTTCGTTTACGAAGAGGAAAGAAGAAGAGAGACACTTTATTCCAGACGACGATTTAGAAAACGAGGACGAGGAGTAACGAGAGCAGAGCCTGAAGGAAGTTTGATGATGAAACGTCGAGAAGAAGAGCGACATAAAAGTGATGAATTCAGATATGTTTTTGTGCTTTTACGTGAATGGATTTGAGTCTTCATTCTACGGCTTCTCGCTAAATGTTCGCGCGACCCTTATATCGTCTCGAATTCTCATAAATAGTTATGATTCCCGATATACTTCCACACTTTTCATTCCTCCCCAGTCACTATCTTCTTTTAAAACAATTTTTGATACAGAGCCCGATGAAGTCGTGAAATACCACGTGCTGGTTCCTGCCACCTGAGTACAGTCTATATCGTAGTACTTAACTAGACCAAGTTGAGTTCGTAAAGTAGTACCGTGACTGCCCACGGTAAACCAACCAGTCCACGTCCCGTCACTCTTTAAAAATTTTCGACTCCCATTTCCAGTATGTCTTATTTCATCGACGACTCCATCTGCATAGTGAAACTGTACGTAAGCATAACCACCTGTATGCACATCCGCATGCCAAACATAGACAGTGTAATCACTCTTCGCATCACCATTTAAGGTGACTTCGCCATTGTTGACTGTGCCTGACCACGGCATTTGATCCATGGGACGAACATCGCACGAACTCGCCGGACCGGAGACGGCGTCGTCACACGCGAAATTCGCTTCAAATGCAGTCGCTCCGAAAAACATGTTAGATTGCGCCGTTGTCGCTGCCGTTCCCGTCCACGAGGAAATGTCTTGCTGAAATGCCAATGCTCCGTAAAACATATATCTCATGTCTGTTACTTTGCTGACGTCCCAATTTATAATTGGACTATTAAAAGTCCTCGCGTACTGAAACATACCATACATGTTTGTAACCTTGGCGGTGTTCCACAAGGACATATCTGAGTTCATCAAGTACGCTTTGGTAAACGTTTGCCGAAAGCTCATGACTGAAGAAACATCCCATTGACTTAGATCCGTGTCTAAGTTCTGACAGTCATTAAACGTTGATTTGAATGTTGTAACTTTAGAGACGTCCCATTTGCTCAAGTCTTGATTGAAACTAGAAACACCAGAAAACATATACGACATATCCTCCGCCGACGACGTGTCCCAACCAGAGATATCTTGATTAAACGAACTTCTCGCGAACATAGTTGAAAAATCCTTCACCGACCCAGTGCCCCAATACCCGAGCGCTTCATTAGTTGCAAGTTCGCCGTTAAACTTAGAAGCGTACCCGAACATTCCATACATGCTCTCCACTAAGCTCGTATTCCACTTCAAATTTTGATTAAAATTCGGGTTGGAATAAAACGTAGTTTCCATGGCCGTCACGCTCGACGTATCCCATGTACCAATCGGATGGTTGAATGCATGCGCTCCTCCGTAGTATGTTGCGAACGTCAAATTCATATTCTTCACTTTCGTCGTCGTCCAGCTCGAAATGTTTTCGTCAAATACCGCCGCCCCATAAAACGTGCCCTCCAAAGTCGTGACTTTCGCCGTATTCCAGTTGCTCAATCCGACGCCTTTGAATTTACTAGCATACGCGAAAGAATAATCTAGTTTAGCCACTTTACTCGTGTCCCAGCCCGAAAGATCAGAATCAAACTCAGTCGCAGAGAAGAACATGCGTGACATGGACGTTGCCGTCGACGTACTCCAGCGCGACAGGTCCTGATTAAACGCCTGGCAACTTTCGAACGTACCTGTAAAATCCACCACCGATCGCGTATCCCAACCGGTAATGTTTGCATTAAAAGTAGATCTGCTCTTAAACGCCTCTGCAAAATTAGAAACCAGCGAAACGTCCCAATCGCTCATCACGCCAAACGCGCTGTCCGGGCAAATCCCGTGTACCGGATCCACCGTCAAACATTCGTTCACCGCCGCTATAAAATCCGTGTAGTCTCCCGGTAACGCTCCAACCGCGGTTTCGCACAGATCACCCACAAATTGATCTTTACACACGCAATGCGTCGCATCGAACGCTTTGCTCTCAAAATCAAATCTCATCTCCTTCGTCCCGTCTCGGTTACACTGGACGTTCCCTGCATCACTCGCCGATAACAACTTCACGTTCGCTAACGTGTCGCTCAACTTTGTCAACTGCGCTTCCACCTTGTCCAAATCGTACCCGACATCTCCGGTTAAATCTAAACTGTCGTCTTCCAAAGCCGCGATGTACACGTCAGAAGGCACGCGAACGACCGAGGCGTCGATGAGAATTTCCGTCTTGGAGACCACCGCCACCGTGCCGTTGACGTACGATTTCACCGCGAAAGTCTCCTCTTCTTCACTTCCTACTGTTGCTGTTGCGGTGGCAATCTGAGCCTCTACCCCGGCGAAAGAGAACAAGAACAAGAACGCGAGAGATAAAAGAGAGGAGAAAACGAACCCCGAAGCGCTTCTCCCTTTTCTTTTACGTTCGCTTTTCCTTCTTCTCGAGAAACCGCACTCATCGGCGTTCCTTTTCATGATGACGCGATCAAAGAGCGGTAGACAATTAAGCGGTCGACAATTGTTTTTCCCGAGAAGAAGAATCATCGTTTCAAAGTTTTGTCCTCCTGATCCTCCACCTCGATCGTTCCCTCTCGCGACGATTTAGGTGTGGTCGCGTTTGAAAACACCTTTTTTCTTCGGATCGAGGACGAGAGTTGTTCTCAAAGACAGAGAGTGTTGTTGTTGTGTGTGTGTGAGTGTTTAAATGCGCCAGAAGCGTTTGAATTATGAGGGAAGTGTTGTTGTTGTTTTTGGGGGGAGTTTTTTAGGGCAAATCGTTTCAAAAAGTCCTTTGTTCGACGACTAGACAAGATGTGCAAAACTGAGAGACCTTTTTGAGGGAGTATTCGAAACGTTCTTCTTCTCATCAGCTCTTATGTATTATGCGAGAGCAAACGAAAGCCAATGAATATAAATGACGCATCAAACCCACACGCAATACAGGGCCAAAGTCTCTGAATAACGAACTCATTTCACACTCTGTATATCATCGCGCGGCGGGAATTAATACACACTTGTCTCGAGGAAAAGAAGATAAAGAAGAAGAAGTATCATCATGCCGTCTTCAATCGGCGACCGGTTGTACGAACTGATGCGGCGACCGTCGGAGGAGAGGCAAAAGTATCGCGTGATTCCACCAAAAGTGAGTTTGGGGATGAAATTTGAGGATGGATTTTACGGCGGCGACGAGTACGCGGGAAGGCAAGGAAGAGAACGCGGTGGTGGTGGTAGTGGTAGCAGTGGTGTGAGAATCGAAACGGATACGATGGGGGAGGTGGAAGTTCCAGCGGAAGCGTTGTATGGCGCGCAAACGCAAAGGAGTTTGGAGAATTTCCGAATTGGTGGTGAAAAGATGCCGTTCGCGTTGGTGCACGCGTTGGGGATGGTGAAACACGCCGCGGCGACGGTGAACGAGAGAGACGGGAATTTAGACCCGAAAATTGCGGAGGCGATTCGGCAGGCGTCGTTGGAAGTTATATCCGGGAAGTTTGATCGGTATCATTTCCCGTTGGTCGTCTGGCAAACCGGGAGCGGGACGCAAACGAACATGAACGTAAACGAGGTGATTTCAAATCGAGCGACGGAGTTGTTAGGAGGGAAGTTTGGGTCAAAGTTAGTCCACCCGAACGATCACGTGAACATGAGTCAAAGCTCGAACGATTCGTTTCCAACCGCCATGAGCGTTGCCACGGCGTACGAGGTGTACGAAAAGTTGATTCCAAATTTACAGTTGTTGTACCAAGACGTCAAACAGAAAAGCGAGGAGTGGAAGGATATCGTGAAGATTGGGCGGACGCATTTACAAGACGCGGTACCGATTACGTTAGGGCAGGAGTTTTCCGGATACGCGCAACAGATTAAGAACGCGTTGATACGCGTGAGAGCATCGTTGGTGCACTTGTTGGAATTGGCCATCGGCGGATCGGCGGTTGGCACCGGGTTGAACACGTCCGCGAATTACGCCGAGGATATGGCGAAAGAGATTTCCAAGTTGACTGGATTACCGTTTGTTTCCGCACCGAACAAATTCGAAGCGTTAGCTGCGCACGACGCGCAGGTGGCGTTGAGCGGGATGTTGAAAACAGTCGCGTTGAGTCTTTCAAAAATAGCCAACGACGTGCGATTGTTAGGATCTGGGCCGAGAGCTGGATTAGGGGAGTTGTATTTGCCGGAGAACGAGCCAGGAAGTTCGATTATGCCCGGAAAGGTCAATCCAACGCAGTGTGAGGCGTTGATGATGGTGTGCGCGCAAGTTATTGGTAACGATTGCGCCATCTCCGCCGGGAACTCTATGTTGTCGCATTTTGAATTAAACGTCGCGAAACCATTAATTGTGTATAATAACTTACAATCGGTGGAACTGTTAGCAGATGCGAGTAAAAGTTTCGCGGAGAGATGCGTTCGTGGGATCCAACCGAACCATCAAGCGATACAGAAGCATTTGGAAAGTTCGCTCATGCTCGTGACCGCGTTGAATACGAAAATCGGTTACGACAAGGCGGCAAAGATTGCGAAGAAAGCGTTCAAGGACGGGACGACGTTGAAAGAAGCGGCGTTGGCGTTAGGGTTAGTCAGCGAGGAAGACTTCGATACGATTGTCAATCCGAGGGAGATGATTGGACCAAATATTGTCGCGCGATCGAAACTTTAAGAAAAAACGTTTGAAGCTTGAAGCCCCGCGAATATTATTAGGAGTTTTAGTTTTGTACATATATACGCACACGTGGGTGGCGTCCACATGAAAAGCGCTGCTCAAACGACCCGTTATTATTCATTTATCGCACGTACTTCTCAAAAAATGTCTTCACGTTCTTCCACGCCTCGTTCGCTTGGGTTTCGTCGTACGGCGCGAACCCTTGCGACTTCTCTCTCGCCTCGAACGACTCGTACGGATCTGGCTTGGCGTTCATAAACGCGTGCCCGACGCCTGGATACAAAATAACCTCACAATCGCCCGACGCTGGACATTGCTTCAGCTTCTCCTCCAACTCCGTCGCGTCTTTTTTGCTCGAAAACCCTTCCAAATTATCCAACTCGCCAAAGTTTGCCAAAACCGGTTTCTTCACGTTCGCTTCGACGTCGAATCCGCTCGGAACGCCGTAAAACACCACGCACGCATCCACGTCGTCGCTCGTGCACCCTCCGAGCAAACTCAACGCCCCTCCCATACAAAACCCAATCGTCCCCACTTTTTCTACATTCTTCGTCTCTTTCATGTACTTGGCGACTTCCCCGATCTCCTTCGCCGCGTTCATGAAATCCATCTCGTTCATTAAATGACTCGCTTCCTCTTTGTCCACCCCAATTTTCCCTTTGTACAAATCAGGCACGACCACGTACGCGTCGAAATCGTTCGAGAGCTTTTCCGCGTGCGCTAAAATCCCAGAGTTTACCCCCCTATATTCGTTTGAAAGCGACGAGACAAGAGCGAGAGAGAATAACATGATTAATACTAAGTATCTCTCTCTCCACTTTTATAACGAACTCTAAGAACTTTTGATGAGAAAAAAAAGAAGAGAATATACTACAAAAACAAAAGAAACAAAAACAAAACAACTATTCTCACCACCACTCTTGTATGCATATCAACCCTCGCTTGCTCTCTTTTGAACTCCCGAACTCGACCGCTGGGATCTTTAACGGGGAAATCGTTATTCGATTCATATCTCTTTTTGTAACGAATTTTTGCTAAAAATTTTGCCTCCAAATGCATCACCATTTTTGTTTAGGGTTTGTACACTATTAGGGTTTAACGTGTCTCTCTCGTTTCTTTCCTTTCTTTCAGAGCAAATTTCTCTCTCTCTCTCTCTCTCTCTCTCTCTCTCTCTCTCTCTCTCTTAATAAAATGAGCGTGTTAGACCGCTTCCCGCACTCGACCGCGGAACTGAAACGGGTGAAAACCGTTCAGTTTGGCGTTTTATCGCCGGATGAAATCGTGAGTTTACTTGTCTTTCTTTCTCTTAAGGAAATGATTTGGAGGGAAAATCGAGTGATCATCATCGGCCGACAAATTGATGATTTCAAAGCGCGATTCTTTCTTTTTCTCTCGTCCTGTCGCGGGGTGTTCTCTCGGTCGAGCAGTCGCGTTGATCTTTCGCTCGCGCGGTACGCGCTGGCGAGACGATATCGAAATGCTCGAAAGAAGATTTCATACGCGTGGCTCCTCTTCTGCGCGTGGAAACACTCTTAAGTGAGATTTTGAGCGCAAAATGGCACGAGAGAAGGACGTCGTCATCTGCTCGAATTCCTCGCTCGAATTCCGAGCGCGCTGTTTTTTTCTTCATCAACAATCTCTCTTTGCTGACAAACGCGATGATCACAAATTATTGACATTAATTCTCTTCTTCTCTCTCTCTCTCTCTCTCTTTCCCTCTTTCTCTTTCTTCATGAAAACAGCGAAAAATGTCGGTGTGCGAAATCGAAACCTCGGAAACGTACGAAAAGGGCAAACCGAAGAGAGGCGGTTTGTCCGACCCTCGGATGGGGACCATGGACAGAGGGACGGTGTGTGAAACGGACGGGGCGGATTCGGTGCACAATCCGGGGTATTTTGGACACTTGGAGTTGGCGAAACCGGTGTATCATCACGGATTTTTAAACGTCGTGTTGAAGGTTTTGAGGTGCGTGGGATATTCTTCGTCGAGAATTTTGTTGGATCCGGAAACTGACGCGAGGTTTAACCAAATCATGCGGATTCAGAACCCGAAACATCGATTAAAGAAATTGACGGACGCGTGCAAGACCAGGACGGAGTGTCCGCACACCGGGACGGCGCAACCGTCGTATCGGTGCGAAGGGATGAAGATTACCGCGAACTTTGAGAAGTGCGACGAGGAGTTGTTGCCGGACGGTGGGGAGAGGAAAGTGGTGATTACCGCGGAGAAGGCGTTGCAGATTTTGAAGAATATTTCGGACGAAGATTGTAGATTGCTGGGATTAGACCCAGAACACGCGAGACCGGATTGGTTCATTTTGCAAGTCATGCCGATTCCACCGCCGCCGGTGAGACCGTCGGTATCCTTCGATGCCTCGACGAGAAGCGAGGATGATTTGACGGTGAAATTGATGGAGATTGTTCGAACGAATAAGAACTTACAGAGACAAGAACAAAACGGGGCGCCGGCGCACGTGGTGGATGAGTTTGCCGAGTTGTTGCAATATCATATCATGACCTTCATGGATAACACGGTGGCTGGGCAACCGAGAGCGATGACGAGATCGGGGAGACCGATTAAGAGTATTTCGGAACGTTTAAAAGGGAAAGCCGGGAGAATTCGAGGGAACTTGATGGGGAAGCGCGTTGATTTTTCCGCGAGAACGGTCATCACGCCCGATCCAAACTTGATGTTGGATCAACTCGGCGTTCCGTGGTCGATTGCTTTGAATATGACGTACCCGGAAACAGTTACGCCGTACAACATCGACGAGTTGACGAGATTGGTGGAGAATGGACCGCACCCACCGCCGGGGGAAACGGGCGCCAAGTACATCATTCGCGAAGACGGCCAACGTTTGGATTTGCGATTTTTGAAGAAAGCGTCGGAGAAGAAGTTGGAGTTTGGGTATCGCGTTGAAAGACACATGAAGAACGACGACGTGGTTTTGTTTAACCGTCAGCCGTCTTTGCACAAAATGAGTATCATGGGACACAGAGTGCGCATCATGCCGTACTCGACGTTTCGTATGAACATCTCCGTGACGCCTCCGTACAACGCCGATTTCGATGGCGATGAAATGAACATGCACTTGCCGCAATCGTACGAAACGAGAGCGGAAGTTGCCGAGTTGATGATGGTACCGAAAATGATCGTATCTCCGCAAGCGAACAAGCCGGTTATGGCCATCGTGCAAGATACGCTTTTGGGGTGCCGAAAAATGACTTCTCGAGAAACGTTCATCAAAAAAGACGTGTTCATGAACATCATCATGTGGTTGGAAAACTGGGACGGGAAAGTGCCGAAACCAGCGATTTTGAAACCAGAGCCGTTGTGGACCGGGAAGCAAGTGTTATCGATGATGCTTCCGCACATCAACTTGATTCGCACGTCCTCGTGGGCCAGAGACGCGGATGATTTAGATTTCAGCGTAGACGATACGGGGGTGAGGATCGAACGAGGCGAATTAATTACCGGTACTTTGTGTAAGAAAACCATGGGATCTGGCGGTGGCGGTTTAATTCACGTCACGTGGGAAGAGTGGGGACCGACGGCGGCGAGAAATCTCGTTTCCGAGGTTCAACGACTCGTCAATTATTGGCTTCTACACCACGGTTTTACGTGCGGTATCATCGATACGATTGCCGATGACGGTACCATGCGCACTATTAACGATACCATCACCAAGGCGAAGAGTGATGTTAAAGCGGTGATCAAACTCGCACAAAACGGCGAGTTGGAATCGCAACCGGGGATGACGATGCAGCAGTCGTTTGAACAAAAAGTGAACCAAATCTTGAACAAGGCGAGAGACGATGCCGGCACAGCCGCGCAAGTTTCTTTGAAGGATTCAAATAACGTTAAAATGATGGTGCAAGCCGGTTCTAAGGGTTCTTTCTTAAACATTTCGCAGATGTGCGCGTGCGTCGGTCAGCAAAACGTCGAAGGAAAACGTATCCCGTACGGTTTCGTGGACAGAAGTTTACCGCATTTTTCCAAGGATGATTTCGGTCCCGAGTCTCGAGGTTTCGTCGAAAACTCGTACTTAAGAGGGTTGACCCCTCAAGAATTCTTCTTCCACGCCATGGGTGGCCGCGAAGGTCTCATCGATACCGCGGTGAAAACCTCCGAAACCGGTTACATTCAGAGACGTTTGGTCAAGGCGATGGAAGACGTCATCGTAAAATACGACGGTACGGTTAGAAATTCCGTCGGAGATGTCATTCAATTTCTTTACGGGGAAGATGGTATGGACGCGACGGCTGTTGAATCGCAAAAGGTTGACACGTTGCGTTTATCCAACGCGCAGTTCGAGGCGAAGTTTCGCGTGGACCCGGATGTTCCGGGATGGAACGACGGATGGTTGAGCGACGAAAGAGCCGAGGCGATTTCTCGCGATCAAGAGAAAAGACAGTTATTGGATCTCGAGTGGGAAACGTTACTCTCAGATCGAGACAATTTGCGTTACACCTTAGCGAATGGCGATCCAGGCGTGCACTTGCCTGTGAATTTGAAGAGAATTATCTGGAACGCGCAAAAAGAATACGCCAACCCGAAAAAGTCAGACACCAAGGCGTTCATGGAAAACGAGTTAGATCCAGATTACATCATCACGTGCGTCCGCGATTTGCTTTCCAAACTCATCGTCGTACCAGGTAAAGACGAGTTATCGATTGAAGCCCAGAGAAATGCGACGATTTTGTTTTACGCGCAAGTCAGAGCGTGCTTGGCAACGAAACGCGTCATGAAGGAACACAAACTCGGCGTCTCTGCGTTTAACTGGGTCATCGGTGAAATCGAATCCAGATTTAAACAAGCGTTGGCACCACCGGGCGATGGTATTGGTACCGTAGCCGCGCAATCCATCGGGGAACCGGCGACGCAGATGACTTTGAACACTTTTCACTTTGCGGGCGTTTCTGCCAAGAACGTCACCTTGGGTGTCCCTCGATTAAAAGAAATCATCAACATTGCCAAGTCAATTAAGACGCCATCTTTGACGATTGCTTTACGGAAAGATTTAGCCAGCGATCGTGGTCACGCGAAGAACGTACAAGCGACGTTAGAGTACACCACGTTAGCTTCCGTAGCTGCGATGACTGAAATTTGGTACGACCCTGACGTTCAAGATACGGTGATCCCATTCGATAAAGAGTTTGTGAAATCCTATTACGAAATGCCGGACGAGGAAATTGACCCGAACCGAATCTCTCCGTGGTTGTTAAGAATTGAATTGAACCGAGAGATGATGGTCGATAAGAAATTGTCCATGGCGGACGTCGCGGAGAGAATCTCCGAGGAGTTCCAAGACGACATTCACGTCATTTTCAACGATGATAACAGCGAAAAGCTCATTTTGCGCTTGCGGTTAATTACGCCAGAAGGCAAAGCTGCCGATGCGGACGAAGGTGTCATTGAGGACGAAGTCTTCCTCAGACGCATCGAAGCGCAGTTATTATCCACGCTCGCGTTGCGAGGTATTCCGGACATTAAGAAAGTGTTCATCCGCGAGGCGAATTCGACGCAACTCAACGAAGCCACGGGTACTTTTGAAAAGCACTCGGAGTGGATGCTCGATACGGAAGGGTGCAACTTGCTCGAAGTCATGGCGCACCCAGACGTTGACTTTTCGAGAACAACCTCGAACCATCTCGTGGAAGTGATCACCATCCTCGGTATCGAAGCCGTACGAAACGCGTTGTTGAAAGAACTCAGAGGCGTCATCGAATTCGACGGTTCATACGTCAACTACAGACATTTGGCGATTCTCGTCGAGGTAATGACGTACAGAGGCCATTTGATGTCCATCACTCGTCACGGTATTAACCGCGCGGAAACTGGTCCGTTGATGCGATGTTCGTTTGAGGAAACCGTCGATATCCTCATGGAAGCGGCGGCGTTTTCGGAGAGAGATGGAATGACTGGCGTGAGTGAAAACATCATGCTCGGCCAATTCTGTCCAGTCGGTACGGGTGAATTCGGTCTGCATCTCAACGAAGAGATGTTGAAAGACGCCATTGACTTGGACTTGTTCGGGAATCCGCAAGGTGCCGGTGCTGGCATGACGAGCGCGACGCCGGGTAGAGAGATGGTGATGACCCCGGGTGGCGGCGTCGGCGCGAGATCTCCGAGCTTCTTGATCTCCCCGGCGCGTTCGCCATTCGATGCGAGCATGGCGTTCTCGCCGGCGAATTATGATTACGGTCAAGGTGGTGCAGGTGGTGCTGGTTTGCCTGGATTCAGTCCGGGTGGTGCAGGATATTCTCCAACTAGTCCAGGGTACTCGCCGACGAGCCCGGCGTATTCGCCGACGAGCCCGGCGTACTCACCGACGAGCCCGGCGTACTCGCCGACGAGCCCGGCGTATTCGCCGACGAGCCCGGCGTATTCGCCGACGTCTCCGGCGTATTCGCCGACGAGTCCAGCGTATTCGCCGACAAGTCCAGCGTATTCGCCGACGTCGCCGGCGTATTCGCCAACGTCGCCGGCGTATTCACCGACGAGTCCAGCGTACTCACCAACGTCGCCGGCGTACTCGCCAACGTCGCCGCAATACTCGCCAACTGGAGGGACTTTATCGCCGTCAGCTTCACCGACGTCGCCGATTTACTCTCCGAGCGGACCGCAATATTCTCCGCAAGCGCCGAACATGTCGCCGGAGCAAGACGAGGAGGACGAGGAAAAGTAAAAGTACAGATTGATGACGATGAACACAATACACATCATCAACATTACCCAACACAATATTAAACATATAAAATACAGAAAAAGAAGAATAAAAAGGACACATATAGCAATCAATATTAGCAAAACAAAAAAGAAACGGGGCGTGAGAGAGAGAGAGAGAGAGAGAGGGGAGTGACTAACCGACGAAATGAAGCGGTGTTTCGCGCCGCCTTTCTCTCTCGTTTGCCGCAAACAACGAACGACGAGAACAACATCACACAAGATTTTAATTCATTTTCATATAAATAATAAAATCACACGGTATTTATGTACACACACGCACACAGCAAACATCTTCCCTCTCATTTTGCGACCGTTTTCGTCGTCGGGGCGCGCTTCTTCTTTTTCGTCTTGTTCTTTTTGGAGGCGGACTTATTCGAAACCCACTCGGTCACGTTCTCTTCGTCTGAAGTCGCCGCGTTCACATTCGCGTTATTCTTGTACCACTTGGGCATGATCTTTGCGCAAATATAGTTCCGGTACCCAACAAACGCCGCGAGGAAGAAAATACCGATTAAGCCCACGGCAGCGCCGCCAAGCTTGGACGGTGTCATAAATCCAGAGTCTGCGGAAGAAGCGTCTTTTGATGGCGGCGGCGGAGATGAAAACAAACCGTCGATGTCGTTGTCGTCGATGGTTGTCACCTCCACATTTGTGAACGAGCTGTCGCCTCCATCGTTACCATTTGTGTTTGACGAAATTGGCGGTGGCGAAGGAGGTGGCAACGGGGACGGTGGCGGCAACGGCGACGGAGGCGGCGACGGTTGCGCAGACGAAGAGGGACACTGGACTGGATTCTCCGGATCGCAGTTACAGTTTGTTTCCGAGCGCCGATACTTCTCCTGACACTGCGACTTCGTCTCCGAACCAGTGCCCGTTTCGCACCAATTTCGTTCAAACCCGCATCCAAAATTATACCCTTCCCACTTCTCTGCGTCGTTATATCCGTTACACGCTTCGGACGGACACCATTCCGTGTTCGCTAAATCCGGATTTTCATAATTTTTGGTCTTGGCGCACCGCGAAGGATCGCAATACCAACAGAACGGAAGTTTCCCGTCCCCTGGCGTGTCGAAACAGCGCTCTTCGTAGGTTGGGTGCGAGGCGAGGACACTCTGCGCGGCTTCTGGAATCTCTGCCGGATCCGCCATCGGCTGCCGCATCGACGACATCGGCGACATCGGATCCGTTGGGAAAAAAGAGGAGGAAGAAACATTCGTCGGAATTGAATCAAAAACCTCCTCCGCGTTCGCAACCCCTGCTCCATGTTTTCGTCTAAAAAACACGCCGAGCACTGAGACGTACACGAAAAGAAACGCGGAGGAGTAGTCCACGCACATCGCGCGGTTGATGTGTGATCCGAAAGTCATCTAAGTAAGAGGAGAAACCATGCGAATTTTTATGTTGTTGTTGTTGTTGACTTTTTTTTTAACAATTGTGAAAAAAAAAGCGTTTCTGACTAAAATTAAGACTTTCTCATACAGAACTAACATACATAAAGTACCACTAAAATCTATCCATCTATCTGCTCATGTATCTATCTATCGCCCCTCTCTCCCTCTGGACGGCGCGTTGGCTAAAATGTGTCTAAAAATTGGCACCCCGGCGCGTCGTACCGAGGATCGCATGAGGTCCAACTCCGGTTTCGCTTCCGCCCACGGACCTTCGATTTTCATCTTTAACGTCCGTCGCGCGAACGCGAACGAAAGCGGCGCGAGCGTTAAAAAGAGTCCAATTGTAATAACATATGCGATCATTAACTTAGAGTCGATCATTTCAAGCATCCACGCGGCGATACCGTGCGCCGAAACCGTCGTCGCGAAAGACGACGTGCTTTTTTCCCTCGTTCGCCACTGCCTCCGCAACGGCATGGACATCGTAAACGCGCCAACCGCCAACAACGCGCACGCGAACGCGTCCAAAACCGTCTTCAAACGGCTCGCCATTAAACTCGCGCTGAAAATCGCCGACACCAGACTCACTCCTTCCAAGGCGTTGCCTAAACTCGTGCTCTCGGCGCGATAATCGTGCGTCGCGAGATGGACAAACGCGAGGATTCCAGAAACCGCCACCGCGGTGTCGTCGGACACCGACGCCGTCATCGTTAGAAAGAGCGGAGAGGATATCGCCACGGCGAGTGTCACACCGACGCCGAGCCGAATTCGGCGTTTCAGCGCGGTCACGAAATGATCTCGACGATGCTTTTCGCTGCTCCGTAACATCTTCTTCGTTTTTGACTTCTTCTTTGTCTTCTTCTTCTCGTCCTCCTCAGCTTCGTCCGCATCATCGACTCTCGTGCAAACCATCCCAACCATCGCGCTCAAAACGCTCCAAAGTAAAACCTCTTTCGCTCTCACTCTCCCGACGTCCACTAAAACGAACACCGCGGAGACAATCGACACCACCGCGACTTGTTCGCTGACGTGCAAAAACGTGTCGTTGATTGGAAAAAAATCGATGATTTTTCTTCCTCGTGAATGCGCGGATGAAGACGATGAAGCATCGGTCTTTGTCGTCGTCGTCGTGATCGTGCACCCGGAAAGGAACGCGTAGTTTTCGTTCCGCGCGTACGGTTTCATGTTTCGTTAAAACTCATTTCGCAAAGAGAGAAGACGTGTGGTGATACATATTTTGTGACGCGAAACACACAAAAAGCGGCAGAGAAAATACGCGAAAGAATACGCGCGAGTTTACGACCAAAGGTGACGACGACGCGAACATCGAATCCACTCGTTTCGTCCAGAATCGAACAACGCGTTCTGTGCTCTTCCACACAAAATGAAGAAGACAGCGCGCGAACGCAAGGAGAGAAGAGGTTTTGTCCCGTTCGTAAACGTGACCTTCAAAGCGGCGAAGAAACGACGAGAGGACGAAGAACAACAACAACAGTGCGTGAAGACACCAAACGCGATAAAGAAGAGGAGGAACGCGACGATGGCGTTCGGTGGTACGAGCGGCGAAAAGAAGAAGTTTTATCTTCGTCGTCGTCCTGTGAGGGAAGAGAAAGAGAGCTTGAGCGAAGGAGCGGACTCAGGAGCAGGAGCAGGAGGAGGAGGCGAAACGACCTCTGAGATGAAGGAAGACGAAGACAAAGAAGACGATTCGAAGCACCCGGATGTCGCGTGGACGGCTGTCGTGACGATGCTGCGACACGTGGATGCGTTTGTAAAAGACTCGAAGGAAGATCCGGAGATCATCGCGAGCGCGTATCTATGGAAAGAAGGGCGGTTCTTTCCGATCTTGCGCGAGGCTTTGTTGGCGTCGTCGTCGAACGACGCTTTTTACTGCGCGGACACTTTAGCCGGCGAGGAGAAAGAAAGGGCGGCGATGGCAGTGGCGAGAAAAGTTGAGGAAAGATGGAAAAGGGTGAAGATAATAAAGAGAGGCGAGAAGGCGAGCGATGCGAGAGAGATCCTTTTGGGCGTGTTGGAGACTTTAGAGGAGGAAATGGTAGAGGCGCATCGAGTCGGTAAGTTGCCGAAGAAGAAGAAGAAAAAGGTAGAGGAAACGGCGAAAAAAGAGGAAGAGACGACAAAAGACGCGGACAAGAAAGAATCAGAAGCGCCACTTAACTTTGGTGAAATCGTCGCGCAAGAAATGGCCGCAAAAGAGGCGTTATGGAAACCGAAAGAAGAAGAAGAAGAAGAAGAAGAAGAAGAAGAAGAAGCGTGCCAAAACCTATCCGTCTACGAAACCAGGTGCCCCGCGCGACGGAACTTTGAGATGCGATGCGAAGTTCGCACGCAATGCGTTGCGTGTCAAGACGTCTCTGTTCGCGAAGAGACGATGATGCACTTATCTCTCGACATGCCTTCGTTGAATAGCGCGAATGGCTCGTTGCATCACCCTTTGGAGGTGCAACTGAGAGAGTATTTTCAGACGAAAGTTATCGAGCACCGGTGCGCAAAGTGCGGCGCAGATGTCGCGGAAGAAACGCGTTTGTTGACGCAGCTGCCGAGATATCTACTCGTGCATGTAAACCGTTTCGTCTGGATGAAGAGGAAAGACGATCCGAGCGTCAACGAGCGACGCAAGGTGTGTTGGCGCGTCTCGTGTCCAAAAAATCTTCCTCTTTCCCTGTTGCCAAAATCGTCCAACCACACCCTTCCACCGGAGGTGTGCGCATCTACCACAACTACCAATGATATAGGGGACGGGGTTTATTCGTTACATTCGGTTCTCTCGCACTGTGGTGAAGACGAAGAAGGAGGTCGAACGCTACTCCACGTGCGAAACAAAAAAGTCCTCGAACTCGGTAACGTTCACAACAAAGAAACGTGGACTATATACGACGAGGACATCGTGGGCACGTCCGGCAATGCGCGATTAAACGAAACTGAAAAGTTTGAAAGAGAATCGTACGTGTTGCTGTACTCGCACCCAAGCTTTACTTTTTGATATACACATTACATTCCTTTTTTATAAATACAACGAAATATTTGAAGAAGAGAGATACGAAACATACAAGCAAGCGAGCGAGCAATCAATCGAACCACTCGAACGTATCCGCGCTATTCATCACCGGCGGTCCTAACTGCTTCTCCGCGATTTCCGAGTGCCTCAATATCGCGTGCATAGCCGCTGCACTCGCTCCGTCCAAACCTTCTAACAAAACCGCCCGGTCTCGTTGCCCTCGCCACACCTCTTTCAAGCTCTCTTTTTTCAAATTCCAACCGTTCTTTTGCAACTTTGGAACGACTTCTTTCGCGACGCTTAATTTTCTACTTTTTCCAGCCTCGTTTTCCGGCAACCACGGGACAAACGCGATGCCTTCAAACAACGGGTCCATGTTTCGCAAATCTTGTTGTAACTTTTCGTGTCGCCGTTGTTCTCGTTTCATCTCTTTTTCGGACGCGTGCGAAGAAGAGCTTTTTTCTCGGCTATTACTATCGCTACTATTACTGCTACCGTTTATCCTCTCCTCTCTTTCCCTCTTCGCGACCATTCTCTCGTACTCCTCCGTTTGCCTTTCCCTTTCCTCGTGAAACCGCTCCCGCTCTTGCTCCTCTTCGGTTCCTTCGTTCGCCCAATCCGACGCTTCCCACGTAAAATCGCCCAAAGAAGAAGAACAAGAAGAAGAAGAAGAAGAAAAAGAGTTGTTGTTAGATTTCTTCCCGCTCCTCTTATTACTACTACTACTACCACCGCCGCCGCCGCCTTCACTCGTACTCGTCTCCAAAACCTCCGCGAACAACTTCCGCAAACTTTGCTTCAGCACGTTCCTACAGTCCCCGCCGTTCGTTTTCAGCGTAAATTTGGCCTCGCGCAAGACGAGTTCGTCTTCCTTTTCGCCTTCGTCCTCCTCCTCCTCCTTCCCTTCGCCTTCTTTCTTTATCATCCTCTTTTCGACGACGTCGGACCTTTCCCGCGTGACGTAATAAAACTTCAGCCTCTGTTATGAGAGAGAGAGAGAGAAACGCGTCAGACAGAGACAAGACAGACAGACAGACAGACAGAGCGCGAACGCGAACATCCGCTCGCATAAAGCGGAACGAACATCCATCCGAGACGACAAAGACAAAGAGCGAGAGAGAAAGAAACGACGACGAGAGACAAGAAAAATGCCTTCAACAACAAAATCGCAATAATCACCTTCACTCCAGTCTTGGGAAACTTCTTCTCCTTCGTGATTGAATCCAGCACCGCGTTCAACTCCGCCAACGCGTTTTGGTTATTCTCCAAGACGTATTTCCGTTCTTTGTCCTCTGATTCGTGCATCGCGTTCGCTCTTGGAAAATGTTGTCCGAGAATATCCGGGTGGACGATTTTCGCGA
>JACLAB010013219.1_pt1 | contig 21292 bp, 19 predicted proteins | sample 8027921 | NCBI WGS metagenome assembly JACLAB01 (sample SAMN15725117, study PRJNA655200) | protist metagenome | isolation source: fluorescence activated cell sorting (FACS) single amplified genomes of... | place: USA: West Boothbay Harbor, Gulf of Maine | collected 2000-07-19
GTGATCCCACCCAAGTGTAACAGTGTAACCCTTCTTCACTAGATCGGGTGCACTTGCACTTTGGAACGCGTTCTGTTGCATTTGTACTGAGGTGAAGCACGGGTTTTCGGCGGGTATTCGGCTTTCGGGAGAATCGAAAACCCTAAATCACACATTCCTTGCGCAAAAAATTGGGCGTCGTTGACTGGCGCCACCGCGGATCGAACGCGGGACCTTTAGATCTTCAGTCTAACGCTCTCCCAACTGAGCTATGGCACCGCTTTTACTATTTTTATAGTACGCTTTCACTCTGGGAGGGGTTGGATTTAAAATTTATATTTTGTATCGAAACCCTATAATCATGCATGATTTCATTCGTCAAAACGCAAATATATAGGGAGAGGACGAGGCGTTTAGCGTTATGTAGTATTGCATTTTTAATATTCAGTTTTCTTAAATATCGTTCGTACATCTCTGACGTTTGACCTCTTGGGCAACTTGTTCATATCAAAACTTACGTTCTTGCAGAAAAAAACAAGTCATCGTAGTTAAGGTATTCGTGGTCTTAACCGTGCTGAAGGGTGACAAAGAAGATATTTTGTAAGTTCTTATAAGCAAACAGCAAACATCAAAAGAGCTCGAAGTATGCCCGGTGAAAATCTCGCCGTCTTTCTTGGTTATTCTGGTGCGATGATATCTTTGGTTCTTTCTTGTATGTGATATTCTCCTTTTCTCTTTTATCATTTCTAAAGGAACTTCATCAAGGTACCGGGGCAGCATACGGCACCGCTCAAGCTGGTGTAGGATTATGTAGGGCAGCTAGTAGAAATCCTAATATGATAATAAAGGGAATAATTCCAATTGCTATGGCTGGAGTTCGTGGAATTTACGGTCTTGTACTTTCTATAATTATACTGAGTGGAATACACGCAGAGAAAAATTATTTTGAATATAATGGTATGATGCATCTTGGTGCGGGTTTGTGCTGTGGTATTGCTCAATATTCAAGTGGAATAGCAGTAGGTGTTGTCGGAGAGAGTGGAACACAAGCGACCTTAAGACAAAGTAAACTTTTTGCTCCAATTATACTCGTGCTGATCTTTACGGAAGCCCTTGCACTTTATGGACTTATAGTTGGTATGATACTATCTCAACAGGGACAGAGACTTTTCGCGGACGATGCGGTGCGTTGATCGAGTTAAATTTTAAGCTATGTGTTTTATTTGGACATTTAATGCACATCACTCCCACACTTAAATAAACTTACTGCTTTGAGTATGACAATAAAGAGAAGGAAACTAAGTGAGAGGGAGCGTAGATTGCGAAATAGAAAGAACAGTTATAGAAACAGTTAGCTTGTATTCATGAAGAATGATTTTAGATACTAGCGACCCCAGATTTAGAGGCGTTACGCAATGCTGTGGCTCGCACAAGACTTCCAATAGTGTTGACAAGAAGTTTTCCATCGTCAAGTGGGTTACCTGGAACCACTGTCTTGTAGAGATATGAATCAAAAGTCATCTTTTGTACATACTCGTCAGCACACATCTCAACGAAGGCTTCTCGTGCAGGGTTTGATCGGTAGAAGACTTTCTGCAAAATATCGAGAACCTTGTATGTTGCCCAATACTTTCTGTCCCACTTGTCTAAATAAACACGGAGATCAGACTCATCAATTTCCTTGGTACCATTCATGGATTGCTCAACAATAGCTTCCGCAGCCATTCGTCCACTCTTTGCAGCGAAGTAAATGCCCTCACCAGAGCACTTAGTGACATATCCAGCCGCATCTCCGACGAGAGCTACACGCCCTCGCACACGGTTCGGGCGAGGGTGTTCAGGAATCGGATGTGCTTCAACTCTGATGATTTTTCCACCAGCACACTTATCCTCAGCTCGGTTTCGCATGGCAGTTTGATATTGCTTAATGGCCGTTTTGTTCACAACAGTCCCTGTACCCACAGCAACGTGGTCATACTTGGGGAAAACCCAGCCATAGAAATCTGGGCTGACGTCATCTCCAACATACATTTCTGCAAGATTTTTGTAGTAGTCCATCTTAGCATCTGGTATCTTGATACGCTCTTGGAAGGCAATCGCGTAGTCATACTCTCCGGCATCGATGCACTTAGCAACTCTTGAATTCGCACCATCAGCTCCGATAACGGCATCCACCTCGATCGTTTTCGGAATTCCAGTTTTTGAATCACCTTCATAATCATTGTAGTGTAAAGTGATAGGTCCATTGTTCATCCCAGGGTCGTCAATTTTCATGAATAGACCATTAATAAGATTTGCTCCCAAAGCTTTTGCCCGTTTCCTCAAAAAGTCATCCATAACTTCTCGACGACACATACCGATGTATTCTTTATCATTCAAAGTTTGTCCGACATCAACTGCACGGTTTGAAGGCGAAATCATCTTCATCTTCGTAACCTTACGATCGATGATCTCTTCAGGCAAGTCAAACTCCCCCACCATGCACAGAGGGATTGCTCCACCGCACGGTTTGCAGTTATCCATCTTTCTTTCGACAAGAAAAGTTTCACAACCGCCCTTGGCTAAAGTTTCCGCGGCACATGCACCTGCTGGGCCACCACCGATGACAGCAACGCGAAGTTTGCGACCATCGAGAGCTTTCCCGGAAGCACTCACTACGACATTTCGACGAGGAGAACTTTTCGATACTTTCGACGCACCAAGCTTATCCGTACATGTGGGTAAGGTCCTGGTGAAACAGAGGGAAATTGGAGAATAGATTTGGTGAGAAAAGTCCAAAATACGCTTCGGATGATGTGTACTTTTGACACGCAATTTTTCCTTCGGTTTCTGACTACGCTTTCGAGCGTGTTACGATAAGATATGTGAAAATTCGAAAATGTAGCACGTACCGAAGTTGGACTGGAAGCAATGTCGTAACACTAGACATAGTTCCTCGCTTTAGTTTTTAGAAGAGCTGAATATGCTTGATCTATTAATGAAGATAATCCGCAAACACGAGTGGCAGGAGAGTGGAGACGTGGACGCGTTTGTTTTTTTCCTTATGTCAAATTTTCCTTATTCCTTTTTTTGGATTTTTGCGACTTTTTGCTCTTTTCTTTAGTTATCCCTTCTCTCCTCCTGGATCTTGAACAAAAACTCTAATACTTAAATCTCACAGAGGGAAAAGATCAAGAAAGATCTAGAAGATCTGACGAAACAGTTTAGGGTATCTGACAAAAAATGAAAAACAAGAGTGCGAAAGCTGCAAAAGACAAGAGCACAGGGAGAAACAGACCAGTTTCCAGTTTCCAGTTACCAGTTTGTTCGAATATTACGAGTCTTGTTCGAGATAAGACACTCCACACACGCACACAGTTTCATTTCAATATTTATCGATAATGACTGACAATAAACCAACCGATTATGACGCCGAGTTTCTTTGGCCAAGCGAGGTAAACTCTTTCCTTTTTAGTTCTTGTCTTTTGGTCCTAACAAAAACTCTCGACAAAATTACCCTAGGAGTATAAGGCAGACTCTCTCATAAAAGCTCGCGAGCAATACGAACAAATGTATCAAGAGTCCATCACAGATCCTTCTACTTTTTGGTCTGCCATTGCTTCAGAATTTTATTGGAAGGAGCAGTGGGATCCTGCAAATATAGTTCAAGGGAATTTCGACACAACGAAAGGGCCGATTTCAACTTCGTTTTTCTCAGGGGCAAAAACTAACATAGCTTGGAACTGTTTGGATGCACAAATTTCCAAAGGTCGAGGTGAAAATGCTGCTTTTATCTGGGAAGGGAATGGGACGGGCGAGAATAAGACGATGTCATATTCAGAAGTCTGTTCTGAGGTGAACAAGCTTGCTAACTGGCTCAAAAGTATTGGAGTTAAGAAAGGTGACCGTGTCGTTATTTACATGCCAATGATCCCAGAGTTACCAATTTCCATGCTTGCATGCGCAAGAATCGGTGCGGTCCATGGCGTCGTCTTTGCTGGTTTCTCTGCTGAGTCTTTGTCACAGCGTATAATTGATTCTGAAGCCAAAACTATTTTGACATGCAATGCAGTGCTGCGAGGCACAAAGTTGCTTGATCTCAAATCAATTGTTGATAATGCGATAGGTTTATGTGGGACTGAAAGTAGGATTACGCATTGTTTGTGCGTCGCAAATGAACGAGCAATTCCTATTTCGGAGTCAAATTTCGTACCAGAGAGGGATTTCTGGTGGAAAGAAACTGTGAGTGAAATGAGTTCGACGTGTGATACTGAGTGGGTTGATGCAGAAGATGCCCTCTTTATGCTTTACACATCGGGCTCCACCGGAAAGCCGAAGGGCGTAGTTCATACAACGGGTGGATATATGGTTTATGCTGCCACAACCACAAAATATGTGTTCGATTTGAAGCCTGGAGATTTATTTTGGTGCACTGCTGACTGCGGATGGATAACTGGACACACGTATGTGACATATGGTCCGCTTCTCAATGGTGTAACATCTCTGGTTTTCGAAGGAGTTCCAAATTATCCAGACCCAGGACGATGTTGGGAGATAGTGGATAAATTCGGGGTTCAGGTCTTCTATACAGCACCAACCCTGATACGATCTCTTCAACGAGAAGGTGATGATTACGTGAAAAAGTATTCTCGATCAAGCCTTCGCTTACTTGGGACTGTAGGAGAGCCGATAAATCCAGAGGCATGGAAGTGGTACCACAAAGTTGTTGGAAACGGTAAGTGTCCCATAGTTGATACCTGGTGGCAAACTGAAACAGGAGGACATCTTATTACACCGTTACCTGCTGCGTTTCCTTCAAAACCTGGGTCTGCTGCCTTGCCTTTTTTTGGTGTCAAACCTGCAATTTTGAACGAGCAGGGAAAAGAACTTTCAGGAGAATGCGAAGGTCTCCTTTGTATCAAATCACCGTGGCCCTCCATGATGCGAACAATATATGGCGATCATGCTCGTTATGAAACTGCATACTTTAAGCCTTTCCCTGGATATTATTTTACAGGTGACGGAGCACGCCGAGATAAAGATGGTTATTATTGGATTACAGGACGTGTTGATGATGTTATTAATGTCTCAGGTCACAGAATAGGTTCTGCAGAAGTCGAAAGTGCCCTAGTTTCACATTCTCTATGTACGGAAGCTGCAGTGGTAGGAATCGAGCATGCCATAAAGGGACAGGGAATTTACGCATATGTTACCGTACTTGATGGTGTTGAGTACACCATGGAGCTTAAAAAAGAACTTGTTGCCTGTGTACGAAGCACGATTGGTCCGTTTGCAGCCCCTGACACTATACATTGGGCACCTAACTTGCCCAAAACTCGAAGCGGTAAAATACTTAGAAGAATCCTTCGTAAAGTAGCAAATAAGGAAGATTCTTTTGGCGATATTTCTACTCTAGCAGACAGAAGTGTTGTTGAGGAGCTCATAAAACTTAGAGGTGTGTAACAGCTCGTTATAAATCGTCTTTCGCCTTATGCATCCTTTATTCTGGTATTCTGTGCTATTATAGTTTACTTTCTTCTATTCTCTAAAGTTAAAGTTAGTCATATCACTTTCCCAACTTGGAATATCTGAGTCCTGCCACTGAAAGATATTGAATTCGTAAAACTAAAAGCTTATATGAAACTAGGTACCTGAACTAAGTATTCTTTACCCTTTTTCTCTGATTTTCTTGAGGCTAGAACACGCTGAAATGGTTCGGAGCTCAGACCTTGTTGAAAATCCGAAATAAGATCATCTGCAACTTGTTTCTCTGAAACCCAAAAACTCTCATAGTCTGTAAAAAGCTGAAACATGAAAAGGATTTTTTTGAAAAAATTACTCACCATCCGGCCACTCTACTAAATATTCTATGATCCCATCGGTGCTAACTCGAGAAGCTTGTAAACTTAGAGGCAACACTTCTTCATAAACAAAAGATTCTAAACATTGAGCAACATCTTCAAGTGCTCGCCTTCTTGAATACATAACTGTTGTTGCTGGTGTATTTGCTTTTAGCATATCTACTAAATCGAGTGCCTTTTGCTTTGTAAGTATGGTGAAAGGGTGGAAAGAAGCTGCACATACCGAGCGACCAGAGTAATCCTGTAATTCAGGATCAGCTCCAGCCTCCAATAAAATTTTCACAACTTCCTGATGAAGATAGCCTGAAGCAATATGAAGTGGAGTGTAGCCATCCTTGTCCTGTGGATTCCAATAAAAATATGCAAGAAAACAACGTATCAACAATATAACCTCGGAATCAATTTCAGCGCCGCTTTCAATTATTGCTTTCACAGAACTCGTGGAACCTATACCAGATGCAAAATGTAGTGCGCTATTTATGGTAAGCAGTGAAAATGGAAGTTTTAGTAAGCTCAAAGAAAAATACCTGCGTAAGTTCATATCTTGAGTATATATAAGAGTCTCCCCTCCCAGTGCAAGATATTTTTGTAGTTCTTTTTCATTTCCCTAGCTACAATTTCAAAATTGATCACAAGCACGATTGCGTGTATTCACCTCCTTGCAAATACGCCACCAAGTACGATTGAATTCCTTTCTTATATCCTCTGAAACATTCTTGGCGGGAATCCTTTGAAGGAAAATGTAAAATGCAGGTAACGAGGAAATTCTTGAGGTATCACCAGATGTTTTCGTTGTCATTATCTTTGAGTTTCACCAAAAATTGTAGGATTGGGTTTCCAACCCTGCTTTGACATATTCTGACTCCATTCACTTTCTCTACTTCTTTCACTTCTGCTCCACTTGTCGCTTCAGTCTTTGCCCGAATCTGGATAACAGGGGAAAAATCAGGAAAGTCGGATTCAAATGAGATCAAGCGGACTACCTGAGTAACACTTTTGAGACTTTTCCCATTAATAACCGTCGTGGGGCGCGTCTTAGGACGCGAGTACAATTGCATCTTATTAGCGAGTATCATACTTTCAATCTTCTGACCGACGGACTTGGAAGAAGTCTGGCGTATCTTCTTTAAAAACCTTAAACGTAAAATCAATAATGTAAGTGAGTGAGTCTAGACAGCGTCAAAGATGCGTTTTTCTCGCATTTTCCCTCAAAACTCCCCTATAAAATAAGGTGAGTCCTTAAACAGTGGTTTTCCACGCAGTTTTTTGTAAATAAGATCTCCAGACAAAGATGCTAGACTAGTCTAATTATTTAGGGTTTGTTGCTCATAGCTTAGTACTTTAGGAGAGTCAGCAGAAAATATTTCGCTTCTTCGTCAAATGAGAAATGTGCAAAGGCCTGCTGCAACAACTAAAAAAAGCACTTGAAATTTCACCGACCCTACACAAAAAGAGAAAAAGTTAAGAACGAATACCTGCTCGTATCGCTCCGTTGCCTCACAATCAATTTACTCCACGTTATATCACGCAAGATTTTCGAAGAAAGCCGAGGTTTAAATTGGAGTTCGATAATAGTTGTAATGAAATCAATCGCCTCCTGTCCTCTTATTAAAAGTGTACTTGTCTTAGATGGTGAAGGCAAACGAATTGCTGTGAAGTACTTTGATCCCGAACTGTGTGGAATTTTTTTGGAATCGCTGCCTTGCGACTAACTTTCTCTTTTCTAGGAACTCGATTCAAGCACAGCTCTCGTTTGAACGCTCCCTATTTCAAAAAACTATAAGGACAAATGCGCGGAGTGAGCAGGAAATAATTTTGATAGAAAACGATATCGTTGTTTATAAATTTACTTCTGACTTGCTTTTCTTTGTTTCATCTGGTGAGGAAGAGAATGAAATAATTGTAGCTACCGTCTTGCAAGCTTTATTCGAGTCCATTTCGCTGCTACTTCGCGGAATTGTAGAGAAGCGATCGGCTCTGGAAAATTTAGATCTCATCCTTCTTTCCATTGATGAAATTGTCGATGGTGGTGTAATACTAGAAACAGACGCAAGTATTATAGCAAGTCGAGTATCTATGCGAGGTGTTGAAGGAGAGGTGCCCATCACAGAGCAATCTTTTACACAAGCATTTGCTAGTGCTAGGGAACAGATTTCGAGAAATTTATTGCGATAATCCATTCTTTTAGAGTTTGAAGAGAATTATAGTGCATGTTTGAAAGTAGATAGGAATAAGCTGAATTGCAACCTTCAAAGTATGAACAGACTGATTGTTATTATGTGAACTTGATATGGTGGTAAAAGACAACAACGTGTCACTCTCTTGTGCCAAGGTAAAAGAAAAAATCATATGGTATGGTATTACGTATAATACAAGTACTGTACTTTAGGTGGCACTTGTGCATTCATATCTATTGTTATTTTCAATATTCTTTGGGTTCGTTTTTATGTCCTAGCAACTGGTGTGTAAGTACTTAGAGATCATACATCTGACAGAACAAATTTACTAAAGGAAAGCAGTGTTCTAGTATAATGAATTTCCATATCTGATATGTCTTCTGTATCGTTTAAAATCATGTTTTGTACAAGAAGTTTCCTCAAATATTAACCTTTGCACGTTTCTTTTCCTGGAACAAAGGTTCGAAAACTTTCTTCCCAATTTTTTTGTGGCCCTGGGGGCCGACAAACGGGACTATATTTTTCCAAATCAGCCGTTTGGTTCCGCACTTCTTCCACCTTGTTTCCAAACAGTTCATCCCGTGCGAGGACAAGTTGTGCAAATAAATAGGCTTAAATAATAGGGATTTTGTAGAATCTCACGGATCTTTACTGTGATTAGTTTCTCCTCCTACATAAACTCTTCATTTTATAAGAACATTTCACATGTCGAAAGAGAATGAAAGGTTCGTGCGCACTTTTCTCGTATAGGATATTTTCTGTCTGGATAGTCGAACACGAAATATCCCGACTATTAAATACTTAATTAGTTGATTTTCATCAACTGATGAGATTGTTTGCAGGGTTGAACGTACAATACAAAAGCAACGTGTACGAAGACGTGACTTTCTTTCCCAATTTTCATTTAATGGTCTCACACTGTAGATCGTCAATTTATTTGTGAGTGGTACTTTGAACGACGCAGCAAGGGAGCTTGGTATGGGTGTTACTGCGCTCAAGAAAAAATGTCGCAAACTCGGTTTTCGAAGATGGCCATATCGCCAGGTTTGAATAAATTGGAAATGTTATTCATTGCATTTATTTTGATTGTTTTTAGATCAAAAGTTTGGACAGTTTGAGTGATCACCTACAGGAGATAATTCGTAAATCGAGTGGAAGTTATGAACACTTTCAGGTAATTCCTTTTCAGATACTTTCAAACATTTTTTGAAGCTTTAAACCCGTGTGGACAATGAATATTGATCGTAATCGAGCACATTCAGTTCCATCGTAATAAAATTTTGAATAACCCATGCTATAAAATACCAGGCAGCATTCTCAAACTGCGCCAGCGCGATTTTAAGGTCCATTCCTACTATATAAATTATGATCTCAAACTCTTTACAAACAGCAAAAATATAATGTAAAATCAAAACGCTAAAAAATTTGTCGTGAGTGAAAGTTACTTTCTTAAGTTTAAAATTGTTGGGTAAATTTTCAAGTATTGTAATTTATATTCCTTGAAGGTGGAGTTACTATATGCGTATTCAGACACTCATCTTTTTCTCCTCAAATGCAGTCAACAGAGTCTGCAGCTTAATTGTATGCTCTGGCTTTCCAACAGATACTCTGAAACAAGAAGCGAGTTCTTCTGGTTTCGAGTAATATCGTACAATCACTCCGTTTTCATACAAGAAATCTTTCAATTCTTTCGCATTATATTGCATCACTCTGTAGAATTTATATTCAGAAAGTAGTAGATAAAGTAGTAGATAAAATATTTCACCGACACAATATGAAATTAGATTCAGAGGGATATGGTTCTAAGAATTCAAATCCATTGAGCATATGGAATAAGCGCTCTTTTTCTTGAATTAACAGTTTTTCAACCCCCTTAGAATCAAAGTAAGAAAAATGAAAATTTCAAATAGACTTCTCACCTCGTAGTATTCAGAATCGTTTATTGCTGCTAAAGCTGCAATTTCTGCAGCAACAGATACATTATATGGCTGCTTAATCCGCCACATATATTCAACAATACCAAGTGGAAAAGCTCCGTAACCAATTCGTAATCCTATGAAAACTTTTTTATCTACAATTTTAAGAATCAAGAATATCTGTACCAGCAAGTGCAGCTCTTTTGCTGAAGGTTCGAAGAACAATCAGATTATTGTGCTTTGTAACGTCAGAAATTCTGCTTTGACTGTTTGAACTGAATTCGATGTACGCTTCGTCAAGTACTACCAATACTGGTAAATTAATGATATAGTCAAACTCTTCTTGACTTATGATGCTTCCATCGGGATTGTTTGGAGAGGTAATGAAAATGACCTTCGGGCGATGCAAAGCTACCTTTTCCTTAATTTGCTCTAGATCTATTTTAAAATGTGGAGGTCCTCCTCGAGGAACATCTATTACGTTTCCATCTATTGTGGGTTGTAATATAAATCATTTTAATTCGAAATATCAAACCACTCACCGTTAATACTACAGTCAAATGAATACATCCCAAATGTGGGTGGAGTATTTATAATGCAGTCCTTAGGATCTAAAACAGCTCTTAAAATAAGGTCGATAAGCTAGAGTATTTGTAAGTAAATGAAGTGTATTGCCACAAGATTACCTCATCTGCCCCACAGCCAACTAACAAGTGTTCAGGAGGGATATTACACTCAAGAGCCTATAAGATGAAAACGTAAGCGAAAACGTAAGCATACACAAGAAGAATAAAATCTGATAAAACTAACCAAAGCACTCCGTAAGCGTCGAGATTCTGGGTCTGGATATATATGCTGGAATTTCATTTCACTTAAGGCTTCCAGAACACCTGAAATACGATTGAGAATGATGACACCCAAACCAATATAAATACCTTTCGACGGTCCATATGGATTCTCGTTCGCGTCTAACTTTGCAATATCGTCTATATTCATCCCAAGCTGTTCTGTTGTTTTTAATTGTCAGAAAATAAGAGATAAATGGCTGTGTCGAACCTGCTATAATATTGATAGGCAGAATGGGGGTGTAAGGGTCAAGGTCAAGAATGTGGGGTCTAACAAAATCCTCGCCATTTACTCTAGCACTCATTATTCGCGTATCTGCGAGTTTTGCCCCATTCCTGAGAAGTTTTCCTCGTTTGCATGGTGAGTACGAAAACTCAGTAGAAAAAACTTTATTGGACCACATTTGCAGGCACTGACAAAAAATACTGGCTATCCACGTGAGTTGATTCACTTGTCTAGCTAACACTACAAGAATGCGATGAATCTGTTATGGTAACGATCGTCTTTACCTTCTTTCAAAGGTAACCAGTAGTTGTTGTGTTCTAAAGAATGGAAAACGGAATGCTCGTCACTCTTTTTTATTTCTATATTCGTTTGACTATTTTGTACACTGCGCTCGACGATGGCTTGATTTAGGGTATCTCCAGGGTTAAAAGGAGTTCAGGGGAGTTCAGAGCTTCCAGTCAAGTTCACATAGTATTCAAGTATTGTGTCAATAAGGTTTTTCGTAGACGTAGATACTACAATAATGTTACACGTTTCATAGTTATTAAGAACCGTTGATCTATTGAGTTCGAATAAATGGAGTACCAATTCAGCAACTTCATTGGTGGTTCATACGGCGGAGGAAGCATCCAGCTCCGCAAAAAAACTGTGTTCACCATTTTAAGTAATTACATCACGATCATTGACTTAGAAAAGTCAAGAACTTGCGTTCTTCAGTGCTCGAGTGTGAATTTGCTCGAAAAATTATCCGTGAACGCGGTAGGAACACTTCTATTAGCAGTAGACTCTACAGGAACTGGGTATTTGTTTAATTTGAGCTCAAGAAAGTGCATCACGCACGTACAATTTGGAGGTCCCGTAAAAGATGCGGTATTTAGTAAATGTGGCAACTTTCTTAGTGTAGCACTTGAACACATCGTTCAGATTTGGAGAGTTCCCTTATCTAGTAGGTATGCCACAGGGACTCTACAACTTCTCAAAAAAATTGGTGGATTTGGTGCAGTAGTTAGAAGCATCTCATGGAGTCCGTGCTCACGGAGAATTTTGGTATCGATAGAAGGACGTTGCTGTAAATTGTACACTTTGGAAGATAAAACTAATACTGGAGAAGAGCTATTCATAGGAAACAGGCCTTTAACGGTCATGTTCTCGGCAGCATTGGAGCGCATATACATGTTGTCACATGATGGCCTTCTCGTAGAATGGGAAGAGAGCCGTACTGTAAACTCTGATTGGAGTACGCTCAGAAGTTATAGTTTTAATAAACTTGGGAAACCACAATGCGCCAGTTTCGACCAAAATGGTATACTAGCAGCTATAGGATTCGAAGCTGGTTTTATTGTCATGTTTGATGTGCTGCTTTTTGAGCAAAAGAAAATTATTAATGTCTTGAATTTTTCTCTCAATATGTTCAATGTAAGTGATCATAGTAATTGGATAATCTTGACTGACGATAATTCAGGCAGACTTCTGGTTTGGGATTGGGTTGACGAAGTTTGCATATGTAGACGCGGAGATAATAAAGTTGGAGTGAGTTCAAGTACTTTTTCGTCTGACGCAACATTAATTGTAACGGGATCAAATGACAATAAAGTTAGAGTATGGAGCGCTTATTCTGGGGAATGTATAAAAAAGTTTGATTATCATAGTATGACAGTAACGGCGGTATGTTTTATGTACTCTGATAAAGTTCTACTTTCTTCAAGCAAGGATGGAACAGTTCGTGCATATGATTTGTTTCGTAGCCGGAACTTCCGGGTTCTCACAACAAATGAAAAATGTCAACTTGGAAATCTTGCTGTCGACTCAAAATCAGATATTGTTTGTGCTGGATCACTTGATACCTTCAATATATATATGTGGTCAATTAGAAGTGGGCGTTTACTTGAAATATTCTCTGGCCATGAGGCTCCAATCAGCACCGTTTGTCTTAGTGACGGCTCATTTTTGATATCTGGATCTTGGGATAAGACTGTCCGCCTCTGGGATATTTTTGAGGGAAAACAGACTGAAATATTTCAGCACACGAGCGACATCCTTTCTATAGCCACGCGATTCGACAATGAACAGATTGCTGTAGCCACGGCTGATGGTCATATTGTTTTGTGGAATAAAAAAGATGTAGAAATAATTGGTACTCTTGAGAACACAGCGGAAGAATTGAAACATCGAGCAGGAGAAGTGCGAGAAAAACAGAATGCATTCCAGTCTATTATCTATAATTCAGACGGGACTCTGATCTTTGCAGCCGGGATTGGATTATATATCGTCATTTTCGATGTAGTTAGTCGGAGCCTCATAGGAAGGCTAGGGCTTCAGCACAATCATGTTATTTTGAGAGGACAAGTAGATACACAAAGTGTTACAAGTTTAAACCTTTCTCCTGATGGAAGCATCCTATCTTTGTCTACTTCATCGGGTGTTGCAACTTTCCAGGAAGTTGTGAAAACGACTATAGCAAATTTTGCAAGCTCATTCTATGAAGAAAGTGTAAATACTAAGTCAGTTCTTCTTGCAATTGAAGCAAGAAATTATACGGCAGCTCTGTTGATGGTACTTAGAATGAAGACCAGTGTTAACTTTATTGTGGCAATCATTAGTTTTATCCCAATTTCACAAATACGTGAAGCAGTGCATGTTGTTCCTGATGAGTTGAAAGAGCGGCTACTGAGAATCATTCTGAGTCAATTTATTGAGGATGGCTCACATATTCAACTTCTGCTGTACTGGTTGCATTCTCTACTTGCTCGGAATCATGAACTTATGTCAGAAGTAACAAAGAGTGAGGGAATACATACAATTCTGGCCTCAAAAAGAGACCAAGTCAGTACTTGTGTGGAATCAAATAGTTCAACTTTAGCCTATTTGAGTGAGGTTGCAAAAGATTAAATACTGTGGTAGAATGTTTGTGTAGACTGAAAGTCTGGAAAGAAACGTTTTAATTCATTTTTAATTCTTTTCTTATAACCAGTATTTGCACTTTTCTTCGCCTTGACAATTTTGTTACTTTACATTTTTGAAAGTCATACTCCCATTCTTTTCCAGCGATGGAAATGGATTAGAAGAGTAGGTCTATCTGTCCACACAGCCTTGAGGTGCATTTAATCAAAGAATTACTATACATGAATATTACATGTACTTCTCAACCTCAGAATGTATAGATAAAATTTGTTTTCTTACACTTGAATCCCAGATGCGTGATACATTTGCTGAAGATACCTAGAAACTTTGCAAGAGAGGATTGGCATAAATCATTGGTTTCAAATCTGGGTGCCAAACAGAATCGAACACATGAAATTTAGGGGTCAAAGAAGAATCTACGACAATGTATGCGCCTTTATTCTGCATTTGATCGCAATAATTTGGCGCACTAAATACTGTGATCAGTTTGCCATCATGAGTCACTTCATATCCTTCATCTTTAACTTCGTGACTTCGAATCATGAGGCTTAAATCATTCCTATGCAGAAATTCTTCGGTGACGTCTGGCCCAAATGAAATGCCTATCCCCCTCTTACTTGGGCTTCGACCCTTAAACTCACAAGGATCACTCCACAGCAGTTCGCAAAATATTCCATCTTTCGAAGGTTCGCAGTATCTATTTACATTATTGATATCATCGATTGTAATTCCATCCCTCGAAAACAACCCCCCATGAATGATGAAGATCTTCTTATTTAAAATGCATCCTAATGGCAAATAACAGAAAATTTCATCAAAGAGACACATCATTTCCTTCCCGTACTTATCACGTATCTCTCCACTAAAACCATACATAGAATTCATGTCCTTCGTTTCATGGTTACCACGATTGAGATGTACCCATGATGGATAAGCGCATTTGTAAGCAAATAGAGTAAACACCACTTCTGCTGAAAAAGAGCCACGATCAACAAAATCTCCATTAAATAAGTACGGATTTTCCTCAGATGGCTCTCCATTTATTTCAAATATGTTGCAAAGGTCATAAAACTGTCCGTGTATATCGCCGCACAAAGTAATTCTGCATCCATCATTTACTGTAAAATCACAAATATTTGGGAGATCTATCAAATGCTTCTTTGTTTGTAGTAATATAGCAAAAGCAAAACGTTTGTGAATTTTGCGTTCCTGTTTGAATTCAGTTACCATGGCATCAATGAATTCTTTCGTCACCAAAGAATCACTAGTCATTTTTGGGCCCGTGTAGCTCTCCTCAACTGAAATTTCACTTAAATTAATTGAATCCGAAATTTTAGTGATGACGGCATCGTCCTCAACTGCAATCGCTTCTTCAAATTTGCACTTTCGAAGTTGGATCCTGGACTCTTGCAGTCGTTTTCTTATCTCTAAACTATTGGGTTCAAGCCGTGCCGCTAACTTAAAATCTTTTGCAGCTTTCCCAAAATTTCCCATAGAAAAGTGTGCGGCTCCTCTTCTGTAGTAACCCTTAGCTATGTCAGGATTGATATCAATTGCTGTAGAGGCATCTTTTACTGCACTTGCATAGTTTTCAAGCTTGAGATGTGCAAATGCTCTATTGGTCAATAGAGCATAATCATGACTCGAAAGCAAAAGAGCTTCACCATAAACATCGAGAGCCTTCTTAAATTTATTTTCTTTAAAGAGCCTATTACCTTCTTCCTTTAACTCAGAACTTTGCATTTGAAAAGGTGAAAACTCTCTTATTTCTACAAATTCAGAAAGATGTCCTATGTCCTTCCTTCTATAACTTTATTTTTCGGGATGTGTGTATTATTGTAGTAATGAGTAGCTCACAGAGTCGAGCCTCTTATGCCATTAGCCAAGTCATATGCAAATGAAAATTTGGCTTAAAAGGTTTTCTCTGTCTCAAGTCACGGCTGAGATGGTCACAGCTACTTTTAACGAATTCGCTCTCTTACAAGTGTTTTTTTTTGCCTTTTTTTTTAAAAGAAGCTTACCAGATACCAGTTTACTTATTGTCAGCTTGTCGTGAACTCTGCACAACAGTGTGCATAAAAATTTCTTTGTCATTTTTTGTGACTAGATACATTTGTATGGCGAAACGGCTAAACATTAACAACCTAGATTTGTACGTACACACATGTCCGGATCTTGTTTTACCAGTTAAAGGTATCCGGTATACACTATTTCTTTTTATTTTTATAACTTAACTATCATATTTGGTGCTGAGATGACGGTTTCTAGATTCTTTCTTTGATCAACTCTTTCTTGCAGAAAATCAAATATTTTACTTGATTTGTTGTAGCCTGTCCTCATAATATCACTGCTACGATATTTTCTATCCTTATTCTCATATTCATCTTTCCGTTCTTTCTTGTTATGTAACATTTCTTGTTTACGGGTATTTTGCTCAGTGGCACCAGCAACCAAAATTATATCTTCAGTAGTTTTTCGTTTGTTTTTTCTTTGCATTTCTTGCTTTTTTATCAAGCTGCCTTCACGACTAGTGGTCACTGTACGTTTTTTTGCTGAACTCATGCCCTTTGATTGGTATAATTCTTCTGGAGATGTTGAAATTTCCTTCTCTTCTGCATCCCGAGTAGAGACTGCAAAATTTTCAAATTCAGAAACTTGCGTGTTCCAAGTTGAAGTCAGGCAATCTAATTTCACCAAGAGAGATTCTAAAATCCTTTGGGCTTGAGAGACAAGCACAGGAGGTTTACGCTTGATCTCGTTCACAGTTTGCTGGCTTCGCTTTATGTACTCTTCAGCGTAAACTTCTCCAAGTCCACTTTTACTTTTTTCATCTTGGAGAATATCAGACTGGGCTATGTACGATGATTGCTTCAATAAGTTACAAGATTCAATATCGTCCCAAGATCCAGATAATACTCGATCTTTGATAATTTCCTCAAGAAGTGTACTTGCCTGAAGGGAGAGATGTGGATTTCGTTGTATTTTTTGATCAAACTCAAGATCCATCTCCATTATACTGTTCTTCGGTCTTTCCAGACCTGTACTTTCCCCAAGATGGGTCCAATTTCTTTTTGCAATTGCTTCACTCTCAAGAAGTTTGATTTGCTTGATAATCCGTTCTTGTGCATTTTGAAACAATGACAAGCCGGGATTGGTGGTAGCTTCGACGACAGTGTCCCTCCCAGATACTGGGGACCTGAGAGTTTTGGTGCCAGCACTTCTCTCGATTTTGGAAATTGGTAAAGCTTCGAGTTTCTTTTTCATCACTCCTTCCTCATTCGAATAAACGTTTGCATCGTGAGATGGATGACAGGCCGGTTTATTTCTATTTCCCTTTTTAGTTTTTTCGAGCAGGGATTCAAAGCTTGTTATTGATAAAATACTACTTTTTTCGTGTTGTTCAAGACGTTCCTTGGAGTCAGCTACGAAATATTTGAGTTGCATATCGGCTTGTTGCCATATCTGCTCTAGAGCCAAATCATCAATAACGAGTTCATCAAAAAGAATCATTTTCCTCTTGCTAAAGTTGTACAAAAGAGCATGTGATGATATACATGAAAATAGCGAAGTCATCAAAACTCTCACTCTCTCCGAGAAATTTGCATCTTTCTGAACACTTTTTGTTGGTTTACGAATTAGCTCAGCTACAATATCGAGTGAAGAACATAGAGAACTAGGAGATGACATCATTCTCACTATAATTTTAAACGTCGAGGGTTACTATGTTCACTGTGTTCACTTGTGCCGGTGCCGGTTTTACTCCGCCGTAATTATAATTTTTATTTAGGGCTTTACTCACTTCGCACCGTTTTCGGACAACGGTTTTTGACCCGTTTCCCTGTCTAAAAACCCAGTCACCGCCAGAGAAACACGTCCCCTAAGACAGAAAGTTTCTTACACAACGCATGTGTTTTGGCACGGTTTCTTAGCCTTTCGAAGGGCGGCAAACTTAAAAAGGTACCATGAATATCACTCGAAAGTTTTTCGATGGCTTGCTGAGGTGCAGAACTAAACCGATAGTCTTCCTTAGCAAAGATTTTTCTGACAGTACAGGAGTTCAGTCAACTGTTTATACAAAATATCTTCACTTTAAACGCACTGCAAGAAATCGTTCTGATAATACCCTGACGCATACGGATGCTTCTGGGCAAGCGAAAATGGTTGATGTAGGAGCCAAAAATGTGACTTCTCGTGTTGCAGTCGCTAGCTCGCGAGTATTGCTAGGAAAGGTTGCATATCAACTTGCGCTTGAGAACAAACTGAAAAAAGGAGACCTTGTGTCCACGGCAAAATTGGCTGGGATTTTAGCCGCAAAACAAACACATTTTCTCATTCCTTTATGTCACTCAATATCTCTTTCTTCGGTAGAGGTCAATATTTCATTTGACTCGACACATTTTGCCGCAGATGTGCGAGCCATAGCCAGAGCCACTGGTCAAACAGGAGTCGAAATGGAAGCTCTTACAGCAGCAGCTGTAAGTAGTTTACAAATATACGACATGTGCAAAGCTGTGTCAAAAGATATTGTGATTGAACGCTTGCATCTCGTAGAAAAGAGTGGGGGAAGCAGTGGAAATTATTTGAGAACTTAGAATTTGTTAAGGAAAGAAGCAAAAAATTTGAAGTAAAATAAATTTCCTACTCTATTTGAGTGTGGCCGGCACCGTTGCTGCAGTGGCTGTTGTGAAATTTCTGCTATTTATCGCAGTTGTACCCGACGGATGGTCATAACCTTTTCTTCTCGAATAAGTTCGATTGTTCGGTGTCATGTAGTTCCTAAAATATTTAGTTCCTTCCTTATTTATTACGCACAGATCCACATTTGAACCTGACCCAAGGTCGTTGAATATTCCTGCTCTTATCGATCTCGCTACTAACAACTTCGCCTCTTCCTCATTCATATTATCATTATAGTCACTCTCAAATATAGACATAGCCGCCAAAGAGCCACTTCCCATCGTAGCAAATGGTAAAGAGTCTGATGATCCATGGGGATACACAGTATATAAGTGCGCACCATCTTCATCAAAACCACCAAGAACTAGGGCAGCTCCGATGTGACCTTGGTACTTGAACAAATGCGACTTCAGCATTGTCAGTGCAGTTACAGTGCGACTCTCCCGTTGCGATGCAAGCTGATGTAGTTTTAAGTTAGAAGCTATTAAACCTAAGGAAGAGTTTAGCATTTTAGAAATCGCACACGAAGTTTCACCTGTGAGAGCTTCAGTATCAGCAGCTGTCCCTGCCCCGCAGCAATAAATATTAGGGGCAATGTAGTGGATTTTTTCACAATTCTTATCAGCTACAGTGGCACCGCTAGTAGACCGCGTGTCTGCTCCGAGGACAACTCCTTCTGAGTATTTAACTCCACTTATAGTCGTACCAGTCTTGGTAGCCATGTCCGTTATCACCTGCTCGTGTGTTCTTCTGCTAGAGGAGAATCCAACGCACGACTTCTCCATCTTCAAAATGGTCTCACGCTGAAACAAGTACCTCTAATTCTATTGTTGTATGAAATGACGAATGGGTTCTATTTATTTACTTATCCTAGCTCACTCCACACTCCTTTCCAAGTACACGTTGTCGAACTTTTTTGTCTCGATTTATGAAATGTTCGGAATTAGTTTTCTTTTTTGTTCGTACCGACAACCGACTATCGAGATCCGAGTAAGTGACTAAGTGTATATAGATCTTTGGTAGGAGGTGTTCCTTTGACATGCGAGTATGTGAAAGTAAAAAATAATGGGTAGAAAAATAAGAAGAACACACTGTAGCACACTTACTGCTATGTACAGTGCTCATCTATTTCATATTCTTGTTGGTCACCTTCAAGACTGAACAAAGGTGTCGTACGCACAGGACCGAGATGGCCAAAGAAAACTTGGAGGAATTAAGAATATGTGTTACTATCTTGACCTTATCCTGTTCTTTACATAAGGTATCGCTGGTCTTCAGTAATAACAATCTGATAAGTTAGCTAAGTGGAGTTACAATACCGGATGTCAAAACTTCCATGATTCCTTGCTGTATTTCTAGCAAACGCAATTTTGAAGTTCTATTTTGATCTGGAATCACGTCACCATCATCTTGGAAAGACGTATATCTTATTTGTAAAGATTCAGTTTCTTGTTGAAATCCACGTAACGAATCTGAAAAATTATCATTACTTCTTCGATTTTCAAATCCAGCATCTTTCACAGAGTTGGAAAGTGCTGCAAGATCACTTTTTTCTCCTGTGAACTTTGCTTCTTGAAGTGCTCTTCTATCTAAGTCACTATTTTCCATTCTCACATGGCTGTGAAGCACTTTTCGAACCTCGACTGGTAAGTCGAAATCTATGCTAGCTTCTGTTGTGGTTTCGATTTGATTTTTTAGATGCATATCTAGGCGAGCCTTCCTTATTTCAGTCGTATATTTCCTCCATGTTCGCTCATTAAATCCATAGTTGAAGTATGCTTCAAGGTCACAGCCGCGCTCTCTCCATGGCCAGACGTCAATACTATCCAGGTTTAAATCAAAAATCCCACCGTGCCCTAACTGTAAAAACTCTTTGTACTCGTTTGGAGGAATGAAACGTTGACCCCCTTTTCCACCTGGTAACTCCCTTTGACCTCTTTCATTTTGTCTGAAATGAATTGGTTGACCATTATATGTATTCCAACTACCATCAGGGAGATGGTCCGGCACATTCACGTTAGCTTGCACTGGAGCTCCTGGTGGCGGGGCAGGAAGAGGAATGTTCTTCAACTCCTGACTGCTTTCTGGAAGTTGAGAAGAATTCCCAGTAATATCGGTGAAACCATACAGCTTCAAATAAATATCAGTCTAAAAAGAAAGGAGGCAGTGTTACGGAGGAAATACCTGTGTGTACAGCTTATCATCGTTTATAATTGGTTCGTCCTTGCTCATAAGAGGGGATCTGTGCGTAAACTTGCACAAGGAAGGGGTAATGACGGGTGAAGCTCGATTGATGTTTTTCGAGAAATTGGCAGAAGCACGAATGCTACACTTCACTTTCAATTTACCAAGTATCAAGTTCCAACTTGCCCACTACCAACTGCCTTTCTTCTCTGGTTACAGCAGTTGAGGTGATTATTGTTATGCTCGTATGCACAATGTTTTTTTTGAAAACAGAACTAACCCCGAAATTGTGAAATTCAGAATTTGAGCCTACATACATAGATTAAATGGTCAGGAGATGCAAAAAAAACTAAAAACTTGCATAGAAGAGCGAGTCGCGAGCGAAAAGTGGAAAAGACCACAAAACGACAAAATACGTGCAGCAAAGTCCCGAACCTCTTTTTTCACCTTCCACCTCCGCAGAACTCCCTTCTCCTAGTAAGCTAGTATACTAACGACGAGCTCATTTCGTCTTTATTCTCCGAGAACTTAGTGCAATAATGCCTCC
>JACLAB010007406.1_pt1 | contig 21262 bp, 19 predicted proteins | sample 8027921 | NCBI WGS metagenome assembly JACLAB01 (sample SAMN15725117, study PRJNA655200) | protist metagenome | isolation source: fluorescence activated cell sorting (FACS) single amplified genomes of... | place: USA: West Boothbay Harbor, Gulf of Maine | collected 2000-07-19
CGACATACGCGGCGTCTTCATCCTCGTCGGCGGCGTCATCCGCGTCGCAGGTGGAGGACGAGGACGACTCGACCAAGCTTCGAGCGCTTCCGCGGGTCGCGGGACGCGCGGAGCGAGTGAAATTACGAAAACAAGGGCGCGTGCCAGGGGTGATATTCGCCCCAGGTCAAGAAGACAAGCAGCTCGTGTCGGTGTGTCAGAAGGAAATCAGCGCCGCGGTGCGCAAACATTCTTTAGCGGGCGTGCAGTGCACTGTGTTCAACCTCGAGGTTCAAGCGCAAGACGAGGACGGGAACGCGGAAGGGGAAAAGTTAAACGTACGAGTGCTGCCAAAACAAGTATTTATGCATGTTACGGATCGTTCTGTAGAAAATGTGTGCTTCTTAGCCGTTGAACCAGAGACAAAGGTGCGAGTAAAAATTCCGGTGATCACGCAAGGCGAAGATGTGTGCCCGGGTGCGAAGAAGGGTGGTTTTGTGCAATTACTGCGGAAGGACATCATGGTGACGGCGAGAAGCGACCAAATTCCCAAAAACTTTCTCATGGATGTTTCAACGCTTGATGTGGGGAAAGTTATTAAAATTGCCGATTTACAGGTACCAGAAGGCGTGCAAATTACCGAAGCGAAAATGGACTTGCCCATGATTCGCATCGGAGGGAAGACTCGTTCAGCTTAGACTTTGTACATTCAAACACTAGAAAAGTTAAGATCGCAAAGACTATAATATTTTGCACTCGCTCGCGTCAAATTCAAGTGCGCGTACGCGCCAGAGAGAGTCGATGTAGAAGGAAGCGCACGAGCGATTTCGATTTCACGCACGTCAAGACGTCAAGGCAGTGTACTGTATTTTATGCGTTGTATTTCAGAGCTAACCTCCTAGGTGCATCGCACATTAATGATTTCCAATCTCTAGAACGTCGGCACGGAGACGCGGCCGGCAATGCGATCAAGATCACGTTGGCCGGACGGCGTGATGCCACGACCGCCCTTCGCATCCTTCGCGACGACGCCAATGGCCTCAAGCTGCTTGAGCACCGCACGGGCAACCGAGCCGGAGCCAATTTGGTGGTGGTGACGGCGAGTACCGCGGTTACCAGCGCCGCAGTAAGACTTACGGATCGCACCCACACCCATGTTGCCGTTCACGTAAAGCTTACGCGCCACAGACGCCGCGCGAATGTAGAACCAATCAGGGTCATACGGCGCGAGCTCCTTGTACGTAGCCGTCTTCACGGTTTCGGTCCACATCGGCACTTCCATCTATTACAGGAGAAAAACAAACATCGTAGGTCAGTATGGTGCTCTCGTGCGAGCGAATAACGCCGAGAACAGCGAGCGAGAAAACCATCAAGGCGAGCCAACCGCTGCGTCTTCAGGCGAGCCACGCGCGAGGTAGGTTCAAAAGCACATCCACCGCCCGAGTCCGTCCGTGTGGGACATCGCGCGCGGTAGAAGCCGTGAATGCATGAATGACAACGAGTCTCAAGACATTCTCGGTTTCGAATCGCGCGCGTGACGTCGAGCGACGAACAACGTTGAACCCGATCGAACCCGCATCGCGGATGGCTAGCCCTAGGACCGCCGCATGGGTGAACACGTGCGCGCGCTTTGAACATCCACGGACGGCGAGCGACGACGGGTGTCACGACGACATGAAAGTATTCATTCTCATGCATATCATTCGACTCCGTGACAGGCGTTCGTGCGATCGTGATCGATGTTCTCTTCCGACGCCAACGCGCGCGCTCACCCTCCGCGATCTCGCCCTCGATGTGCACGTGACACGTACCTTGCCAGTGGAGCGGAAGTATTGCGCCAACGCGACGACAAACTCTTGCGCGGGGACGTCCTTCACGGTACGAGGGGCGTTAGTGGTGGCCATGGTATCTACTCCTCAGGCGTCACTGAAAGACGGAACGTTTCGCGCGGGCGCCGATCTTCACCGTGTGTGTCCACCAAAATGTTTGGGTGTTTTCCCTGAAAAATTATATTTCTAGGGCTTTGAGGTTGATTTCACGGTTCACGATTGGTCGATGAGTCCCTGAAAATCGAAAAAAAACACCACTCGGGAGACTGCACGTCGCGTGCGACGCGCTCGAGAACGCGCGCGTCGACGTCGTGTGACGCCTTTTCGAGCACGCAAACGTAGTCTAGAGCGTCGGAAACAATGGCGAAGTCTACGAACCACACCGCGCACAACCAATCGTACAAGAACCACCGTAACGGTACGTAGATTGCACTCGTCATTCGTCACGAGACGCGCTCGAGGGTGCGCCGCACGCGGGTTGGGATTGCACGCGTTATCACATCTTACGACGACGATACGCGGACGATGACTTCACGAATGCGCGCAGCCGAACGTTTGAATGTCATAATGCGCGATTGTTCCCCGATATCCACAATCGAGACGTCGCGTACGCGACGATGGACGTTGATTGAGTGTACCAACCAGTGGGTGACCCAAAAGCTCAAAACCGCGCGCTAACCAAACCTCTTGTTCGTTTCCACAGGCATCAAGAAGCCGAAACGCGTCGGTAAGCCGTCCACCAAGGGGGTATGTATGCTTATCTCGCGCGTCAATTTCATCGCTCGTGCGCTAGATGAATTGAAATCTGCGTCAAACGCGCGTTGAGCCCCGATCGCGGCGCGCGGCGCGCGCGCTTTGTCCCGGTGTCTCATATCTTTCGTGAACGTTTTACTGACCTCGCACGTTTTCTATCAATCGCAGATGGACAAGAAGTTCCTTCGTAACCAAAAGTGGGCCAAGAAGCACAACAAGGTTGCGGGCAAGGCGTAAGGCGTCGAGGAGTTTGATTGGCTTAGTACACACGTGCTCGTTGGGATGATTCCATTGTAGTAACATTTCTCTCGAGTCTATACCACGCCCGTCGTCGTCGCTCGCGTGCATCGTGACGATGCATTCCTTGATCGTATTCTACGCGTGTTACACGAATCACATTCGTCCTCGTCGGCGAGTACACCCTCTCTTTCGAGCCTTCCCAGGCGCGCCCTAAGACCTAAGCCTGCCCCTCGATTTTCGAACGCGCCGCGCGAACTCAAACTAAACGTTGACAGTAACAGGTGAGAGGGGATCGAGCGAGCGAGGGAAACGACGTGTGGTGGGTGATGGTGTGCGCGCTGAACGACAGACGCGACCGCGCGAGGTAGGACGATTTCACGCATTACCCTTTGTCGACTCGCATGGAATCCGTACCAAACTTCTTCGGCGGCAACGACGCGGGCGCGGGCGCCAACGGTGGTGGTGGCTTTGGCTTGGCGGGTGAAACCGTGCTCGCGGCGGTGAACTGTGGACGATTGAATCGAGATGGAACGACGATGAAAGCCGATCAGAGAAAAGGACAATTACGAGTGATTCAAGCGTCGATGGATGACATGCTCAAGCAAGTGCAGTGGGGCGTGCGAGACCCATCTACGCCGTTTGAGCCCGAGGATGACTTCATCATCATCCCGGATGAAGCAGTGTTGAAACCGATGAAACAACCTGGATGCTTTGTGTTGACGTTCTTGGAGGAACGTGACCGAGATATGTTCTTCTGGTTTCAAGAACCCAAGGATGCGAACCGCGATGAATTGTTGAACAAGTTTAACCGACAGATCAATAACGACTTGAACACGATGTTTGGTGGAGCAGAGCCATCGCAGGCGACTGCGAACGACGACGATGCGCAGATGGCTGATGCACCAGTAGCGACGTCGACTGGTATGACTTCCGAGACTCCTGCTTCAGTTGCGACGTCGATGCCTCCGCCGGCGAGCGTGCCGGTGCCGTCGCCAGTGGAACCAACGCCTGCGCCTTCGGCAATGGTTGCTGCCACGCCCGCTGCGCCGGTCAAGATATCGGATGACATGCGAACGCCCGCTCACGAAGCCAATTTCACGCCGATTGTCAGTAATGAAATGTTAAAGGGTGTGTTTGCCAACTTGGGTGGTGGCACGCCAAAGTCAAACATTGGATTACCTGAAATCTTGACTCCCGAACTCGTCGGACCACTGCTTCGTGACGACGCAATTCGTGGGCGATTGTTAGAGTACTTGCCTGAGGAGCATCGCGATACGCAAAATTTAGAAGACCTTATTCGCACGCCGCAATTTCGAAGCCAATTAGAATCATTTAGCCACGCCCTTCAAAGCGGAGAGATGGATTTGGCGCAATTTGGGCTCAAGCAAGCCGGCGTTGCTGATTTGGAGTCATTTTTAAACGCAATCCAAGCGGAAGTAGGCGCGACTGACGACCAGCAACAGGAAGGAAATGATGCCATGGAGAGTTAAAGCGCTACGGCTACTAGAAGAATGGAAGATAAATGATGATTAGCTAAATGTTTTAAATTTCATTCACGGAAAACGCAACGTGCCAGAAAGCGGCTTTATGTTGACAAATTCATCATCCAAAGGATCGTACACGGATCGTACGAGTAACGCATGTTCACATTCCTCTAACGCCGCGCGCAAGGATGCCGTAAATAAATCATTAGCGCGGTCTTCTTTATCGCCAAACGTCTCATCTCGACAATTTGCCTCGCCATCCACCAACTGTCCCGTGAGAGTCTGCGTACCCACAGACTTCAACGTGATCTCAATCTGAGCACCGATATCGTGTAAAATACTCTCTGATTGTTGCGTTTTTACGTTGTTATCTGAATCATCGTCGTATTTTCGTCGCAACTCTACCAAGCGCGCGATTTCACTCACGCTGGCGCCATCATCCACCCAGCGCTCGTACGTCTTCGCGCCGCGTCTTTGTCCTTGATGATCTTCATCATCTGCATCGAGACCAGTTTGCGCTTCACTGTCGATGACTTCGCCATCATGCGTTACGCTCGACTGTTCCTCTCCCCCTGCTGTCGCGTGCGCATCACCCAGCGACGGCGGTGACGTCTTCTTCTTCGCCTTGGTCTTGGCTCTTGGCTTTTTAATAGTCGCACCACGACCACCTGGTGCGCGTCTCGACTGCGTCTTCCCCGTCGTCCCCGTCGTCGTCGTCGTCGTCGTCGTCCCCGTCGTCGTCGATGCGGCGTTGCGTGGTGATTTTCCCACGATCGTTCGCGCGCCTCCGTCGCCCATGTCTGCGTCCGCGTCGCCCCCCGTCGCGGTTTGACCACCCGTCGTCGCGGCGCGAAAAAGTCGATTCGCGTTGCCCCAGTCGGCGCCGAGTGGAGTGGAGCCCCCCGCCCGTCGTCGCCTATTGGGGCACAGCACGGCACGGCACGGCACGGCACGGCACGACACGCGAGCACCGGGCGATGTTGCGCCGGCCCAAACTGCGCGCACCACCGCCCGACGAGGACGGTGGGAAGAGCGAGGTGAAGATGGCACGCGTCAGCGCCGCCGTGATCGCCGACGTCGTCACGCGCACCGACGGCGAGGGCGAGGGAGGATGGCGACGGGGCAGTGGGCGCGAGCGTGGGTTCACCGTACGAGGCGAGGACGCGCGCAAGCGCGTGGGGAGGTTCCTAGCCAAACTCGATGCGACGAAGATTGATAGTGCGAGCATTAAGGAGCAACTCGAACGCGCGAGAGAGCGCACGAGCGCGGTGTTGAAGGATATTAAAGTTCCAAAAGTGGAGGATTTGAAGAATTTGATTGACGACATTAGGGAGGAGCAAACGTTGGCGCAGTACCATCCGGATAGGAAGCGGTTATCGAGTGTGGCGGATTTCTTTAGTTATACCGAGGAAGAAGGTACGTCCTGTGTGTCGATTCTGCGCGCTTCATCGTGCGCGATCGACGTCTTGAAAGTGTGTCGAATGCGCGAGGTGCCGTTGCTAACCCGCGTCTTTTTTCAACCACCACAGGTAGAAAGTTTTTTGAAGAAGTGGATCGCTCGGGGAAAGAGAAACTCACGTTGGAGGACTTGAAAGTTGCGATGAAGAAGCGCAATTTACCGCCAACGTACGCAAAGGCGTTCATGGATAAGGCCAAGGGGAATAAAATTTTCGCGAGGACGATCACGTGGGATGACTTTAAGAGCGTCATGAATGAACGCGAGTCGACGATGCTACGCACGTACAATTCGATGACGATGTCTCGAAGCGGTATGCTGAAAATGTCAGACGTGAAAGGTGCGCTCGGGCGCTTAGGATTGGCTGCCACGGATGAAAACGCGGCGGCCATGTTGAAGCACTTGCGAGGAAGTGCAGAATATTCAAGACAAGGCTACGTGACGTACGGTCAGTTTCGTAACTTTTTAATGCTCCTTCCGCCTGAGGTGGCGAACGCGACAGATCCATCTCGTTTGTGGTATGAAGCGGCAACTATTGTGCAATTTAGCCCGCCTCAAAAGTCTGGAAACTTTAAACTGGCCTGTAAGGCAGCACTCGCGGGTGGTTTAGCATCCGCCACGACGACGAGCATGATGCACCCGCTGGATACTCTCAAGACAAGACTACAAGCCGCTGTGGGTAAAGGTCCAAGTCTCTTAGATTTGATCAAGAGTGTGCCGAAGTTGGGCCCTCGTAAAATGTACCAAGGTATTATTCCTGCCGTTACTGGGTCGTTTGCTGGTCATGGTTTACGTACGGCGACATTTGAAGTAGTGTGCAAGGTGCTTGCCCCGGCTGTGGCGCTCCCTTTTGTAACTGAAACAGCCATCCAAGGCGTGGGTTCTGGCGTAGGTACCCTATTGGGCACGTGCGTGCGTATTCCTTGCGAAGTTTTGAAGCAACGTTTGCAGACGGATCAATATTCAAACGTAATCTTAGCCTTCAAGGGAATCACAGCGGATACCCCACGAGCTTTGTTCGCCGGCACCGCCGCCACGCTCACACGTGAGATTCCCTTCTACGTCACGGGTCTTATGATTTATCAAAATCTCAAGAAAGGTGCAGTTGCCATAAATGGAGGTCGCGAACTTGAGAATTATCAAATTATCATGGTCGGTGCGTGCGCGGGTGCTTTGGGATCTGTCATGGTGAACCCGTTTGACGTGATGAAGACGAGAACGATGACTGGGTCAGTGCCGTACGGTCAATCACTTTGGGTTTCCATGGCGCACGTGGTGAAGACTGAGGGTGCTTTAGCGCTCATGAAGGGAGCAATTCCTAGAATGGCGTGGATTGCACCACTCGGCGCGATGAATTTTAGTGGCTACGAGCTTGCAAAGAAGGCTATGATGAAGGATGAACTCGAAGCAAGCAAGGAACTGATGAACGTTCCCGCTGTTCGCGCTAGACCACCCGATATTGGCGACGATGACGATGAGCGTTAAATAGTTGTTAAATGTTAGCATATTTAATCACACTACGATAAAAAGTACAACATATATTCTAAACAGACTTTCTAAAAGCTACTTACAATTCAATCTCGTTATCATCGGCGACGAGTACGTTTCGCGTCGGAGGTGGAGGAGGAGGTCGTACGTGCGGCGGTAACGACACGCCGAAAGGCCCCGTTCGCTGCGGATTTCCTTCAACTGGTATCGTCAACTTCATGTCGAGCTCCAACAAATCCATCAATGCCTGAGTTTGCGGATTATTATCAACATCGTTTGGAGCTCTGCCGCGGCGGCGCGTTTCCGTCGCTGGGTTGTGCGCAACTCTCGTGGCAACAAACGCAGGAGGCTGTCTCGAGCCAACTCCCATGGCTTCAAGACGTTCTGTAACCCATTTTCTGTGCGGTACAATGTCGATCGCCTCGTAATTCCCATACGCTGGTAATTGCGCAGGTCGCTGAGTAACCGAGTGAAACTCGTGATTGGCCTTCAAAATCGCCAACCACTCTTCATCGAAGGTGAAACCACCTTCTGGACTCTTATCCGGTATATCGATCAGCTGTAAGAAGTCCCGTCGCGGTAAACACTTGTCAAGTGCTAAAAATTTGGTGGATTTGTTGCTTTCATGTTCAACTATAGCCGCATATTTGACGTGCAAGTGTGCCGAAAACCAGTATCGTGGCTTTAACAACTTGAGCAATTCCTCAGCTGGTGGAGATCCTAAAGTGTTCGACTCGATCTCTTCTTTCAAGAACTTCTTTTTACGGAACAATTCTTGCTTATTTCCAAACTGCGCGATCCCTCGAGGCCAGTCGTGCGAGAGGAAAACATCCAACTCTTCCTTGACTTGTTTCAGCTTGAAGACGTCAAACTCGCGAACGTGGTACGCCGTCTTCACCGCGTGTCCCGCGTACGGCGGTCGCTCATGGTGGCCTTTCTTGTAATCGTGATATTTGAAAATCCCAGACAACCCTCCGATGCGCAAATCGCCGAATCTCACGACTCCCGAATGACCAATGTAGAAAATGTTGGGCGCGACGTACCCACCGTAGTACAGCTCCCAAAGGTAATTCGCCGCCTCATGATTACCTCCTATGAATAACGTCGGTATGGGCGCTAGGGCTTCACCAGAATAGTACTTGTAAAATGTTCCAAGCTCTTTATACTTGTCAGGCACGGACATACACTCCAAGTCGTCCAGGTTTCGCACGGCTTGGAAATCCCCGCAACAAATCAACAGATCAACCTTGACGCCCTCGACGCGCTCGAGGTGTTGAATCGAAGCATAGATGGCGTCTAATTCGCCATGACAACATCCCTCAATGGCTACTTTCATGGTCGCGCACACCTCACGCGCCAGTGAATGCCGTGTCTGGTCGAACGCTTGCGCGGCGGTTAACTTGGACTGCTGCATTTGTGTTTTATCGTCTCAGTGCTATTCTTGTGCTATTACAATGTGATGAACTACTAATGCTCAATTACTAATTCGACTTGTTTTGAATCAAGCGATGGACGTGACAGAGATATTCGACGTATGACATCCCCGCAGGTGAGCGATCTTCCATGAGACGGTTGTAAAATAACGCCTCGAGGGAGTCACCCCGTTTGAGAATTCGAGTACGCATGAAAGCTCCACGCTGCTTTCGAATCGCGTTTATAAAGTCATTCAAAGCCTTACTCGTGGGATTATCGAGAACTGGGACCATTGCGCGCGTGGAGACGATGTCATCCACGTTCTCAGTGCCGAACATGTCTCGCAACGTTGCGACGGGGAGTTGTCGGCCCAGCCAAAGCAAAATTTCACATCCATCTTCCAATAAATACGCCCCTTCTTGGTTGAGTTTTTCGGAACTCAGCCACAAAGGCGTTGGTAATGGGGGAAACGTTACGTCTTGAGGCAAGTCGTGCACTGCAAATAATCTCGGATAGATGGCAGGTGTCGTTAACTCTGGTGGGGCGCACAACGCGCGGTACAGCCACGTTGCTCTGTCGTCTGGCATTGCGTCGGATCGAATCCCCACTGACTTGTGTAAACCGAGAGTGTAAAGCGGCAAAACTTTCAGTCCTTCAGGTAAAATCAATTGACCGCTGCTGTTGTTGCTAGCGCAGAATCTCCTGTATGCATACAACGTTGAAATGCACTGCTGCAACGATGCATCCTTCGCCGCCGTGAGCGTACCGTTACCCGCGAGCAACGTATTCGCCGCCTTTCGGACGGCCCAACACGTTTGTGAGTCCAAATCAGCGCCGCGAAATAGTGCTCCAAGGACAGATGTTATCGGAAGTGCGATCGTATGAACACGAATCCGTCTTTCCTTGTTCATCGTTGTGTACAATAGCGCGCACTGCACGTACGCTTCTTTGCCATCCGGGAGTTTGTCCTCGTAACGTAACGTCACGGCTATCGTCTTATCACTATCCAATACCGGCAAGTCGATATCCGTCAGCGTGCGTTTACAGAAATATCCATTATACTCTTGTATGCCCAAGCCAGCGCTCGCACGGACGCGCATGACTGCCTCCATGGCTTGCGGTCGGACAAAGTTCCAACGCAAGTCGTTGTGCAACTGCGCAAAGTCTTGCTGCACGTTGAATCCAGGATAACGGTATATCGACCCACCAGTGAGACGCGGTAAAATTCCAAGCGTGGCCACGTCAACCGTAGACGAAACGCACAAAAAGAGATCTATAGCTACTTGGAACTCGGCTGCGTGCGTCGCCATGACGTTGTAACTTCGCTCGGCGGGCGCCATGCACTTCAGGGGCTCTTTTTCAATGTTCCCTGTGCGTTGTCCGGAAGTGCCTGTGCGTGGCTCGAGTTTGCCTAGTCCAGTATCTGGGATACTAGCCATGAATGCCATAATCTTCCCACCTGTCGCTTTTAAACATTCGATTCCAGCCTTGATTGCCGCGGTGGTCGCGTTCGCTCCGGGTGTCGCTGACGCAAACGTCTCAGGAATAGTCTTCAGCAAATGCTCAATTGTCTCGCGATTCTTTGCGAGAGACACAACGAGACCACTCTGAAGTGGAGCATACGAATCGTCTACGTCTGGTACGATGAGCATTGAAGGTTTTTCCGCTCCATCCTTGATGTGATAAAAGTGAATCGCGCTGTCCACGGTGGCAATGCCAACTGTGACGTGTTCTTGCCCCGGAATGGAGTCTAGCGTGCGCGCGATGACTTCACATGCGCTCGTAGTGACGCCACTTTGAATGGCGTGCGCGGTGACATCGATCAAAAATAAGTAGGATGGTGACATTGGTGGGCGAATCATGTACTCGGCTGGAGCGACATACTCTACGCTCCCACGGCACAACTCTGAGCGCTCGGTCCAGTCCGTTCGGCGTCCATCTTGCCCAATATTACACATGTATTCCTGCGGCACTTCCGTAACAAACGAGCAAAAGTTGCATTGGAACCGAAGGTGATCCAGAAATCGCATGAATGGATTCATGTACGCCTTGCAGCGTCCGCATCGCACGGGTCCAATCGAACCATTATCCACCAACGGAATTGCAGCCTCCTCGGGATGAGGTAGCGCCATCGGTCGCACCATGATGCTCAGTGGCATACCACTCGTCGTGAGCAAGTCACCAGTATTTGGTACGCTGCTTATCGTACTTCGCATATATCTTGGATTGGCGCTTCCCAAATCGCACCCGACGTACTCCAGCGTCGACGACGGCGGATGCGTCGCTTGATCCGTCTCACTTCTCGTATTATAATGCACCTTCTCTTCATGCGACGAGTGAATCGGTCGCGGTATTTGTGCTGGATCGATTCTCGACGCCGACCCCGTCGGACGCTGCGGCTGATGTTGCGGTTGCAGCGCGTACTGCTGTGGCTGTTGAGGATACGCGTGTTGCGGAGGCACGACGCCCGCGCCCGCGGCGCCTCCACCCATCCCCATCACCGGCATCGCCGGTTGCGGATACTGTCGCCCTCCACCACCAACAATTGGCGCCGCCGCGCTATGCGACGGCGGTACTGGCGAACCCATAGGAGGCGCTTGCGACGGCGCCGGTCCCGGCGCGTATCCCGCTCCGGGCGGTTGCGGGTACCGCCCCTGCGCGCCACCCTGTGGCGGTGGTGCACCACCATATGCGTACCCCTGCGGTGGCATCTGTTGCTGTTGATATTGCTGCTGCTCCCCTGGCGGTGGTTGCTGATAATACTGTTGCGGTTGCGGCACCATCATCGTCTGTCCCGGCGCCGGCGCCGCGCCTCGCGGTTCCCCTCCGCCCGACGTCGCGCGTCCATACGCCCCGGGCGCCCCGGGCGGTGCTCCACCTCCGTACATCTCCTTTTATATACACCACCGACACGCACCGAACCACCACGGTCGTCCTCGTCCACGCACACCCGCGTCGCTCGTTCACCACCCGGGTGGATGTGATGCAAGATGCACCCAACAATCACCGCGGATGCGCCGTCCACTGGATGGATGGATTTCGATGTGGATGTGCTCGCGTTGCACGTTCGCGTCCGTGCTCGGTCGATCGTCACCGATCGCGTGCGTGCGTGCGTGCGTGCGTGCGTGCACAACGTCCTTCCCCACGCCTCGACCGTCGTCCAGTCCTCGACCGTCGTCCGCGCCAAGTGCGGGGTGACGACTGGTCAGGTGGTCAGGTGGTCAGGTGGTCGTGGGCATCAATCACATCACGCGCACCCACTGACCCACGCGGTGCCGCGGGACCGCGCGGGCGTGGCGACTGGGTGCGTGATATCCACATATACTGTATACCCATATACCCATATACCCATATACCCATATACCCCAAAAACGACCCCACGACTCCATACCCCGTACGTACACGTCGAGGACGCGCGCCCTCGATCGTGGTCCCACGTCGATCGGGGACGATCGGTGGTCGATCGATGTCGATGTCGATGTCGATCGTCGTCGTGGTCGTCGTAGATGATACGTCGGTGATGACGCGATCGCGGCGCCGCAGCTCGCGACGCGACGCGCGCGTCGTCGTCGTCCACCGTGGACGAGCGCGCGACGCCGCGATCGAGGATATATGACGACGACGACGATGACCGAAGGGGGACGACGACGACGAGGACGACGCGGCGCCGTTCGTCTCGGCGCCGAGATGGATGACGACGATGGGGCATCGGCGCGCCACGCGGCGGCGTGCGGCGGCGTGGAACGACGACGAGGACGACGACGATGGGTGATGACGATGACGCGATCGAGAAAGCATAAGATCAGGTACGCGTTGTGTGTGTGTGTGCGTGCGTGTGCGCGGGTGGTGATGGACGAGGCGAAGGACGAGGACGACGAAGGCTTTGAATATTCCCAATGGGGAGAATTGAATTGCGCTGGGGATTCATGCATGCATTCATTCATTCAATTCGCGGGATGGGGCATGTGTGTGGCGTACGATGGATGTGTGGTGCGAATGGCGGGCGTTTAGGCGAAGGAAATGTGAGACTGACGATTGTGTGCGCGTTCGTGGTGATGTAGGACGCAAATGGCGTGCGTGATGGGGATGATTCTCCTCGGGTTGGCGTTTACGGCGTTTGCGCGCGACGCGGGGTTGGATGTCGCGACTCGAGGCGCGAAACGGCGGTTATTATCGTCGAGTGAGACGTGTAAGGCGACGAAAGGGTGGGAGTTACCTGCGGGGATTCTTGCGTACTTTGTTGGGGTGGTGTATCTGTTCATCGGTATCGCAATTGTGTGCGATGAATTCTTCGTCGGGTCGCTCGAGGCGATTTGCGAGGCGTTGGGACTGAGCGACGACGTCGCCGGGGCGACGTTCATGGCGGCGGGTTCGTCCGCTCCTGAGCTCGCATCGAGTGCGATGTCGCTTATTAACAGCGGTACTGATAACGCCATCGGTGTTGGTACTATCGTTGGTAGTGCTGTGTTTAATATTTTGGTCATCATCGGCACCACGGTGATCTTCGCCGGGCAAACGCTCGAGTTGGACTGGAAACCGCTGGCACGAGACTGTACGTTTTACGCCGCTGCTATTTGCGGTATCGTGGGTACCTTCCACGACGGCCGCGTGGATTGGTGGGAAGGTTTGATCTACGTGTTGTTGTACGGATCTTACATTGCATTCATGTGGAAGAATGAATACTTTTTGAATGTGCTCGACGCCAAATTTGGCGACTACTTTGGACGTCCCGACCCGGCGGTGGAGATGGAGGAAGCCGCTGGGGAAGGGAAGTCAGGGGGCTGGGGCAACAGCAAGAGTAAGAAAATAAAGGGCGGTAAACCTGATCTTTCCATCACGGGCGCAATCTACGTCGGCCTAGCCTCGGCGAGGTTTAAGTCTGTCCTCGAGCGAAGCGGCACGATGCCTGCGCTCAGTCGAGGGCAAATTCGCGCAATTCGCGCAGACACTGAAAAGGTTGATTCACACTGGGTTGCTCGTAAATCATCCGACGCTGATGCGGGCATTCAAGGAGGAAGCTCGGAAGGCGATGATGAAGGGAGCGAGAACCCGTTCAAAATGCCTGAACGTTGGTCTGAACGCCCGATGTGGGCGCTATGCGTGCCGTGGTACGCGGCGTTTACGATCACCATTCCTCCATGTCACAAGTCTGGATGGGAAAAGTGGTACTTTGCCTCTTTTGCTGTCTCAATCGGATGGATTGGTATCATTTCGCACTTCATGGTGGAATGGTGTGCGAGAATTGGATGCCTTTTAGGCATTCCCGCGGTTGTCATGGGGACGACTGTGCTCGCGGCGGGGACATCCATCCCTGACGCCTTGTCGTCGATCGCCGTGGCTAAAGAAGGTTTGGCCAACATGGCGGTCGCCAACGCAGTAGGGTCGAACGTGTTTGACATCTGGCTCGGACTTGGTCTTCCCTGGCTGCTGTACCTTTCTTGGCAAAAGCCGAGTTATATATTAGTCGACACAGCTGAGCTCGTGCCGTCGTCGTTAATCCTCCTCGGCGTATTGGTCGTGTACATCGGCACTGTCGCCTCGAATGGATTCAGGTTGACGAGAAAGATGGGATATTGCTACATTGCATTATACGTTGTGTACGCCATTTATAACATTATTCTCGTCTGGGTGGTTGATATTTATGGGATTGCATGACCGTTGAAAGGAGCCAGGCCCAAAAGTTTTCTTAGCAAAGGTAGCCGACGACGCTTTGCGAGCCCAAACGTAAAGCTTTATTAATATGAAAACAGTTCGCATGCGTCGTTATATGTATATGTATATACATGAATCAATCCTACTAAATTTGGGGTTCAATACGGTTTGTGGCGTTTTGGTGGAGGTGGGGGAACTTTCCCCATGACGCCGCCCGCTCCGGCGAGACGTCGTGAAATCTCCGCCGCGCGCGCCACGGCTTCGCTGCCCGCTACTTTGGCCGCAGCGTGTGCGGCATCCACTTTGGGAGCATCCGTGACAACTATCTTTGTTACGGAAGGATTGATGAGCTTTGGTGTCTTTGCCAATTCCACGCGAATGTTTCGACCGCCAATGTTCATGCCATTCAACGCCAACGCGGCGACGACTTCTTCATTCGTCGAAAATTCGAGAAAGGCAAAATTTTTCCCAGTGCCACCTTCACGGGCATCAGTGATGGTACCGCAGAACGAAAACACTTGCTTGACTTGTTCTAAAGTCATGGCATTCGGTAAATTCGATACATGTGCCGTGCGTTTCAACTCTTGAGGCACTTCGGGTCCTAAACTCGGCGGCGGCGGCGGCGGCTTTTCGTGCCGAAACTTACAAATTACCCGATCACACTTTCCCAAGATAAAATCTCGACACATCCCTAACGTTGCGCGATCATTACGTGCGATAAACCGTTGCTCCATCCCCGGTGGCATCAACGGTGTGTCAATAGCCGCCGCGAAGAACACTGGAAATGGCGACCCGTGAATCGCCTCCCCGTTAAACGTCACCTCCACCGTGTAATCCCCTCTCCCTTCTACGCTATACGAACACCCATACGTGCCATCATTCCAATCCTTCCCTTGTCCTTCAACACACACTCGATCATCTCTCACGTGTCTCACCACGAACCGCACATCACCACCGCCAGAACTCACGCGCTTCTCCCCGCCATCCTTGGCGACGACGATGAAGTGACTCGAGCTCTTCGCCGTACCCCCACCCACGCCCGCACCCGTGGCGGTGCATTTTTGCGCCATAGGCACCCCAGGCGGACCGAGAACTTCAGGCGTGGCATCCTTGACGTCCTCGTCCTCGTCCTCGTCCTCGAGCTCGCCCGGATGCCGGCGCAATCGGGGCTGAATCGCCGGCAGCGTGGCGGGGGCACCTTTGCCATTGGCGCGCTTAAACGTCGCCTCGAACGCCGCGCGAGCCTCGGCGTCGCGTTGGCGTTCGAGTTTCTCGTGCTCTGTGATTGCGAGTTTCGCTGCAGCGTCCAAAGGGGCGCCATCGGCAATCTTACGAAGCGCCATGGTGGAATGAGCTGCTCGAGTATCCCAGTGTCCCGACGACGCGCGTCGCGCAGTGCGGCTGACGAGCTCGGCGTTGACGCTTATGTATGTATCATGATGCATTACAAGCGAGCGAGCGAGCGTGTATATATATAAACATATAAACTGTACTGTGAAATATATTGTGTGAACGCGTGGTGGGATGATTTAGTGCCACCACATCCATCGACTCGCGGGGGTGGCGCGGTGCGCGTGCGGCATGGCGCAGTGGTCGGCCCAGGCGCCGGCGAGCGGAGATAACGCGCCTATCGCGGTATGTACTGGAGATTCACACCACGTTTTCACCACCTTTGAGAGTGAACTTAATAAAGGAGTACCGGTGAGAATGCTTTCGAATGGGGATTTTAAGTAATCCAGTGGGGATTTCAACGTCCAATCCGCGGGCTGGGCGTCGGCGAGGCTGAGCGCGGGTGGACGTTTGGCGGCGCCGGCGCGAGCCGTGGAGCTCTCGTCGTTGATGTCGTCGTTGATATCGTCATCATATAAGTGCTGCGCTTGATGATGAAGAAGTCGCGGAGCATCGGCATCGGCATCGGTGGCGTCGGCGGCGTCTCGCAGCCATGCGGGCGACGGAATCGACGCCTCTGGGTCGTCAGTCGGCGCAACGGGCCAATCCCAGTATGGATCTCGTCCGTCCGCGGCGTCAGCAAACAGTCGCGATACGTCTTCGAGACGGTTTAGAAATGGACTCAACGGCACCGTCATCGCCAGAGATTTCTCCGCGGCAAGGAGCGCCTTTTCTCGTCGGCGTTGGTCACGGTCGATGCGCCGCATGCGCTCCATGTTGCGCTCAAATTCGCGTTGCGACGCGGCAAACTTTTTACGACGCGCGGCATCATCTTTGCGCTGTTTATACGACCTCGATGCGGGCAGCATTGTCTTAGTCGCGCTCGACTTTGTCGTCGTACGCACGCTATCGGGAGTACCAGCAGCCGTCTTCTTTGCCCGCTTTTCGCGTCGAATGTCGGGCGTCGTCACTCCGGGCGCCGACGTCGCCGCGCGACACGCCTTGCGTTTCGTCGCCGACGATGGAAACTTTCGCTGCTTGGCAGATGATGGCGTACCATTATGAATGTCCTCCTCCTCGTCCTCCTCCTCCTCGTCAGATTCTTCTTTACCGTACGGCGCCACCTTACGTTTCCCTCGAGCCGGATGCGCGCGCTTGGTCTCCTTCGTCATTCGTCTCTTCGCGTTCTCGCTCGCGTCGCTCATCTCCGTCGTCGTCATCCCAGTACTCACACTCGCCGACGTCGTCCCATGATTCGCCGTCAACCCTTGATGTTTACGTTCTCGTCCTCGCATCATCGCCGTATTGATATTTGTATTCGTATTTGTATTCGTATTTGTATTCGTCGACCGCGCCCGCCCAACCGTCGTCGTCGTCGTCGTCGTCTGCGCTACGCTACGCGACGACATCATCATCATCATCGGTTTCTCATGCGTATGTTCCTTCTCATACGTCACCTCTCGTATCATTCCACACATCGATGTCTCCACTTTCTTCCTCGCTGGGCAATCAACCGTGGTGCAGCGATAATACGACCGCGGGTGCGCCGCCCCCTTGATGGATTTTTGCCCATACTTTCGCCAGCGATAGCCATCGCCGTGTGCGTGTGGTGGTGCGTGTGGTGGTGCCACGGCCACCGCGCGGCCACCGTCGAGGGAGGACGACGACGACGCCATGAATATCACTACGACGACTACTACTACTACTACTATTATCTCCTTCGTATCTCCCTGTCTCGCCGTGCTCCTTGCCGATCGCGCACGACGGCGCGTCGTCGTCGGATGCGCGTCGTTCGCGCGCGCGCGCGATCCCGTCGGGCGACGACGATGACGGTGGCGCGCGCCTCCGACCGTCGTCCGCTCGGCGCGCGTCGCGCGCGCGTGCACGTTCGAGGGAGAAATAATCCGCGTCAAATACCCCACGCGAAATGCGCGTGCGCACGTCACACCGCGTCGTCGTCGTCGGAACGTAAAGCAATCAATCGCTCGACGACGATCGCCGCGGAATGCCGCGCGCGCGCGCGTCGCGTGGAATAATAATCAATCACCACGAAACGTCGCCGCGTCTCGACTCCAGGTCAGGACCCCAGGACTGGCCCAGCGGCGTATCTCTCGAGAGATACGACGCGATGCAAAAGTCGCCCCGTCGTCGCCGCGCGTCCGAGAGATATTTCCCGCGCCTGCGACGACGACGCGCGACGACGCGCGACGGCGCGCGGCGTTGACCACCGACGCCGGCGGTCCGAGAAGGTGAATCGGCGTTTGTGGGCGTGCGCGCGTGACGCCACTAGGTGTATCGCACATGTATATATTACGACCGCGACGCGCCCATCACAGGGCGAGAGGTTAGGGTACAAGTATGGGATGGTTAACGCATGGTCTCGAGACCCCCTCTGTTGGATATATATGGATGATATGGTGGTGACACTATGCGGTCGAGAGTCCGTTGCGGGGGAGTATAAAAACACGGAGGAGGAGGAGGTGTCGAGTGCTCGGCGTCGTGCGCGCGCGGATCCGTCTCTTTGTGACGCACGCGACTAGGTCACCATGGTACGTTGTGGGCGTGTGCGCGTGCGCGTGTGCGCGGTGTGTGTGTGTGTGTGTGAATATGCGGGTGTGCACGTGCGCCTGGTCCGTGCGGTCGCGCGACGTCGACGACGAGGGTGGACGACGACGGATGGATGATGGTGTTTAGGGCTTGCGATGGAGGATCCCACGTCGGTCGCACGACGGCGATGGTGGCTGTCGCCGGCGATGAGGATGCGTGTGTGTGTGTGTTTTAACGCGTGTATGGATGCGTTGTGGGTGTTTGTGTGTGTGCGTGGTGCGGGCGCACGGGTGGATGGGTCGCGTGACGCGGTTGAGCGCCGTGGTTGAGCGCCGACTCGATCTTGGGTTAGGGTCACACCCGCGACGTTTGACGACGAGAGCGCGCGTACTGACGATGATGTGTGTGTGTGTGTTTTACGACGATGCAGCCGAAGCAAATTATGGAAATTAAGGATTTCTTGCTCACTGCGCGCAGAAAGGATGCGAAGAGCGTGAGAATCAAGAAGACCGCGGGGGTGACCAAGTTCAAGGTGCGCTGCTCCAAGTACTTGTACACGTTGCGCGTGGCGGATGGCGACAAGGCGGCGAAGCTCAAGCAATCCTTGCCCCCGGGTCTCCAAGTTATCGACATCTAAACGTTCGTTCTAGTAGACTTTGATTGAGAGGGTGGGTGTGAAGATGTTCGTGCGAGCGAACGCGTAAACTTTTAGCTTTGAAGATGTTGTAATGATGCGAGTGAAGATTACAACTTAAAAAACACGCTGTGGTTGCTGCTGCGCCTCGTGGGTCTTAAAATCTCCTAAATGAAAGAAGAAATCAACCTCGAGCGGTCCGTCTTTTGGCAAGTCTGTGACGTGGACGGCGTTGCGCTGCTTGTCTAGGCCAAAGCGCGCCCGCAAGCTTTCGGGGCGCAAGACGCGCGCAATTTCGGGATCGCGCGGACCTGCGATCTCGCGTAAATCATCCACCAGTTTATCTACATTTTTACTCCTTGAGACCTGCAATGCGACGCACATGCCGCTCGAAAGCTCTTCAACCATGAGCGCGACATCGCTCTTCGGTAACGCGTCGACGTATACAGAGTAAAAGGACTCGGCGTGCGCGCGCGTATTCATCGCCATTGAACGTACGTTGACGAGCTCGAAACCCTTCTTTTCGACTAAATAATCAATAATCGCTCCAAGATTACCCACACCGCTCGGTAACACGAGACACAACGCCGAGTTCGCCGACGACGCTCGGGCGCGACTCCCAGTTGCTGAAATCTCGCTCAACGCGCGCGCGTGCAATTCATCCATCGAACGCACGACATCAGCCGTGCTTGGTAATATGCGATCAAGAGTTGCATTGGCATCTTTCCCCATCGCGCGTATCGCACACGATGTGCCCGATACCAAATCTCGCGCGTGTTGAGGCAACGCCGTCGACAGCTCTTCGACACGCGTCGCATCAAAGGTCACCGTCGTGACGTCAGTCATCGTCATCCCTTCCGCTTGCATCGCCGCTATAACTCTACCGACGCGCTGCAAATCACGAGCTTTCACTAACACAAATACCTCCTCGCGTTTGTCCGCCATATACTTTGCCGTGGCGTCATCCGCGTACGCGGTCAACAATAGCCTCCTCGAATACACCGTCACCGTGTTCCCGACAAAAAGCTCCTCCAGTGCTATGGGCTTTTGCGGCGCGCATTTCTTCAGAAATATCTTCTTGCGCTTATCATCAATCTGCTCGAACGCGACGCGCATCGGTGGCATAAAACAATCCGTCAGTCGTTCAACACGCGCAGCGGTGCGCGCGACAGTCAACGCGCATTCAAACGAACGTCGCGACTTTATGCGCCACGCACCAGTTCAACGTCGCCGTCATCGACGTAATAGTGTAGAGTAAATGTATACGTATAGTCGTGCGCCGGGTCGAGCCAATCGGCGGTGTACGCCAGGCGCGTCATGCGTGAAACAGTGAGGACAAAGATGAGGCGGTGGTCAACCAAAACGGAGTCTAGTGTAGGAAAAGGAAGACGTGAGTATCATTGCAAAATGTCTAGGAAACGCAAAAATGCAGCGGCGTTTTGTTTTTGAGCTAATCGATAGCGCACAGCGAGAGACATTCGCGGGGATAAGGAATCACTAGCACTCGACGACAACAACGCTTGGTCGTCGTCGACGGTGGTGGCGCTTTGGCCGGATTGCCGAGCGTACGCATCGACGGCATCTCGCATGGCTTGAATGACGGATGGATCGGTCGGTGGTGGCGCCGGAGCGTCTGTGCCTGGTGGAGGACCACGAGCAGCCATCATCAACATGTTTGATGCGGCCCAGGCGGCTTTGGCATCGCCCTGGGCCTCGAGCGCTCGCATTGCCTCGAGCACGCGGTCGCCCGAGACGCGTCTCGCGCCGGGGGCGATGAATTCCATCGGCAATCGCTCGTTGCGGTTGTTGTCGTCAATGAATCCATAGTGAAGCATCAATAACGCGTTATTCATGCGGTCACCGTAAGAAATGAACACTTCCGTGCCCTTCACGGGCGTTGGGCCTTCAGCCGCTTGCTCGTTCCACGTGAGCTCAAAGCTCGTGCCGTCTTCGCTCACGCCGTATTTCGCCGTCGACTCTACGCGATGATTGGCTAAATCAATCGTTGGCGCTAAGAACGCACATTCAGTATCACCAATTTTACCACTAATTGCACGCGTGTGCACCCACGAGCGGCACCATTCAATCTTTCGAGCGTCGATCGAAGACAACTCTCGAGCGACATCTGGATGCGCCGCCATCGCCGCCGCCCATGTGGCTTCGTACCCCGCCCGCGAACGCTCCGCCATCACACGAATTTGCCCATCCTGCAGCGCATCTAGTTCTTCCTCATTCGCTAAATACATCGAGTCAAACTCGCTAGGCACGACGTCTTCACCGTACTCTCGCCACGCGTCTACGTTTGCCGTGGCCCACGCCACGCCCGCCGTCAGCCGCACATCCTTGGCAAACGGCGCGCGCATCATAAAATCCAACACACATTCCGGCACACGCGCGG
>JACLAB010010642.1_pt1 | contig 21255 bp, 26 predicted proteins | sample 8027921 | NCBI WGS metagenome assembly JACLAB01 (sample SAMN15725117, study PRJNA655200) | protist metagenome | isolation source: fluorescence activated cell sorting (FACS) single amplified genomes of... | place: USA: West Boothbay Harbor, Gulf of Maine | collected 2000-07-19
ATGGAAGTGCATTACACCTTTCACGTCTATCGCACGTCACATGATGTGATGGAAGTGCATTACACCGTTCACGTGAACCACTCCATATTGAACACAATATTCATGGCATAGAGCCTCGGCCTTCAGTACACCACCCCACAACACACGTACGTAAATGGTCTGGTCCTCACCGGGTCAGGCCTGCCTCTGGTGGCGCCTCTGATACGGTCGTCGTCGAAGTGATCCATGGGAATAAATCCCGAGCCATCCGCGAGGGCAGACTGCATGCCACAGTTCATCCCGTAGAAGCCTTTAAAACACGTGCACACACCATTACTGTGATCGCATATCCCTCTGTTACTACAATCGACATGACAGAGATTTCCATCTTGTCCAACAGCACCTGTGCCTGCGATGACTGTGCCGTTGCAGTTGGTGTCTAGGCCAGCTGTAAGAGGGTCATCGCCGGAGGGACACCGCTTCAAGTTGCATGCAACTCCGAAGTACTCTGGCTGTTGGGTATCTCCAGCCTCTAGGCCTACCGGCCAGCTACTATCACCTGCAATTGTGATGTTTGTGAAGTTTTTTTTGTGAATATAACGATTGTGTATGATTTTATGTAATCGAAGGTATGATCAGCCTAGATAAATAAATCCTTTGACATGCTCATGTAATAGGCAATATATAGCACGTACAGAGGCATCCGAAGATCTTATCCGCATCCCAAGCCAGTTTCTCGGAAACGTACGAGCCATTCTTGAACTTGGCCCCATCGCCCGAAGCGTAGCCGAGCTCTGCAATGTAGGTATCATTGTTGCCGTTTGTTATGGAGTTGTGGCCGCTTAAAGGAAGCGCACCTGTAAAATTACGTAATGAGTAGTAAGCAATTAGGATGTTAGGGATAATCATTAGTATGATGGATGTAATTTATGCTCAAGATGAGGTGGAGGGTGATAGAGCTGCACTAGACCTTTCACATCTATCGCACGTCAAGGGATGTGATAGAGCTGCAGTAGACCTCACACTTGTACCATTCAGTATTGAATACAGCATTCATGGTATAGAGCCATCGCCCATCGCCCCTCCAATCTGCCGCACGTATCCGTACCCTTCTGTGTGGCGAGTCTTCGCATGGACATGCACCTGTTGATGAGGATCAATATTTGAGTAATGGGCTTTACTAGTATTATCCTTGTACTGTATTATTATACTTGTACGGTATCTTCATGACACTGGAGAAGGTGGTAGAGCTACAGTAGACATTTAAAACGATCCAGTCAGCATATAATGTAATGCTAACGTCATAGAGATATAGCCCTCTGAAGTCCCCCATATATAGCACGTACTGTCCATGGCCTGAGCAGTCCTCGCTACCCAGGCAACCCCTGCGCTCGCACGCTTCTCCGTGGAATCCGCTCGGACACTTGCACTGCCCTGTATTTCTATCGCAAAGTCCGACATTGCTGCATTCCCTCAATTCGTGTGCTGTGGTTTAATAATGATGAAATGTAGGAATCGATATGAGTACGTTCGTTCACTGTGTGCAATGGCCATGATACTCAGTTATAAGCTACACTATACCTTTCGCATAAACTATTCGGCATGGAGTATTATACTAATGGTATAGAGATATAGCCCTCTAAACATCAAGTACTGCCATACTCACCTGTGGTGAGTCCCGCATTGTGTCCGCCTCTTGCGATCGCCGCTGAGGCCCATGCATCGCCTGCAGGGCAGGACCGGAGGGCACATTTGGGATCACGATACTCTGCAATGTCGTTTATGTTGCCCCAGCCCAGATCGCAGTCGCAGTAGGCCCCATTGCCATTGCTTATACAACGCCCGTGGCCGCTACATTTGTTGTGACACATAGTACCTCCTGTAGGGGCAAAATCATCCACAAAGCCCAAGAAAGTAGAAGCATCTACAATGCCTTCTTCTTGTGCATGTGTCACAGAAAGAAGATACACACTACAAACGATCATGCTTAGCATAAGCATTTGCAAAACTCCTGCTCTGATCATCGTTTATGACGACTCCACGCACTTCAAAGAAATAATCTAGAGCAGCAATGAATACCAGAGATCCTCTGGCTTCGTATCAATATATATATATATACAGACTATATTCTATTCTGTCTTTAATCTAGCTCCTGAGAGACTGAATGCTGTTCATTTGCTCCCGTTGTGTCCCATGAACGTTTTTGACGTGCGAAAGTTCCCTTCTGGATCTCCTTTGTATTTTGATAGCTCATGGCTTGAATAAGAAGTTGAACTCTTAAAATGTCCGGATTTAACGACGAGAAGAAACTTACACAGCCCAGTCCTGATGACGCAGGCTTGTCTGATAAGATGAAGCAGCTAAATGTGCTCGAGAAGTTACAGCAATCCATAGCTCACAAGACCGGCGTTGCAGATGGCGCCCCTGCTGACGTGAACAGCATGCAGAGCATTGATGAGCTGAAAGCTTTCATTCGCCAGCAGCAGTACAAGGCAGAGATTGAAAAAGTGAAGAAGAAGATGGCCAAGAAGGAGAAGCAGGTATGTGTATATCTTGTCTTTAGATGGCCATTGCTTTATACCATTTCCATGTCATTTAATGTCAGGTATTACATTCAAAAGCTGGGATGTAACTCTATATTATATATTAATATCATGACGATCACACACTACCATCACACTCATGTCTACCCCTACATTTCACCTTGATCCTGAACTACAGGGACAGGATCACAAGTTCTGGGACACTCAGCCCATGGCGAAGCTACCAGGTAAAGAAGAGGCAGCAGCACCAGAGGTAACTGTTAACGAGCCTATGGACCCCAGAGAAGACATTTCTCTCGTGCGCCAACTGCCGTACAAGCTGCCAGATGGCTTCGAATGGAGCATATTGAGCGTAGACTCAGAAGAACATCTCGATGAGCTGTACCACTTATTGACCAACAACTACGTAGAGGATGAAGACGAGAGCTTCCGGTTCGACTACTCCCCAGCGTTCCTCCGCTGGGCCCTCACCCCTCCGGGTTACAATCCCGATCTGCACATAGGCGTCAGAGCCACAAAGACAGGTGAGTGGTACCATAATTATGCCATGCTATATTTGAGAGCTCATATAAAAGCTGCGATGTAGGCATATCTTATTCATGAGTGGTATGACCATTACATCAAGCCGCCATGCTCATACTGACCCTTCCATTTCTTGTATTATTGCTCTGCAGGCAAACTGCTCGCTTCCATCACAGGAGTGCCTGCGCACGTCAACATCCATACAGAGCAGGCCCGCGCCTGCGTGGAGATTAACTTTTTGTGCGTGCACAAAAAACTTAGAGATAAGCGACTCGCTCCCGTGCTCATCAAGGAGGTCAGTAGCATAAGAGTAGTTGGACGTACGAGGGCTGTTGCTTTATACCAAGACTATGCCATGTAATGCATGGTGGCTCATTTGAAAGTGGTGTATAGCTCTATCTTATGCAAGATTATCATGACGTGCGATAGACGTGAAAGCCGTAATGTAGCTCTATCTTATGCAAGATTATCATGACGTGCGATAGATGTGAAAGCAGTACACTCAAGCACAACACTCACTTAGCCTTCTGCCTTGAATGATTCCATCCGTCATTATCCATACAGGTTACTCGCAGGGTAAACCTCACGGGGGTGTGGCAGGCAGTTTATACCGCTGGCCTCACTCTGCCCGGCGTTAAGGCCGAGTGTCGCTACTGGCACCGCAATCTGCAGCCCAAGAAGCTCAGTGATATCAAGTTCTCCTACCTACCTCTAGGCAAGCAGGTGTGTGTTAAGTGGTTTGAGTGGTGTAGGGTCATCGAAGGCTACACTTAGTATGCATATGGGGGTATCGTGGTATCTCCACAGCTGTTCAATTCACACCATCCTCCTACCTTCCTTCATCTTACTGGGTTTACATCAGATGAAGGACTGGGTCAGGGAACTTGAGCTGCCTAGTACCAGTCCCGTCCACGGTTTCAGACAGATGACGGATGTTGACGTTCCAGAAGTGACCCGACTTTTGAACGAGTATCTCTCTACATCTCCAGTAAAGCTGGCCCCGGTGTTCAGTGAGGCAGATGTGCGCCATTTGTTCGTGTTCCAGGAGGGTGTGGTTTGCTCCTATGTACTAGACAAGGCTGCGGATGGCAAAGCCGATGGCGCCCCCATCTTAACGGATTTTTTGTCCTTCTACCACCTGCCTTCTAGTATTATGAAGCACGCTACCGAAAAGAAGCTACATGCCGTGTACTCTTTCTATAATGTCGCTAATACTATGACGTTCACTGAGCTCATGAACGATTCTCTCATTCTAGCCAAGCACTCCCAAAACGCCGATGTGTTCAACTGTTTGGACGTTATGAAGAACAGAGAAGTGCTAGAGCCTCTGAAATTCGGAAAGGGTGATGGCTGCCTGCAGGTTAGTGCTTATTTTTGAAGGCCTGTATCTCTACGCTATCCCTATTGACGTGTTATAGACGAATGGATGAGCTCAGGGCTGTATCTCTATTCCATTGCTATAATATTTGATGTTTGCTGACGCATTTGAAAGATGGGATGTAGCTTTATCTTTATGTACAAGTATCATGGTCATTACGCATAGTCACCGCGCTCATATTTGTCCTTCAATTTCATGATGATCAACCCTGTACGGCAGTATTATCTGTACAACTGGAACTGTGCCAATTTCGTGCCCGAGGAGGTAGGGCTGGTACTGTGCTAGTCATATAATATAAACAGTCGTATGGACTTATTATAAGGGATGTAAAGCTGATGGAATATAAGACATTGTTTTGTTCATAAGTATGAAGTAAAGATATCTTATAACTAACTAATCTTCATGCTATTTCTTTATCTATCGCACGTCCTCAAATTTCGAGTAGCAAATCATCCATATCGCATTATCCTAGATATGTGGGGTAAACTTAGAGGGTTTGCAAGAGAAATCTTTCCCACATTTACCGATGTAAAGCACGCTGTGCGCGATGTGGTATTTATAATTGGCGTATTTCACGTCGGCACGAACTACGGGGTGAACCTGACTTATTGCGTGGGTCCGTCGATGCTTCCGACCATTCCGGAGAAGGGTAATATGGTGCTGATCGACACGTTCAACTACCGCGTGATGAAGAAGAAGTACAAGGTGGGAGACGTCGTTATTTGCTCATGTCCGTACGAGGCCGAGAAGAGCGTGTGCAAGAGAGTTGCTGCTACGGCAGGAGACTCTGTGTATATGCGATCTAGGAGTTATGGTGTACCAGCAAAAGTGACAAAGACGATTAATAGCAATTTGTCTGGGATGATAAAGGATATCAACGGTAATAGAGTGCTAGAGACGAAGCAGGATAATGAGGACACCAGGCACATGCTCGAGGTGGTAATCCCACCAGGCCATGTATGGCTCGCAGGAGATAATAACGTGAACAGCACAGATTCGCGCACGTATGGACCGGTGCCGGTTGCTCTGTTGAAAGGCAGGGCATTCACCAAGATGTCGTTGCTGTACATAGGGGATGATATAGTAGGCAATGATGATGGTACTACTGGTAGTACGAATATGGCCACAGCATCAGAGGCGCGAGAAGGGGAGAAGGAGCAACGGGGGGAAGACAATAATAGTGTAACAAGGAAACGTACCAAAAAGTCGTGGTCTCCCTTCCGAGACGTGCCATCCTTGGAGGTCGACCACAGTCACGCGTTACACGGGATCATCGTCAAGAGGGCGACAAAGGGGTAGGATGGTTGGTGTGAGATAAGTATATTATAATCATATGGACTTTTGATTCGCTTATTAACAATAGTGTCACATATGTCCAGTATCATGATCTCTATCACTCTCTTCATTTTCTTTATATTTTCTTCTTCTTTGATTTTCCCTGCTTGCCCGCTGGAACATAATTGCTAAACGTTCGTTTGCTAGTCTGCACACTGCTAACCAGCACTGCCTTATTATCATTGCTGGCTTTGTGGGTGATGATAGGTCCTTGTTTTCTCATGCTCGTATTGCCCATGGCATTGGTAGCATTGTTCGTATTAGTCTTACCTCCATCACTGCTCTTAAGTGCTACCTCTTTTTTTTTGAACATGCTGCCCACCAGCCAGTCTGCCTCTATAGCGGTGACACCCCTCAAATACCGCTTGGTAGTTACTAATAGGTCCGAGTAGATCACCCACTGCGGCAGTAAGTCCTTCTCCTTCCGCTTCCCCCCAGATTTGTTGCTATTGTACGGCCCCTTGAAGCCATAGCCTAGGCTGAAGAGCACGCTCGAAGGGTGAAGGAATACCGGCTCGCGACCTCTGAGGGTGACGTACGGCGCCTGTCCGTCGTTCACCCCCATCCCTCCGCCTCTTTTGCCACTTTCATGGGAAATACCACTACTGCTTTTCTTGACACCTTTTCCTACTAGCAGCACGCTTCCTCGCACGTTATCACAACCTTCCGGTCCGTTGGAGCGCTGGGCCACGTTCAGACACAGCCCTGCGGCAAGACAGCGCAGGTAGGGCAATTTGTCTGGTAAACATGATGGGAAGGCATAGTCCGAGCTGGGTCTCCCTAGACTACCAGTATTGCCCGAATCACCTCTAGACCCAGTATTGGGGTATAGTATTTCCCCTAAAATCTTCGCCAGCTGCATGCGGATGTCGTGAGCCCTGAGGAGAGTCTTGAGACTGAGAAAATTGGAGCTTGCCCACTCCCGACTGCCGCGGCCCTTCGGCCCACCCTGTCCGTGTGAATGCATCCATAGCTGGTATATATTAAGCAGCGTAGGCAAATCCCCAGCAAGGATGCTCAAATTCTTGTGCTTCCTACTGGCCAGCAACCGCATATGGTTGGTATCACTTCTGTTACTGCTATTATTGTTGGTACTACGATTGGACGGCAGGATAAACAGTCCACCTCCATCGCTGATGCAAGATAGCATGGCCACGGTCGTCAACATTTCCTCCACGCAGCCGTAGACGTACGATACTTGGCTCAACCTAACCTTCTGATTACTGGTATTGCTTGTGCTACTTGTGCTGATATTATGGCTAATACTAGTAGTATCGGAGACTGGCTGAGCGGCAGTGAGCAACAAGTGCGAGAATCGTGGCTCCAGCGGCAGGCGAGACATGTCGCGGCCCTTGTCTGTGAGTTGGATGCCTTCCTTCCCCTCCATACCATCCGTTTTACCAGTATTAGAAAGGACAGGGGAGCTACATACAGCTCCTAGCATAAGTAGTTCCTGTAATGCCACCCTGAGAGCCCCTGTAGAAGGTGGGGAAAGGAAGGTAAAGTCCTGTGGCCTGGATATGCCTAGTCTCAATAGCTGCAGAACCACTTGACTCAGAGCGACGCGCTGTATCTCTGGGGTGGAGCTGTCTTCCAATTCTTCGTACGTCCTTTCATCGTATAGTCTATAGCACCTGCCGTGGCATGTCCGGCCAGCCCTGCCCTTCCTCTGGTTCGCTTGTTGCTGTGAGTGGGTTAGGGTTAGGGTTAGGGTTATAGTGAAAAAGTCAGGGATCAGTGTATCCAAACAGACATAATAGTTACAGCAGAGACACACATATATGAATAAATACTCCTACCTTGGATACAGGGGCAAGTTTCAGAGCCTCAACCCCAGTAGTCGCATCAGCTTCCTTGGTTTTGTGCATCCCGCAATCGACCACATACTTGATGTCTGCAATAGTCACCGATGTCTCCGCCATATTAGTGGATAAAACGAACTTGCGGACGCCGGTTGAAGGTGCTTTGAAGGCTTCCATCTGCTGAGAGGGTGGGAGACTCGCGTACAGCGGGCATATACAGAAATCGTCGAATTGTGCTACCACCTCCTCGCCCTCTAGTTGGTCAAACACACTACTAGATGTATTGCTCCCCTTATGATCTTTACCATCTTTGACTGCTTGGGATGCCACCTTTTCCCTCTTTTTTAGTATGCTGATCCGAGCCTCAGGGGTCAAAGCCACTGAGAGCTCCTTCTGTACAGGCCTCGCTTTTTTTTTAGAGCCTTCCCCCTCGTCTTCATCCTCATCAGAGTCCTCTTCATCGCTCCCCTTGGCCTGCTGTGAAGCCACAGGGAGTATGCCCTCTAGTAATCCTTGAACCGTCTCAATGTCCTCCTGCCCAGGCAGAAACACCAGCACAGCACCCTCTGGCTCGTGGGCATGTATTTGCGCACACGTCCTGGCTGCGGCGTCCAAATAGTCCTGTTGCGGTGCGGGCGATGTTCGAAGAGCCATGTTGGTGTGACGGTTAGGTGTAATGTTCATGATACCATATGATGTGATAGAACCATACTAGGCCTACACATGAGTCACTAAGTATTCAATATGATACAAATAGCATAAAATACTAAAAAAAAGATAGGCATACCCTGCACGCACCTCCTGCGGCTCCTCCGTATAAAGCACGTCCACGGGATACTGCCGCCCTGGGATCTTTATGAGGTGGGTGTCCTTGAAGAACGACATGAATGCATCTATCTGCAGGGTGGCCGACATTATTACTAATCTTAGGTAGGGATGCGTATTCTGGAGGGGTTATTGGTATGGGGGCGTACGTGTTGGTGAGGTTAGTGTTGCTGACTCAATACTGAGAACACAACAGAACACACATCGGTAGGAGAATACATCTCGATGATAACTCGGTTAGGTGACATACTTTCCAACCCTGATAAAGTTGGTATGAACGTTCTGCCCAACTCGCGCACTGCCATACATAGCACGTACCTGCAGGTCCCTGATGATGCCCATGAGTATGTCCGTCTGCAGGGAGCGCTCATGTGCCTCGTCCAGGATAACCACGGAATAGCCGTCTAAAGTCTTGTTCTGCAAACATTCCCTTAATAGCACGCCATCGGTGCAGAACTTTATCCTCGTCTTTTTCGGACCAGATTTCGTGGTTTTGTCCTCGAATCTGATCGAATAACCTACTTCCTGGCCAATTTCAACCCCCAGCTCTTCTGCCACCCTTCTAGCGACGGTGACAGCGGCTACTCTGCGCGGCTGTGTGCATACTATGCAGTTATTCCCCATAACTGATTTCTCTGCAGCCTGTCCTTGGTTTTGCAGGAATGATAGGTATTTCTGGCGAGAGGGGGTGGGTTTATCGAATCCTACCTTTTTGCTGTCTATCTTGCTCATCTTGGCTCTGAACTCGTCCGAGGTGAATACTTCTGCTAGAAATTTAGGTAATTGTGTGCTCTTTCCGCTGCCTGTTTCTCCCACGATCACAGTAGTTTGGTGCTTAATCACGCTGTCGATCAACTCATCTTTCGCCAGTGCCACAGGTAGGTCCCGTCCTTGTTTCCCAAAGAAATTGATGCGAGAAAACCTTTTGTCGTTTGATTTTGTCTTAATAGCATCAGATGTGCTGTACTTCTTGTTGTCGCTGCTGCTAGCCTTCGAAAGCTTGTCGCTTGTCGCTTTCACTTTCATGTCCAAATATTCGCTAAAGTTAACAAAAATATCAAACCAAAATAATCCAGCGTTAAACTACGAGATACAGACTTTTCGTATTCAGTGCTCACGTTCAACCTAATGACTTTGAAGTTAACTGGCCGAAAATGATGGATCCAAAGGACCCAATCTACTGTACGTTTTTTCATGGTCATTGTAATGCTTCCCTATATCATACTTGCGATTGATCGTCTAATATATCACTCAGAGCAGGATCGCTGATCTCAAAGCGTGAGATAATTTTTATATAATCTAGTATATGGACTGAATTCACGCCCTAATTGAACTTTTTTAGATCTTGTGATACATAACGAAATTGAGAGATAATACATGCTTGGGCTTCAGACCGAGTTCACGACGGAACAGCTTGCGGAGATCCAGATCATAGCGTCTGTCTCTGGATCACTGAGTGTGGTTTCTATAGTCTTCGTGCTCTCTGGCATACTGGGGTTTCGAGGAAAGAATGTGCAGTGGAACTTCTCTTCTGCGATCCTTAGCACTCTCCTCGCCCTGAATCTGCTGTTCTCACTAGGAAGCATGTTCGGTAGAAGCATTGGAGAGATAAACGCTGGTTTCTGTAGTTTCCAAGGATTCCTGCTGCAATTCGCCGGCGTCGCAACCATGCTATGGATGAGCATCATTGCCTATTACATGTATCTGTGGATCGTACGTCGCAAGCACGCGGACAGGATCACCAGGCGCCTTAATCGAGACATCCTCATCGTCATTCTACTATCCTCTATCCCTGCATTCACGTATCTGGGTCTTGACTACTACAGAGTAACACCTTTGTGGTGCTGGGTAGATTCTGAATATGAGAACGCCAGGTAAGCACATAAATGAAGCTGAATTAAGCATCTATCTTACTACCAGCGCACTCATACTGCACACTCATTTCGACCTACCTTAACCTACATTTATTGCTATTTGTCCGTGCTGCAGGTTCTGGGGATTCTGGGTCCTGGTGATCTTCGCGTGGTCGAGCTGCCTGTTGATGCTGCTAGCGATATCCACTAGTCAGAGACAAAGCGCCTTTTATGCTAGTTACAGCGCCAGCGCGCAGATGAGCCGGGGAGAGAAACTGGTGTTCTATCAGATAAGCTCCTATATTGGCATCTTCATCTTTTGCTACTTCTTCGGACTGCTAAATAGAGCGGTTGAAGGGATCGCCATGACTGCGAACATTGCATCCTTCAGATACTTCCCCACCACAGTCTTGCACGCGATATTCCTACCTTTACAGGGCTTCTTGAACTGCGTAGTATATTCGGGATTCGTGGTGCACGTGGCCAATACTTTCGGTTGGGGGTTGGCGACGAGGGCGCAAGGTCGTGAAATAAAGAACTGGACGAGAAGAGACTCATCAGAACAAGGTCGAATCCTCGATGGAAGCGTACGTGTGGTAATTCCATCGGGGCGAGCAAATTGGAAGAAAGCGGAGGGTAAGGCGGGATCTGGGCCAAGGCTTATACGGGCCTTGCGGAGCAGAGAAGAGGTGCTTCGGGTGAGTGAATGATTGAGTGAATGGTTGGACTTCAGATGGCCATTGCTCCATGTTTGATGGCTCACTAGATAGCTGCGACGTAGCTCTATCTAATGTACAAGTATCATGACCATCATGTAAACCATCAAACTCATATCGACCCTTACATTTCATGATCTATCGCACGTCGCGATCATACTCATATTGGCCCTTACATTTCTTTCATGATCTATACTACAGCTGGCCACCGCTAATGTGCGTCCCGTGCTGAATGAGTATTCACTTTACGCGTGTACGTATAATTTGGGCGAGGCACAGCTGGACAGGGCGGACCTGGACTGGATCCCCCTAGGGATGGATATCTATAGTATAGCGGTGCAAGAAGCTCTTGACGTAGAAGCCCTGGAGCAGGTCATCCTGCAGCACCTACAAACCAGTACAGCTGGGGATAATGCCAGTTGCAGTAGCAGCAGTAACGAAGATTACCCCGCCTACACATCCTATGTAAGGAGCATAGGTAGTGATAGCACTTCGAGTGAGTCAGCGCATGATCTTTTTTTAGGAGGCCCTGTTCGTACCCCATGTTTATGTAATTCTATGACTGATAGTTCCTTCAATAGCTGTACCATAACCTTAAGTATTTTGACCATAACACACAATAATCGTACTGATCGCACTCCACATTTCACCTTGATCCATGATAACGCAGTGGGCTACCATGGCTTCATCGGCATCATCGTGGTTGTGCGCACGTCTTTGGTGGCGTCTGGACGGGTTTCCGGCACTCGGGCCGCTGCCAGTAATAAAGCCACAGGTGAAAATCTCATCGTCGCTACAGCCAGCAACAAAGGAGCCGTGAGCGTACCGATACAGGTGCATGGAAAGGATATCGTTTTCCTGTCTGCTCATTTGCCGTCTGATACTGGACACTCAAGTTCTCACTACGAGAGCAGGAACAAAGCCGTTTCGGGTAAGTCGCATGTTTAGGGGGGTGGATAGGTATGAAGTGGCACGTTCGCACGTTGACTATGCTAATATCTTCACACATCATACGTGTATCATACAGAGATTGTGAGGGATATGGTGCCCGCAGCGGAGGACCTGGGCTACGACTTGGACGTGTCTCATACCCTGCTGTTTCTCCAAGGGGACCTGAACTACCGTATAGTGCCCTCGTCTCCGGAGCGCTTCAACGAGACCCTAGATATGGTATCGGCCGCCGTATGTGCGGGGTCCCCTGAAAAACGTGCAGTAGCCTGGCGTCGCGCCGTTTGCGCGCGTGAAGAGCTGCGCGCCTTGCAGAGCTCTGGTGGTGGTTTGTTTGGATTCAAGGAGGGTGTGGTATCCCCTCAGTTCCCGAATGGGGCTGGACCTACTTTTCCCCCTACGTTCAAGCGGAAGCTGTCATCAGGGGCAGATTTTGGTGATGCCAGTAAGGCGATCGACGCCTTCCAGGCCTATCCTCCTGAGAGTGCTGAGAGAGTTGGTACTAGCACCGCCGGTATCGGTACCACTGGTGCTGCTGCTGTAGGGGTGACGAGAAAGACCAGTAGCAAGAGCAGTGGTGTACAGGGCAAGCAAGCAAAGTTCCGGCATCCATCGTATACTGATCGCATCCTCTACAAGAGCCCCTCCTCAGGCCTAGGGGATAGCGGTAGTTTCTTGATGGAGGTGCTTACGTACGTATATATGTTGTGTAAATGGCATGGCTGGGCAGTGCACGCACAGGACGGGACATTCATATTAACCTGAACGTGCTATATATAATATGGGGCGGGACAGTCTTACAAACCTGATCATGGTTGGAGTCCGTCTCGCTTTATTCGTTCGTTTGACTTCAGGGTGAATTAAATGGCATTATCTCGTGTCGATGTGTGTTCTGTTGCATATTCTCACTTTGAGTCAGAACCCTAACCCCTGCCCCACAACTCACTGTCCTTATCGCACGTTACAGGTACGACAGCATCGAACGTGCGGACAAAAGCGATCACAAACCGGTGTGCATGACGGGCCGCTTACGGGTACGTACGTTTTTTGAGGGCGTTAGAGCGTTTTGTTCGTCTCTATGCCGAAATCATCTCACCTATACGTCATACTTATAGTCACGCTCAAGTGTCATCATTGTAGGTGCCGGCCAACCTCAGGTTCGACAAGTACTCTGATGTGCGACCTACCTACCCTGCACCGCTCCCAGCAGACATTGAGTCGGGACGTGCTAGAGGCAGTGCTGCTCGGAATGCTATGGCGGCAGCGATGCAAGGGGCAAACGCGGAAAACGTGCACTACATCTTCGAGCTGCGTGTTGAGGGCCTGCACGTGGCGCTGCTGGATGACGGACCGTGCGGTGCTCTCCCACCTGTAGTAACAGCTACCACCGCAGGCAGCCCTCCTTGCACTTACAATGCACTAGATCATGTACATGATGATACGTTCTCATCAACAGAAGGAGGCTCATCTCTGCCTGCGCGGCTGCTGGCCATCAGGCTCGAGGAGGAGACAAGCTCTGAGAGGACTCGTAAGGCTGGCAATGTCGTTGCCAATGCCGAGGGGAATATGGAAGATCAGCACTCGCCTCTTCATCGCCCAGAAGAACCAAAATATCACAGCACACCCCTGCACTCTCCTGGCCATGTCCATGGTGGCAGGCTAACACATTCCCGAGTGCCTGCCACCATAGCGAAACGCGTGTGTGTGGCGTTTCCCTTGCCCAACCAGGACCCCATGTTGTCCCATAAGATCGCCAGAGCCCGCGGAAAGCAGTTTCTTGGCGACAGTTATGTCTCCTATATAAGTGAGGCAGAGAAAGCTGCTAGCAGTAAGAATGGTAATAGTGGTAGCAAGGGCGACGACGGTTCTGTTTCTACAACAGACTCCTCCCATAACAGCAACTCTAACACGGACCGCGGAGGGGTTGAAGTGTTGGACCTGCTGCATGCAGCAGCCAAGTACTATGGAAGGAATGCTTTAGACGGTGCGACTGGGGAACGTGTGAATAGTGCTAGTCATGCCCGAGCAGCAGAAACATTGCTGGCACCTGTAAGCACGTTTTCTACTCTTCCGGACCAGCTCGCGCACGTCTACATCCCCACTACTACCACTGATAAATCGGAGAACACTGGTAAATCTGGCGGTACTGGTGGCGATGGGGGTGCCCTCAAGAGGGTGACAATAATCCCTTGCGAGCCCATCGCCGTCTTCGCATGCGCTGTTCCCGCTCTTGGTTTGCAAGTTTTACTTAAATTTGAAAGCTCGGAAAAAACTGGTAGAAGTCTTGGCAACTGTGTGGTGGATGTGACTCACCTGATAGACCTGACACACTGCCCTGCATATGATCAGGAGGATGACGTAGATGGTTTTGGTAATGGCGCTAGTGGTGACATTAGTAATGGGGGCAATAATAGCGTATTTACCGAAGGCATCCCCGTGACGTGCGGGGCGGCTCTGGTGGGAGTTGCCAGTGGGACTTTTGGCCTCAGACTCATCGCAGCTGTCGAGTGTCCTGAATGATAATAATAGTAGTAAGGATTGTTATGATTGTCTAATGATAAGAAAGTGCAAATTGATTGAAGATTCTAGTTTTATATTATATCTCATTTCTTTCATTATATCCATTTCTTCCAGTATAAGCAGTGAGATCAATAAAATATGATCCACTAAAATTCATACGACATAGTTACAACATTTGTATTTAGCTTATGCGACGCCTCCAGTACCAGCCCCGTGTCATCGGTATCCTTGCTATCGAAGGTGTATCCCGTGTTACCAGAGTGATAGGAATCCAGGGTGACAAGGGTGTTGACAGTTTGATCGTCAACACTCTCAATCCCTGTGACGTGCGATGGTGATTTGAAAGGGTTATTATTAGTATAATGGTTGCTTGCGAACGTTCGCGATCCCCTTTTTTTTAAGTCCGCTCGTACTCGCGTACCATCATCTTTGTCTCTGTCCTTTACTTTGTTGAGCTTGGCATCCCGCGTCCGCTCCTTTTCTCGCTCCACCTCCTCGCTCCGCTTTATGGCCTCGATTCCTGCTAGCATCTGCTTCTTGCTGTACCTGTCATAGAGAGGATCAATGTTACAGCTTACTGTTAGTATAATGCTTGCAATGCGTGTTTACGATACTGCAGAAAGTGATAGAGCTACACCGCACATGAAACGTACTGAGACCTCTTGCGCCGGAATTCTCCTTCATGGAATCTCGACGATGTCCCAGTGGGGAGCGGATCTGCTGGAAACCCGTCTTGGTAGGCCTTACTCATAGGAGGGAGGTACTCAGCCTCATGAGCATCTTTGGGTTCCAAAGTGGGCCCGCTAGTGTCGATACTGCCGCCGCTGATGCTTCCCGGACCCAGGCTGCCTCCGCCTAAGTGTGTCCCACCCCGAATGGTCACTTTGTCTGGAGAGGAAGCTTTGCCACCATCAATGATGATGTCATCATCGTAGATAGAAGCCTGGCCATCATAGACATGCGAGTTAAATTTGTCAACGGTTTTAGTGAGTGATAAATATGAATGAATGAAGAAAAGGAGCATATAGCATATATATATCGTATACACCTACGCACATACCTTTTCTTCCACTGCTCCACTGCCTCCTAGGCCATTAAGCCCTCCAGGTCGCATGTAGAAGCCCTCAACCTCGCCTTCCGCACGACTCAAAGTGCCAGTGGTCCCTAAGCCTTCATCCAGCGTATGCGCGTGTGGGTGTTTGGGGCTACCGGCAGTTAAACCCATTTCTCCTGTACCAACGCCTACTGTAGCTTTCACTTGGAAATCTAGCGAGTCAGCGTACGACGGCATGTGCCCGTGCATCTGCTGTGTGTCACGGTATCTGAAGTGGTTGAAGTGGTAAATGGTGAGGGTTGAGAGCCACTATTGGTATGATGGTTATAATAAATATTCATGATACGCAATTATATGGTAAAACCAGATAAGATATAATCCACGCATTATCGCATAAGACTTTAAAGGAGCAGAGATGTAACCCTCCAAATCTCAGCTGCCTCCCGCGTCAATAGCACGTCAATAGTCATGGCATAGAGATACAGTCCTTCAAAGTTCACCCTGTAGCGCACGTACACAGGCGAGTTCTGTAAAGCTCTATCGTGGTGGTGCGCATGTCTCCCAGCCCTTTCCACCGGGGTTAGCTTTGCAATGCCCTACGCATGTGCACGCGTGTGAAGTACAATGGGTTAAGGTTAGTAAGTAGTCACTACTCATGGTTATTGACATGGACAGATATATCTGCACCCCACGCCTGCATATACCTTTACTGTATTGGTTACTTCAGTCGCTAGAGTATCCACTAGGTCAAAGGTGTTGAACGAATGAGCGTTGTTGATAAAAGGTGACTTATTGGTGACGTTGGTGTTGCCAGGTATTGTGGTATGGTACACTATAGGACTGAGGCTGCCCCCTTCCAGGATGCTCTGGGTAGTCTTAACGAACACATCTCTGCACGTGACGCGTGATAGTCATATTTAGGGCGATGATGAGCTTGACAGCTAGTGTGAAAGTCATGATACTCAAGTAATGGTAGAGCTACATCAGACCCTTGCATGGGCAACCAAGTGCCTACTGACTCACCTGTCCAACCCACTCCGGGTGCTGCTAACCCCTGCCAGTCCCGAGGCTTGTGTACTGTAGCCAGCCACAATTTCTGCGTTGTCCTTTCGCTTCTTCTCGAGGGCCTCCTCTTTTTTTTTCCGACGGTCTTTGACAGCGCGGGTTCGGTCATTTGAGGCTTCCACCAAGTATTTTTTCTCCTGGCGTCTCCTATCATCCGGCGGCAAGCACGAAATAGTAGTCTCGCGAATATCAGTGGTGCCATCGAGGAATACAGTCATCTTACGACTGCGGCTGCCCGTGCGCCATGCGTTAGGATCTTCAGGGGGGGTGGTGGGGCTAGTCTCAATCTGGTTGAGACCCATACCATCCTCACCCATAGCTCTGTTAAGCCTAGAAACTGCTCTGATGTAGGCATACCCTTCGTCTGTTGACTCTGCTGTGTTAATTTCGTCATGAAGGTCGTACATTCCTGTGGGGTGTGCTACCATCTTCTGATTGGTCTCCTTAACTAACTGCATTGCCCTGATGCTGCCGTCTGCAAATCCAGAGAAATTTTCTTGATTCATTTCATCCTCTCTGTCGTTCTTCTCCTTCTCAGACCGCGAGCGCATTGTCTCAACGGCCTTCCTACGCTCAGTCTTCAGAGCGCGATCTAACTCGATCTTTTTTTCTGCCCTGTGCACACTGCGCTGGCGCGACTCCCGCATGTACGCATCTGCGGTACGAGCTGCTCTATCTAATCTCCGCTGTTTTTTTTCGTACATTTCTTTGGCGCTTTTCGGCACGTAACCAGTGAATTTGTTGAAGTTGAGATTTAATTCCAGTAAACCTTTCAATTCTTGAATCCAATTCGGGACGCGACCCTCCAACTTATTATCGTACCTATAGCAAATATTCAAGTATATGCGTTTTCGCAGGGGACATTATAAGTGCGGCACTTCTGTGTGATGGCTGTGATAATACAGCGTCTAAATACCCCTACAACCACGGGTACACGTACAGACTGAGGTATGTAAGGCGGTGACAGGCCCCCATCTCCTCGGGAATAGTGCCCTCGATCTGGTTGTTGCCGATTGAGAATACCTCCAGCTTCTCACAGAAGCCTGTATATAACAAGGTATGGAGGTATTGTGCAAGCAGGGGTTAGTGTTGCCGACTCGAAGTGAGAATACAACAGAACACGCATCGGTACAAGATAATGCCATTTAGTTCTTCACTTGAGACTCCATACATTCCAACCCTGATCAGGTTGGTATGACTATCCCACCCCATGCGTGCACTGTCCTACTCATGCTATATATAGCACGTACCCACTTCAATGGGAATGTGCCCTGTGATCTGGTTGCGGTAGCAGCAGAAATGGCTCAGTTTCTTGATGTTACCTATGTTCGCATGTAGCTCCCCGCATATCTTATTATCGCTGAGCCATACCTCCCTTAGCTGCAATATGAGTGTAAACACCCTGAACGGTATCTCCCCTGTAAGCTGATTCTTCCGCACGGAGAACACTTCTAGCTGTTCCAATTGATTGAGCGCACTCTCATTTATAGCTCCAGTTAAACGATTTTCGTCCAGATTTAGCACTTCCAGTTCCCTAAGTCTGCCCACGTCGGATGGGAAACGGCCATTTAAATTGTTTTTGATAAGCTTTAACTCGGTAACATACCCTCTAAGGTCTAGTGTCACGCCATGCCACTCGCTGAGCGGTACATCGGTATTGCCCCAGTTGGTGTTGTTACTCCAGTGGTCGCCATCTGTTTCCTGGTAAATAGACATAAGAGCCTTCAATTCTCGTGTTTTTATGTGCTCCGGTATCGGGGCCGTGTCTTCCGGGTGATAGAATTGGATGTCCTTGGTGCGAGAAATATCTATAAAATCGTCATTTTCCGGGACCTAAGTTGACGATATTTGAATAGAGACGATTATTAGTATGATAATAGCACAGTATTAGGCGATAGGATTATACCACTACCGCACGTTACGTACTATCAATAGGGGAACGCGCACTCTGTCTCTCTGATCCACCCGGCGATTGATCACTCTGCCGTATATCTTGTTGTCCATGTAGAACCGCTCTTTCTTCTTCTTTTTCTCCTTATCCTCTCCACCCCCTCCCAGTTCTAAACCCTCTTCTAGTATTTCTTCTGCTCCCACTTGCTCCTCAGCACCTTCAGGCTTGATCGTACTGCCCACTATACCACTAGTACCAGCACTAGAAGGACTACTAGGGTTTTCAGGGTTATTAGGTTTACTAGGGTTACCAGGGTTGTTAGATTTACTATGACCCCTGGATCTGCTAGCAACAGCAGACGGGCTGCTAGGCTTGCTTGGAGAAGCCATTGGAGACATACCAAGCGACGTACTAGACATGGGCTGCTGGGCGAGTTTCGCAGTATTTTGCTCGATCATCATCCGCACGTTCTCGTTCTGCGTGACTATATTCGCCAAAAAGGCTTCCGTTTCTCTGTCAGTCTGGGGTGCATATGCAGCTGATTTCGGCCTAAGAATAGCCTGGTGGGATCTGGCTACGATAGTAATTAGGTTGCCGTCATTATCGTAGCCAAAATGCACAGGAGCTGCCACCTGGTCGATATTAGTCAGTCCTACAGGCTGAAGTAGTGCTTCTGGAGGTTCAACGAATACACGGGGCAAAGTAAGAGGCCTTTGTGCCTGCATCATCAGCGTTTCGTAATAGTACGGATTGAACTGCTGCCTCTTCCTTCCTCCGAATCCGGACACTGGTGCCGACTTCGGGCGAACGTGCGTGCGTACGGGCTGGGTATTTTCAGAATTGCCATCATTACTAGCATTACCAGCAGAATTATCATATGCAGGGTGCAAACTACTGTAAAGTTCTGAGATCTCATTATTTATACCAAGCTGCATATTTTGAGCCACCCGGCGCTTGTGGTGTACCCTGCCGCCAGTGTTACTGTTGCTAATGCCGTCATGCACATTCCCGTGAGTGATGTTTCCAACAGTATCTGCATGGATATTTATGGCGCCGACGTCGTGGCCATGTGAGCCTGGGGCAAGATCACCCCGCTTCACGGATACCCCCATGAGCTTGCGCTGTAGAACAACAGGGATCCTCAGTCCTTCCGACTCCTCCATCTGCAGGTACTGGAATTTGTCCATGACTAGTTCAGGCATATCTGCGAAGATCCCGAAACTCGAAGAGCTACCTGCCTCTGAGTCGCCTTGTTTCATGCTCCGTTTAATACTATTCTTCATGCTATTGCTCAGGCATGCGTCTTCAGTGCTGTCATTTAAAGTCTTTTGTATGTGTTCCGCGCTAATGTCCACCATCAGCTCTTTAAAATTGGGAACTTTAGGTGCTTTGAAGGCACCATCTGCGATGATGCCGGTGAATCCATTCGATTCATCCGTCTCATGCGTGACTGTAGTGCCTGCGTCCCCATCTTCCTCATTAACATCATGTTCACCCCTGTGTGCCCTCTTATCCTCATTGCCAGGGCTGTTATGACCCAAGTCTCCCCCTTTTCTTTCCATCTTCCTTTCAGCCACCATCCCTTCGGGTAGGTTGGGGTTACCGCCTCTATAAGGCCTTCGCAACGGCTCCTTGCGCAGCTTTTTTATTACGGTTTCAGCTCTCTCCTCCGCCTCCCATACTAGCCCTTCCTCAACACTTACTGCGCTCCTCCGCTGCTTGCCGCCATGAGATCGGGATTGGGAAATCATGACACTGTTAATCTGGTTCTTAGTCACGGCTCCATCAGAAGGGCTAGAGGAAGACCCTCCTCCCACGGTTTCCTTGTGCAGAGGGTTGTTTGCGTGCGCATGAGGTGGATCGTATATGGTTACCTAATAGTAGTGGTGTTTGAGCAGGGGTCATTATAAGTATTTGCTAATAGCAATGGTACAGAGCTACAGTCCTCTACACACATACCTTCTCCTCCTCCGGGTCTTGCTCGAACCCATACTGCTCCCCGTTCAAACCATACTTCACTACGTCGGTATGCAGCTGCTTGTCTAGCGGAGTGAATGGCTCTTCAGTGTTTTGGCTGCCCAGTCCAGTCCCTCTGAGGGCACTTGTGCCCTGATCCCCGGTCATATACTGGTCCTCGTAGCCGAACTGATTGTCGCTCATTACCGCGCCCACCAAGCTCCTACCCAGCTTCTGCTGGGACGTGACCTGTCCCGCCATGTACGAAGTAGGCTGATAATTGTGCAACCCCCGTGTACTCCTCTTTTCCTTCACGGGAGTGCTGGTGTGTTTACCAGGACTCTTGTTCCTTCCTTTGCCGCTGTCCATGCTACCAGCAGTATTTGTACCTAGAAAAGTGAAGTGGCCGCTATTAGTATCAGGGTTGATGGGTGTTCAGGGCATGAGGGAGTGCAGTAGAGCTGCACCAAAAGCACATACCGGCGCTGAATCCTCCACTACCTTCCCTACTAGCTCTCTGTTGAGCGATCCTGTACACGGGCAATATTAAATTGTGTTTTGGGATTATTAGTATTCAGCACCGGATATGATAGCCATGGTACAGACTTAAAGCCCCCAATCCTTGCTCACTAATATTTCTTTTTTTGAAAGACCGTACCTGCGGTTCCTCTGCCGGATCATCTCAGCCTTACCCCCATCACCAAGCTGGCTGTTGAAGTAACTCTCTGCCATGTCCGCTACGGTATCACAACTGGCCGCGGTAGTAGAGACGCCCTCCTTAATCTGTAGTACGTACGTCATCGTGTGTTGGAGGTGTAAGTGAAGATTGTACGTAGAGATGTATGACGCGAAAAACATTCACAAACAT
>JACLAB010007881.1_pt1 | contig 21246 bp, 12 predicted proteins | sample 8027921 | NCBI WGS metagenome assembly JACLAB01 (sample SAMN15725117, study PRJNA655200) | protist metagenome | isolation source: fluorescence activated cell sorting (FACS) single amplified genomes of... | place: USA: West Boothbay Harbor, Gulf of Maine | collected 2000-07-19
GCTTCGCTGGCGCAGGCGCAGGAAGAGACCGCGCGCGCGCAGGCGGAGTGTGTCGCGGCCAAGGAAGCCGAGGACGCGGCGCTCTCGACTGCGGCGCGCGAGCTCGAGGCGGCGGCTGCCGCGCGCGCGTCGCTCGAGACGAAGATGCGCGGCGAGATTGACGCCGAGAAGGCTCGGTGCGTTGCGATGAAGGCGAGCCTCGAGCGCGCGCGCGGTCGCGTGGTGGAGGCTGAGAAAGTCGCGAAGGTTTCGAAGGAGGAGCTGGCGGAGATGTTACTTCGTGTGAAGCGTTTAGAAGACGCTTTGGAAGAAGCGCGGGAGGGAAAGACGAAGATGACGGAGGCGGAGAAGAAACAGTTGACGATTGAAGTCGAGCGTCGCGTCTCAGTCGAGCAGGCGCTGGATGCGTCCGAGCGTCGATGCGTCGTGCTCGATGCCGAGTTGAGCGCCGCGAAGGAATCGTTGATTCGCGCGGAGACGAACGCCGAGAACGCCGTGGTTGCGCTGGAGCAGGAACGCTCGGCGGCGAAGGAGCTGGACGAGGCGGCCACCATGGCGCTGGGCGAGGTGGAGAGGCTGGCGGCGGAGGCGGAGAGGCTGGAGAAGGAGCTGGAGAAGCAAACGGCGCTCGCTGACGAGGCGCGCGTCGACCTCGAGATGGCGCGCGAAGAGCTCGCGGAGGCGACGCGCGGAGAGAAACAGAGAGGTGACGACGTCTCTTCGCCATCGAAGTTGTCGGCGCGTCTTCTCTCGGAGGAGCTCGAGGCGGCGCGCGTCGAACTCGCGTCCGCCGCCGAGCGCGCCGCCGCCGAGCTCGCGGCGGCGACGTCGGCGGCGCGCGCGGCTGCGGCTGGCGAAGCTGCCGCTTTGGCTCGGGCGGAGGAGCTCGAGTCCGAGCTCAAGTCGTTAGAGCGCCGCGTGCGGGACATCGAGGCGGACGCGGCGTCGCGCGTCGCGGACGCGAACGACGCCGCTGAGGCGGCGTCGCTCGAGGCGCGCATGCTCAAGGAGACCAACGAGGAGATGATGGGCTTCGTCGCCGAGCTCGAGCGGGTCTCGCGTGCGGCGACGGCGGAGGCGGAGGATCTGCGCGCGCGCGTCCACGTCGATCGGCGCCGATCCACGTCGGCGTGCGCGGACGCGCCCCCCGGGTCACCTTTTTCGCCCGGCGTGACCGTCAAGGCGTCGATGCCGATGCGCGCGTCGAAGGCGAAGGCGGAGTCGGCGGCGTCGCGCGCCGAGCGCGTCGAGGCGGAGAGCGCGGAGGGCGTCGAGGCGGCGGTGGTCGTCCCGGCGGCGTCCTTGTCCGCGGCGCACGCGACGACCGTGGAGACGGTCGAGGCGGTCGTCGCGACGGCGGACCCCCCGAACCCCGAAGAAGCGCCGAAGAAGCGCGGCCGCGGCCGCCCCAAGAAGGTGCGCACGGAGGCGGAGCAAAGACTCGTGGACCTCAAGACGAAGAAGAAGGCGGCGCCGGAGACGTCGTCCGGCGAGGAAAACGACAAGGAAAACGCCGGCGCCGTCGCCGGCTTCTCGCTTAAGTCGCTGATCGTCGCCGCGGGTTTGCCGAAGAAGCGCCCCGTTTTGGGATTGGCGGACGCGAACGCGACGCCTTCCGCGACCGAAAAAGGCGTTCCGGCGAAGACGAAGCGCCGGAGACTGGCCAACGTCTCGTCGCTGCGCGACGTCATCGGGTCGCCGCTCGAGAACGGCCGCTTCCTGCGGTGACGGCTTTTCGGGCGATCGTTTTCGAGCGCGGCGCGAACGCGGCGCGGCGCCGTCGGAGGGCGACGGGGGGGCGATCGAGAACTCGAGATGCGTGACTTTCGGGAGGGTAGGGTGACGTGTGATGCTGACACGCACGAGGGAACGTTCGCGACGCGACGCGGGGATGACTGTTCGGTTTCGCGAGGGATTTTTCACTGAAAAACGCGAAAAAAAACGCTCCAAAAAAAAACCCCGTTTCGACTCGACCGCGCTTCGCCACCGAAACTCCCGACTGCTCGGCGGTGGATTTCCCGAACGCATTCTCGACCGCGTCTCGCGTCGCGTCCGAGTCAGCTCTGCGGTGTCCGCGCCAATCGGCATTTCGCTTTTTCGCAGGCTCTCTCGGGCCCGCCGACGCGAGCCTCGGCGCCGGCGGCCGCGCCGCGCACTTCGCGTGGCACATGGCGCCCACGCCAGGGAAGAACGACGCGGAGACGCGAGGTGGGGACTCCGCGCGCGACGGGACCGCCGCCCTGAGGTCATCGTGGGACGCGGGCGGCCACCGAGGTCCTGAAATCGTGGAGGGCGCGACCGCCCGGGAGACGCGAAAACCCATGTCGGGACGCATGTCGGGAGACGGCGATGTGCCGTCGGGCGCGACGCGAGTCGACGAGCGCGCGTCAGTCGACGACGACGACGACGAAGACGCGCCACGTGCGAAGTCTCGTCCGTTCGTCCGAGGCTGTTCTGAGGACGCCAGCGAGACGTCCCAGCTGTCCAACTCCAGCCGGCACGCGGAGGAGCCCGAGGATTTGACCTGCCCGGTGACCAAGATGATGTTCCGCGACCCCGTGTTCGTGGCGGGCTCGGGGAACACGTACGAGCGCGACGCCATCGAGACGTTCTGGCGATCGAGACGGGACAGACGCGATCCCTTGACGAACGCGCACGTCAAGAACGCGAGCCTGTTCACGAACTGGACGAAGCGCAGGGAGGTTGACGCCTGGCTCTCGCGGCATCCGGACCAGACCCCGGAGGGGTGGCCGAGCCGATCCGTGCCGCCGCCCCTCGAGGAGCGCGACGCGCGAGCGAAGCGAAGGCGGAACCGACACGACAACGGAAACCAAGGCAACGGCGACGACGACGAGACGGACGGTTTCCGAGGGAGAAACGGGAACCGTTTCCTGAACGACGCGGCGTTTATAAAAACGTTTTGCGCCGCCGTCTCTATGACGGCGCTGTTGTCCACGGCGTTCCTCGCGGCGACGGCGCCCGCGCCGCCGCCCGGCTTCCCGCAATTCCCGCCCGGCGTCGTGGCTTCGACGCTGAAAGGCTCGAGCATGACCGGTATGCCCGCGCCGCCCGCGTGGTACGCCGCGATGAAAACAGTCAAGCCTCCCTCGGGGAGCCGCGTCGTGGCGCGTCGCGGCGCGCGCGGCGCGTTGGAGATTGTCATCCCGCCGCTCGGCGCGATGCGCTCCGACGCCGTCGCCGAGCTCGGCTTCGCCGCGACGTGGTCGGCGTTCACGGGCGCGTGGACGGTGGGGGCGTTCCGAGGGCCCACACCCGCGGTGGCGCTGTTCTCGTTACCTTTCTGGGGGGTCAGCGCGCACTTGGGCAAAGCCGCTTTGGCGGCGGCGACGGAGACCACGCGGGTGGTTTTCTTCCCGCCGTCGGATTCGGAAATCGAACAAAGCGCGGGGGACGTGCCTTGTCCGTCGGTTGTCAAAAAGTCACTCGACGGGACGTTTCGGGTTTCGTGGGAGGCGTTCGGGAGACAAGTGGGGCACGCCGGTGGGTCGCTGTTAGACCTCGACGGGGGGGAGATCGTGACAAGGGCGTACGTCAACGGCGTGCCGCAGACGGGCGTGGAGTTGCGAGAAGGGGTCAAGTCGCACGCCGTCGGCCGGGGGCTGCATCCCGCGGAGCAAACCTTCGTGGCGGAGCTCGTCGCCGCCGCGCTCGCCGACGCGCGGGACGCGCGCCGAACCGCGACGCGCGGCGACGGATCGAAGGTGGAAGACGAAAGAAACGTTTCCGACACCTTCGTACCGGCCACGCAACCACCTTCGGATCTTCAACGCGAGCCGGTCGCGGGACCGACGCGGGCGAGGTTGTGACGAGGACGCGTACGCTTCTTGCAAAGTACCTTCGGTAGTTACTACGCGTAGTCTACGTAAAAAAAAGAATCACTTCGTCTCGCGCCCTCGTCCGCGCCCGCGCCCGCGTCTCGCCGCGTTCGCGCTCGCGTTCGCGTCGCGGTACGCCGCCGCGCGCTTCATCGCGAGGTTCGCCGACGCGCTCGCCGAGCCGCTCTTGTCGGAGAGCGCCGAGGCGCGAGACAAGGAAGCGTTCCCGGCGTCGCCGCGCAAACCCTGCGCGGCGTTTATGTTTCGCGCCTTGACGACGCTCCGCATCAAATTCCCGTTGGCGCTCATCAAGCCCGCCGGCGGCCCCGCCGGTTCCATCCCGAGCGCCGCGCTCACCCCCGCGCCGTACTTGCCCTCCCTCGCGGCGGCGATGCGCCGCGCGACGCTTTTAGAGTCGCCGAGATCAGCGGACCCGAAGCCGTTCACTGAATTGATGGAGGGTTTGTTCACCACGCGCGGCGTGGGAAGCGTCGCCTTGGCGACGTCCTCGATTTGCCCTCTTAAGTGCGGGGTCTGGCCCATGAGCTTATCGCGCAGCTCGACGTACTCCTTGAAATTCTCCACCAGGAACGCGATGCCCGTGCGCTCGACATCCTTCAACGTCGGCCTGCGAGCGTACTTCTCGCTGAACGCGTTGGACCACTCTTCAAGGTCCGCGCGTAAACGCTTGTACCTCGCGAGCTCGGCGGTGAACTTGGCGACGGTGACCGAACTCGGCGCGCCGGCGCCCATAAGCTCGGCGCGGCGTCTTGTCAACTTGGCGAGTTGTTCCTTCATGCGGCGCTTCGTCGCGCGGAGCTCCTCGTCCTCCTCGTCGTCCACGCTCGCGTCGAAGGACTGGTACACGGAGCCGAGGCTTCCCGGCGGGGCCGAGCTGTTCAAGCCGGGGCCGAGCGCGTTGCCGCCGGAGGACGAACGCCACGCGACGCCAGACGCGGCGTCTTCGCCTTCGCCGCGTTTCGTTTCGGAGAAGAGACGTTCCGTCCCGCTTGCTTTTCCGGGCGCGGCGTCTCCGCCGCCGCCGTTCGTTTCTCCTCGCGCCTCGGAGAGGAGCGCCGCGAACGCGGCGGCGCGCTCGGCGGCGTCCGTGGCCACGGCGTTCGATTCGGAAGATGAACCGCTTTCGTCTCCATCTCCTCGAGAGACGTCGGTCAAGCGCCGCGCGCCGCCCGCGTTCGCCGCGAGCGCCTCCCAAGGCGACGAGGGGCTCGCCGCCGATCGCCCGTCGCCGACGGACGGAAGGACGCCATCGCGCGCCGCGGCGTCCGCCGCCGCCGCGCCGCCCTCGAGCGCGGCTTTCTTCGCCGCGGCGATGGCGTCCGTCCGTTTCTGCGCCAGAGCGTGTGCGACGTCCGCGGTCCGCTTCGCCGTCGCCTCGGCGCGCGCCGCGGCCCAGCGCTCGCGCTGTCGCGCGGCTATTTTTTTCCGCGTGCTCTTCTCGCGCGCCACCCCGGCGCTCCGCGACGCGCGTCTCCGGCGCTCTTCCTCGGAGACGTTGTTGTTGACTTTGGATGTTGCTTTATCGGATGTCCCGCTTCGAGCACCACCGTCGGTCGGTTTCGCCTCCGACGACGCTTCTGTTAATGCCGATGACCCCGCGTCTTCGTCTTCGTCGTCGTCGTCGTTAACGCGCTGGGCGTCCGCCGTCGCGTCATCCGAGGAGGACGCTCGCGTCTTGGGCTCGGGCACGACCGCCTCCAGCCCGTGCGGCTGAATCCGCGCCGTGCCGTTCAGGGCTTCGTCGTCCGACGCGAGGCGCCACAGCAGCGACGCGACGCCCATGGCGTCGCCCGGGACGGGCGCGTTCGTCACCTTCCGCGTGCCCTTCGGTCGGCCCCGGCGTCGTCGCGGGGGGGTCGCCTGCGCGGGCGCGGGCTCGGGGACGGGGACGACGCGCGTCGACAAGCCCTCGCTGAGCGACGCGCTCGAGGAGTCGCTGCTCGCGTCGCCGTTGTCGCTCTCGGACGCGCCCGCGACGATGGTCCACGCGCGCGCGGCGCGCGCGCGAACGCACCCGACCGCATCCCCGCCCGGACCCGTCCGACACCGCCCGCTCTCGAATCGCACGCCACACCGCGCGACGCGCGTCTCGTGCCCCCCCGCGCGCGCCCGGGCCGCCACCGGCGCGCGCGAGGCCGAGCGCGTCGCCGGCATCACCGCGCACGACCCCCCGCACGCCCACATCGTCCGCGCCGTCGCCATCGCGGTCACCCGCGTCCCCCCGTGCGACGCTTTGAGTGGATAGTGGTCCACGTGGGTGGCCGAGACACGGGCTTCGGCGAGCGATGGATTCCGGGCTGGCCTGGCATGGCATTTTAGCCTATGGGCCCGATTTTTCGTTCGGAAAAAGTGCGACTACCGGCGCCGCCGCTTCACGGGCGGCACTCTCGCCCGCTCGAGACCTCCCTCGGGACACCGCTCGCCATGGGCAAGGACAAGAAGAAGGACGTGGGCGCCGCCCAGGTACGAGACGCGATCAGCTGACGCGCGCGCGGTGGCTTTTGTCACTGACCCTCGAGCGCGTGCTGACGTCGATGCCGCAACCGCCGCCCTTTTTGTTACTTCGCCCCTGAATTCGCGCATCGACTGACCGCGCGCCCCCTCTCCCCGTCGAGCGCAGGTCACCGAGGACTTCGCCATCCAGCCGGAGAAGATCACGCCTACCCTGGACGCGTCGAAATGGCCTCTGTTGCTGAAGAACTACGATAAGCTCATGGTGCGTGAGGCCGATCACCCGACGCCGCCGAACGCAATTCGAGGGTTCTTTCTTCTTGACCCGACGGAAACGAGGGTTTGTTGAATCCCAGCGCCCGCGGTCAGACCGCGCCCGTCAGACATCGTTTCGCGTCGCCCGCGAGACCGCCGCCCGCCGCGCGCTGAGCCTCGCCTCGCCTCGAGCGGTCCTGACCTCGCGCGTCCCACGATACATACAAAAACGCTTCCGCCGCGTCTGTAACAGGTTCGCACCGGGCACTACACCCCCATCCCGTGCGGCCACTCTCCGCTGAAGCGCCCGCTGCAGGAGTACATCCGCTACGGCGTCATCAACTTGGACAAGCCCGCGAATCCGTCTTCGCACGAAGTCGTGGCGTGGCTGAAACGAATGCTCCGCGTGGAGAAGACCGGCCACAGCGGCACGCTCGACCCGAAAGTCACCGGCGGTTTGATCGTGTGCATCGACCGCGCGACGCGTTTGGTGAAAGCGCAGCAGGGTGCCGGTAAGGAGTACGTCTGCATCGCCCGGCTTCACTCCGCGCCCGAGGGCGGGAAGGCGGCGGTGGCGCGCGCGATCGAGACTCTCACGGGCGCGTTGTTCCAGCGCCCGCCTTTGATTTCGGCGGTCAAGCGCCAGCTGCGCATCCGCACCATCTACGAGAGCAAGATGTACGAGTACGACGAGGAACGCAACTTGGTGGTGTTTTGGATCTCGTGCGAGGCGGGGACGTACGTGCGGACCATGTGCGTGCACCTCGGCTTGCTTCTCGGCGTCGGCGGCCACATGCAGGAGCTCAGACGCGTGCGTTCGGGCATATTAGGCGAGAACGACAACCTCGCCACCATGCACGACGTGATGGACGCGATGTGGGTCCACGACAATTTGAAGCAGGAGGAGTACTTGCGAAGAGTGATCATGCCTTTGGAAGTACTCCTGACCAATTACAAGCGCGTCGTCGTTAAAGATAGCGCCGTGAACGCCATCTGTTACGGCGCGAAGTTGATGATTCCCGGTTTGTTGCGGTACGAAGCCGGCGTCGAAGTCGGCGAGGAAGTCGTGTTGATGACCACCAAGGGCGAGGCGATCGCCGTTGGTATCGCGCAGATGAACACCGCGGTGATGGCCACCTGCGACCACGGGTGCGTCGCCAAGATCAAGCGCGTCGTGATGGAGCGCGACACGTACCCGCGTCGGTGGGGATTAGGGCCCACCGCGCAGGCGAAGAAGAAGCTCATCGCGGAGGGGAAGCTGGACAAGTTCGGGAAGCCCAACGACAAGACGCCCTCGGAGTACCTCAGAGCCGTGCCCGACGCGTCCGGGGCGGATACCGCAAAAGCCGCCGAACCTCCGAAGCGCGAGCGGTCGCCGACGCTCGACGCCGACGAGAAGAGCGCGAAGAAGGAGAAGAAGGAGAAGAAGGAGAAGAAGGAGAAGAAGGAGAAGAAGGAAAAGTCGTAACGCGAGTCGTACGCGATTCGTCCGTTTGTCCGCGGGTCTTCGGTCAGAGCCGCGTCTCATTCTTTTGTACACTACACACATACTGACCACTTCGCACGACGTCACGTGACCCTACCGTGCTGTGCGTACGTACCACGACGCGCGACGCGAAGGAAGAGAACTCGACGAAAAAAAAGCGAACGACGTTTCCTTCGTTTCCTACGTTTTGTATCGCTCCGGTTTCAGCACGCCGACGTACTCGACTTCGCGGTACTCGCCGTCGAAATCCAGCCCGTACCCTATGACGAATTTGTCTTCCACGACGAACCCGCTCCAGTGCGGGTTGTTCGCCTCCACGGAGCAGTCGCGGCCGGCGCGCTTGTCCAGCAACGCCACCATGCGCACGCTCGCCGCGCCCGCGGCGGCGAACCGATCTAACAAAGTCCGCAACGTGCCCCCGGTGTCGACGATGTCCTCCACGACCAACACGTGCCTGTCGCGCACGTCCACTTCGCTCGCTTCGGGGGAAACGCGCACCACCCCGGTGCTGCTCGTCCCCTCGTACGACTTCGCCTTGATGGTCTCGACCACCATGCCCTCCGGTCTCGGGCGCATCGCCCGCGCGAGGTCGGCGCCGAAGAACATCGCGCCCGACATCACCGGCAAAACCACGGGCCTCAGATCCCGGTAGTGCGCCGCGAGCTCGGCACCGAGCTCGGCGACGCGCGCGGCGATGGCCTCCCGGGAAAACAGCACCTCGGCCACGGCGTGCGCGTCCTCGGGAGGAACCGGAACGGTATGGGACATCGCGGCCTGCTCGCGCGGCGCGGTGTGTCGAGAGCAGTGAATCGTTTCCGGGTCGGACATGTCGGAGTTTCCGCTCGTCCTTCTCTCGGGAAACGGGGAGACGCGAAATCACTGGATAGCGCGCGACTCCACCGCGACTGGTACGATGTCGACGCGCCGCGCCGCGCGCAGCCTCGCGCGCATGTGCGCGAGCACTTCCGCGCGCGCGTCCGATTCCGCGACGAGCGCGGCTTCCGCCCGAGCGCTGTGGCGCGTCTCCCGCGACCCTTCCGGTCGTTCGTCCGGCCGAGCCGAGGGGCGTCGTCCGCCGGGCGCGGACGTCGACGCGCCCTCCCGTCGCGCCTTCTCCAACCGTCCCAGCGACGCGGTGTACGGCGGCCCCAAGCCGAGCCCCGACCGCTTCACGCTCCGCCGGCTGATGCAGAAGTACCGCGAGGGCGAGCGCATCAGCGTCGTGACCGCGTACGATTACCCCAGCGCGGTGGCGGTGGACCAAGCCGGCATCGACGTGTGCCTCGTCGGGGACAGCGCGGCGATGGTCGTGCACGGCCACGACACGACGCTCCCCATCACGCTGGACGAGATGCTGAGCCACTGCAGAGCGGTCGCGCGGGGAGCCTCGAGGCCGCTGTTGGTGGGCGACCTGCCGTTCGGCTCGTACGAGCAATCGCCGAAGCACGCCGTGGCTTCGGCGACGCTCATGTTGAAAGAGGGCGGCATGGACGCCGTGAAGCTGGAGGGCGGTTCCAACACGCGCGTCGACGCCGCCAAGACGCTCGTCGACGCGGGCATCGCCGTGATGGGCCACGTCGGTTTGACCCCCCAGAGCATATCCGTGCTCGGTGGGTTCCGACCACAAGGACGAACGTTAGACGAAGCGATGCTCGTCGTCGAGCGAGCGCTGAGACTGCAAGACGCGGGGTGCTTCGCCGTCGTCCTCGAGTGCGTCCCGGGATCGCTCGCCGCGGCGGTCACGGCGGCGCTCGACGTGCCGACCATCGGCATCGGCGCCGGAAACTTAACCTCCGGCCAGGTGTTGGTGTACCACGACCTGCTGGGCTTCACCAGACACCCGCACCACGCCAAGGTGACCCCGAAATTCAGCAAGCAGTACGCCGACGTCGGGAAAGTCGTCGACGCGGCGTTGAAACAATTTCGCGACGAAGTGCAAAACGGCGCGTTTCCCGGACCCCGACACTCGCCGTACAAAATGGGCGCCGACGACGCCGCACAGCTGGCGCGCGCGCTGGAAAGCAGGGGGATGGGGGACGCCGCGCGCGCGGTCGAAGACGCCATGGAAAGGGAGAGCGAACGAGGCGATTAAGGTGATTGAAAAACGAGGCTTACGTGTTTGCGTATCGGAAGTCGGCGTCGGTTGAAGGGTACCGCGTCGCGCGTCGTCGAATGAAACAATAGTCAACATTAATCAGGCGATTCGCGCGAGCTCGTCCCTGAACTCCGTCTCGAGCGCGACGAGTCGTTCGCGATCGTGCTCGTCTCCGTATGTGAGATACCCGGCGTGGCCCCTGACGAGTTCGAAGCCCGCTGAGGTCTTCTCCAGCCACTTCCGAGCCTCGGGTGGCTCGGAGAAGTCCGGCGCCGACGCCGCGACCGATTCGTTCGCGCCGCGCTTGATGGAATCCGCTCGTCGTCGGGCGGAGGCCAAAACGCGTCGCCACCCGCCGTCCACGCGCGCGAGCGCCGACGCGAGCGGCTCGAGCCACCCGAGCGCGCTCACGACGTTCGTCACCTGCAGGGGTTCTAAGGCATCGGCGCTCATAGAGATGATCGACGCGAGGTCGTCCCAGGGGTTTCGAGCGTGTTCAATGGTCTTCCGTTTCGCGAGGTACCGCGCGGCGAGCGCGTCGAATTCGCCGCGCGCGACGGAGAGTTTCTTGAGCGCGTCCGCCAAGGTGGCGACGTGCATGGCTTCGACGTCTTCGGACGCGGCGAGCGCCGCGACGCGTCTGGCGTACGCCTTGAGCGTGCGTGTCGGGGTCGACTCAGTGACCAGCGCGTTTCGTCTTAACTTAGCGTACCCGTTCAAAACGCGCGCGCAATCCTCGGCGTCGAGAGACGGCGCAAATAAACAAAGCGCCGCGCCGACGTCCCGCCAGACGCGCTTCGTTATAAGCGCGCTCGCCAGCTCGGGGACGCGCGCGAGGACGTGGAAAGACGCCGCGGGACCGCCACCGCTCGTAGGACCGCGTTCCGTGTGTTTTCGGTCCGAGTCCGACGACGAGGCTTCACCGTCTTCGATGACGCGATTCGCCAGCCGCTCGGCGAGTAAAAACCACGCGTCTTTTGTCGAGCGTCTCTTCGCGGTGGTCTTCTTCGCCTCGGCGGCGACGGCGGCGAAGCCCGCGCGCGCGGCGGGGAGTTTCCCGAGCGCGTCCACGGCGACGAACGTCGCCTGTTCGTCGAGCAGGAAGGTTCGTTTCTGTGCGTTTCCGCGATTCTCGTCGTCCTCGAGGAGAATCTCCGCCATGCGGCGTCCGAGCGCGTCGAGCGCCGACGGCGCGAAATGGAAACCGCGCGCCGACGGCTCGGCTCGTAATTTCCAGGCGGCGTTGAGGAGCATCGCCGCGGCTTGCGGAGACGCCGTCGGCGCGAGTCTTTCCGTCGCCTCCGCGAACGCGCGCCAACCGCGGTCGTCCACGGACGCGCGCGCGTCGTCCCCGCACAGCGTCAGCGCGTGTAACGCGACGCTCAGACCCTGGTCGCCGAAGCGCGGCGCCAACGACGCGACGCGCGACGTGAACAGACGCCACCCGTTTTCTTTCGTTTTCTTTTTCTTTTCACGAAGCGCTTCGTCTCCTTCGCGCTCGTCTTCGTCCCGCGGCGCGAGCGTCTCGAGGCGCTCGACGGCGAGTCTCGCCTTTTCAAGCTTGGCGCACGCGTTCAGGACGTTCGCCAGACCCTGCTCGGAGAGCTTCTCCACACTCCTCGCCTCTGAATCGTCCCACTGCTTCGCACACGCCGCGACGGAGATGAGCGCGTCGAACGCGCTCTGCGACGTCGCCGACGCGGCGGTCGCGAGTTTGTCGCTCGCCAACGCGTTGAGCGCGAGCACGGCGGCGAGCGCGGCGAAATTGGATTTTTCACGTTTTTGTTTTTGCATCGAGCTTTGCGTCACCAGCGCTTCGCTCAAAGAGACCCACCCCGTGTGTGGAACGCTGGACGCGACGAACGCATCAAGCCTCGAGATGCCGTTATACGCGTTCGCGAGCTCCTGCGCGTTCATCGCGTGTGCGGTTTCCGCGGCTCTTCGCGCGACGCTCTTTACTGCGTCTTCGAAAACCTCCGCGAAAGTATTTATCGCAACGTCTTCGCCTTCCCGGCGGACGCCTTTTTTGTGTCGTTTGACGTTTATCCACCAATCGCGCGCCTCGAGCTGCCCGAGCGCGTGCAGCACGTTCGCGCACACGCGGCCGGTCGTGTTCGGAGCGAGCGTGTTCAGGCGCACGAGGAGATCGGCGACGACGGCGCGAGCGAAAGCGACGTTTTCGGATTCTTCGTCGCTTTCGTATTCTCGGTCGGAGGATTTATGGTCTCCACCAACGCGATCCGCCGCGCCGCGCGAAGAACAGAGTCTGTTGCTCCTCGCGAGCACGACGAACAGCGCGGCGACGTTGACGTCGTTGACCCCGTTCGGGAACGATTGATGCGCCTCCGCGAACTCGCGAAGCGCCGACACCGCGTCCGGAGCCGTCGAGACGCGCGTGTTCAGAGCCCTCTGCCTGTTCGTCTCGGGATCGGTGGGCGTCCGCGTTCGGTTCGGTCGGGAGTACGGACGGGAGCGGCGCTCGCGTCGATCGTCCGCCGTCGTTCCGTCCGCGTCGCCGCGGTCGCCTCCGCCGACGCCCGCGAGTCGCACCCAGCGTACGCTCCCGTCCCGCGTCACCTCCTTACGCAGCGACGCGTACGCCCGCGCGCGCCGGAGGGCGACCGCGAACGGAGACGAAAACATAGGAAGGTCCGACGTCGGTGCCGTCCGAGGCGGTCCCGCGGAGCACGAAGGCGTCCACGCCGGAGTCGCTCGATGCGACGCGCATCGCCGCGTCGCGTGCGTTCGCGTGATGACCCCGACGCTCTCCGCGAGCCGTCGCGCCGCGCGCCGCATCCTCGCGCGTCTCGCGCGTCGGGAGCGCGATCGCACTCTGCGCGTCGAACGGTTTTTTTAGAGTGCTGTTTTTCTGCCCAACTCTTTTTTTTTGTCGTTGTTACCTCGACCGAGGACCGACGTCACGCGTCACACCTTGCCAGGTGCGCCGTGCGGGGCATGCGTCTCGGCGGCGGCGCGCTCGCGCTCGGCCGCGCCGCGTCGCCCGCGCTCGCGCTTCCGGCCTTCCGCCACCCCCCCGCGCGCGCGGCTCGCCACCGCACGAGCTCGCCCCGCGCGTTTTCTCGGGATGCGCCGCGGGGCGAAGATGTGGACGCCCCCCCCGCCGCGCCCGTCTCTCCACTTCGCCATGTCCCGCAAGGAGCGCAAGGCGCTGATGCGTCCGTACGAGCCCACGCGCGCCGAGCGCAGGCTCGCGGCGGCTCTACTGGAGGAGACGGGCGAGGGTCTCGGGGCGCCTCTCCCGCACGACGTCGCGTTCCTGGTGGCGGACGTGCCGACCGAGTTGGGCGGCACGAAACAAGTGGTGTGGTTCGCGTCGGCGCCCAAAGACGCCAAGCCCTGGCTCGGGCCGGTCGCGCGCCTGGTGCTCGGCGTGCGCGAGGCGGCGTTCAGCGCGGACGTCGACGCGCACAGGTGGGTGCGCAACCGCGTTTTGACCACGAACGCGCCGGACGAACTCGAGAGAGCCATCGTCAAGGTGGCCGCCAGCAAGGTGGCGCGCGTCGTCCCGGAGGAGAGGAGTACGACCAGCGGTACGTCAAAAGCGTCTCGAGCGAAGAAACGAACGACGTACGAAACGGACGAAGGCTTAAAAAACTTCTCGGACGACGATGACGACGCGCTTTGTCTCCTCCCTCGGTACGACGCCAATCGCTGGGCCGAATTCGGCGTGCGCCGCGGCGCGCGCGACAGCCGCGCGGTTCTCCCAAAAGAGGTTTCTCAGATCGAGCGCGACGGCACGAAGGAGGACGACGCGAGGCTGTTCGCGTGGGCTGAGGCGTTTGTGAAGTCGAAAAAATTACTTTTGGACGAAGAACAGTTACCGTTTCACAAACGCGACCGCGGCGTGGTCGCGATGTTAGTAAGCCGCGACGGCGCGCTTCTGGATTGCGCGGTGAACACCAACAACAGGAACACGGCGTTGCACGCGGAGGTGAATCTCCTAGCGCCGTGGCTCGAGGGGTTCTTAGAGGAGGAAACGGAAGACGGCGACGACGCGACGGACGACGACGACGCGATGAACGCGACGTTTCTTCGCGGAAAAAGAAACGGGAGGCTTCCCGCCGGCGCGCGCGTGCTGGTCACGCTGCAGTGCTGCCGCATGTGCGCGGCGCTGATCTGCGCGGCGTCGGACGACGCACTTACGCGGGATGGCGTCGAGACGCTGCGTGAAGTTGTGTACGCCGAGGCGGACGAGGGCAAGTACTCGAACGAAACCGCGCTCCAGAGTCGAGGATGGGAACGCGCTTTTTCGCGCGAAGAGGAGGCGAGCGCCGAGTCGTGACGGTTCCGACGAGAACAACGTCGAATCACCCGCCGCGAAGCGAAAACCGACGACCCTTTAACGCGTTAAAGATCTACTACACACGTGACACAATGCGCGCGTCATCCACAATCGCACGTATATATATCGGAAGGAAATCATCAAAACAAAGATCGATCCAAACATCACATCACCATGGCGTCCTCGGGCGCGCCCTCCGAGATGATCACGGTTTCGTTCAGCGGCAGCGTCGCCGACGTCGCCGTCATGAAGTTCCGCCGGTTCAAAGGCGTGGAACCAGGCGGGAAGTCGTACCCCTTGGACCGCACGTACGTCCGCTCGTTGGGCGTCTCGTGATTTCGCAGGTACTCAACCTCGCCCTTTCTGATCACGCACAAATCCACGTTGCTCCCCGACCCGAGGTCGTTGAAGATGCCGGCGCGGATGGATCGCGCGACGAGATCTTTCGCCTCCTCCTCCGTCATGTTTTCCTTGAAGTCGCTCTCGAACACCGCCATCGCCGCGAGCGACCCGGAGCCCATCGTGGCGAACGGCAACGCGTCCGACGAGCCGTGGGGGTACACCGTGAACAAATGCGGGCCGTCCACGTCGCACCCGCCCAACACCAACGCCGCGCCGACGTGGCCTTGGTACTTGAACAGATGCGTCTTGAGCTGCGTCAGGGCGGTGATCACGCGCGAATCGCGCTTCGTCGCCATGCGGTGCAGTTCCAAGTTCGAAGCGATCATGCCTGCGTTTTGTTTTCGCGTTCGAATTAACGATGCAATCGAGTAAACGACGGTCGCGTAGAAACGACGAGTGAAGTGTCCGGTCAGAGGACGGTCCGTCGTCGACGTCGCGCGGAAAAAGCGCTTTTGCGCGAAGAAAAAGAAAAAGAAAGACTTTTCCACGCCTCAACCCTAAATCGGGAGAGCGTGGCGCCGATCGCGGGCACCGCTCGCGCTCCTATCGTTCGTACCCGTGACCGCCTCCGTGTCCGCCGCCGTCCCCGCGCCGCAGCAGTAGATGTTGGGCGCGATGTAGTGGATCTTCTCGCAGTTCTTGTCCGCCACCGTCTCGCCGTTCGTAGACCGCGTGTCCGCCCCGAGCACAACGCCCCCCGCGAAGCACACGCCGGAGATGGTGGTGCCCGTCTTCATCGCGTTCTTGAACGCCAGCCCGGAGCCGCGGAGCATCTCGTTGCGACGCACGTTGTCGAAGTTGAACCCGCCGCGCTCTTCCGCGTCGTCGCGGTGGATGTGCGCCATCGCGACGCTACGGATCAACCCGGGCGCGAGCGCGCGTGCTGGTTTGCCAGATCCGCGCGCCAGATCTCATCGTTTGAAACCGCTGGCGCAGACGCCGGTTCGGGCCATTTCTCTCAAAACAAAACGAGCCTCCTCCATCGAAGTTTGTGACGCAAACGCTGCTGTAAAAAATGTGTATTCAAAACTCCCAGGAGTGCCTGTACTGCCCGCCCTGCCTCTGCCCTTGCCCCCCCGGCGGACGCTGCCTGTGCTGCTGCTGGTAGTACTGCTGGTAGTACTGCTGCTGCCCGTACCCCCCGTACCCGGCGCCCTGCTGCCTGCGCTGCTCGTCCGGGTCCGCCTTGGGCTCGACGCACCCCAGCTTGACGTTGACGTGGTCGCGCGCCTCGGTCATCTCGTTCATCTTGCGCGCCGCGCGCGTCTTCCCCGCCTCCATCGCTTTGTCCGGGTGCCACTTCAGCGCGGCTTTCTTGTACGCCTTCTTCACGAACTCGCACCGGCGATCTTTCGGTAACTCACCGAGGTTATTAGGCAAATCCAGCATGCCGAAGTGATCGCGATCGTTTTCGTGTCGGCGCCGATCGCGCTCCGCGTTCTCCGTCGCTTCGCGAACGTCGAGCAACAGTCGCGACGCCTCGGCGCTTCCTCGAGCCGCGGAAGGTTCGATCACCTCAGATGCGATTCTCAAGTCCGAAAGCGCGCCATCGAAGTACGCGTCCCGAACGTGCGTCTCCGCTCGAGCAGACAGAGCGCGCGCGCGGTGCCTCGGATCCGCCGACGCGCACGCTTTTCCCATCGCCTCCGCCTCCTCCGCGGACGCGGAGGACGGCGGATCGGCGCACCCCAAGCTCTTCAGCGAACGCTCGCACGCCTCGAGCGCGTGCTCGAACGCGCGCATTTGCGCGTGCGCGCGGCACCGCCGCGCGTCCGCGCCGGAAAACATTGAGTGCGACAGGTGGCTCACCGAGCTTAACCCGGAGCACCCGGCGGCGCTTCCCGCGCACGGATCGTCTCCGCCGAGACCGCGCAGTTTCGCCACAGCCTCGTCCGCGCTCTCCAGCGCCTGCCTGGACTCGCCGCGCTCGAGTTTCAAGTCAGCGTCTTTCAAAAGCTTCTCCGCGTCCTTGATCGCCCTGTACGGCTGCTTGAACAGGGGCGTGTCCGGGTCGGCGCGCTTCGCCGCGGCGAAAAACTTCAACGCGCCCTCGGCGTCGCCGCGCCGAATCGACGCGTACGCCCCCGTCGCCACCGCCACCGCTCGAACCTGTCCTCGTCGCCAGTCCCCCGCGACTCTACCCGCGGAGACGCACGCGTTCGCGGCGCGCTCCGCCGAGCGCCACTCGCGCCTGTGCCAGTGCGCGCGCGCCAAGGCCAGCCGACGCAGAGGCACGTCCGACTCGGGAATCTCCGCTAGCAGCGCCGCGTCGCGCTCGACCGAACGCGAAACCTCGACGACGCGGTCCCAGTCCCGCGCCGCCACCGCGGCGCGAAGCGCGAGGTCGTGCGCACGCGACCGCGCCGACGTTTCCGCGTTCGACGACGTTTCCGTCCCGGAAATATCCGTCTCGCCGTCGGTTTCGCGTCCTTCGCCGAATCGCGCGTCCCACAAAACGAAAAAGTCAGCATCCGTCTCCGCCGCGGCGGCGCGCGCGTCGCGTCGGTCGCGGAAAACGGAGACTTCGCGCTCGTGCGCCTTCTCCCTCTGTTCCCGTTGCTTCTCCGCGGCGTTCAGAGCTCGCGAGTGCGTACGGTGGTGCTGCTCTAAAAGCTCGAAAGCCTCGGCGCGTTCCGCGTCTGTGAGCGCGGCGGCCGCGTCGGGATCGGCGTCGTCGTTCGCGGAGGAGACGCGCTCGCGAACGCCGGCGACGGCGCGCGCGAAATCGAAACGCGACTCGTCGTGTTTGTCCTCCGCGGCGAGCCGCTTGCCTCGCTCGAGGAACGCGCGCGGGCCCATCGGCGTCGAGCGGCGGTTCGAGCGCTTCGCCCTCGGCTTGCTCTCCTCCGGGACGTTGAGCTCCCACTCGCGCGCGAACGTCTCCGTGAAGTGCGCGATCTGCGACAGGGGCAGGGCGTTGAGATAGACGAACCGAGTCGCCGCGGCGGCGGCGTCGTCGCCGCGCAGGAAGAACGCGCCCATCTCCTTGCGCTTCTCCTTACCGCTCGCCTTGCCCACGGTCACGACGGTGGTCTCGAACTTGTGCACCGGCACGTCCTCGGACGCCGGGAGGGCGTCGTCCGAGGCGTCGTCCTCGTCCACGGCGATCGGGTCCGCGTCGGCACCGAAAGCGCCGCCCGGGCCCGCGTCGGGATCGGAGACGCCGTCCTCCTCCGCGCGCGCGACCGCGGATCCGGAAAGGGCCGCGAGCGCGAAAAGCGCGAGGGCCGCGACCCCGAGCCCGCAGCGTCGTCGCACCGCCATCGCGCCGCGCGATCGATAACTGAAAGACGACGATCCGCGGCCTCGGTTTCCGACGTTCCGACGAAGGCGTCGCGCGTTGGCGCTCGGCGCTCGGCGGTCGTTTCCCCAAACGCGATTCAAACATTTTCTGGGCAGGTTCGAAGGCGCGAGATTTTCAAAGAGACGCGCGCGACGACGCGGGACGGGAAGGAGACGCACGCCTCCCTCGCGCGCTCGAGTCTCGAGGTCGCTCGCGCATTCCACTCGCGGCGGAGCGTTTTTTCCGCCCCACGCGCCCCCCGCTCTCGTAGTCACACGCGCTTCTCCAACGCCTCGCGATGCCTCGCGAGGTGATCACCCTTCAGGTTGGCCAGTGCGGCAACCAGATCGGCACGGAGTTTTGGAAGCAGCTGTGCGCGGAGCACGGCATCGCCAACGACGGCATTTTGGAGGAGTACGCCGCGAACGGCAACGCGGGCGACCGCAAGGATGTCTTCTTCTACCAGGCGGACGATGACCACTACGTGCCAAGAGCTTTGCTCCTCGATCTCGAGCCGCGCGTCATCAACACCATCCAAAACTCGGAATACAGAAACCTGTACAACGCGGAGAACTTCTTCGTGTCGTCTCACGGCGGCGGCGCCGGGAACAACTGGGCGAGCGGGTACGCGCAGGCGGAGGCTGTGCAGGAGGAGATCATGGACATGATTGACCGCGAGGCGGACGGATCCGACTCACTGGAGGGATTCGTGCTGTGCCACTCCATCGCGGGCGGAACGGGATCCGGCATGGGCTCGTATCTTCTCGAGGCGCTCAACGACCGGTACGGCAAGAAACTCGTGCAGACGTACTCGGTGTTCCCGAACCAGCACGAGACCTCGGACGTGGTGGTTCAGCCGTACAACTCGCTGCTCACCTTGAAACGCCTCACCTTGAACGCGGACTGCGTCGTCGTCTTGGACAACACCGCGCTGAACCGCATCGCGGTGGACCGACTGCACATCCAAAACCCGACGTTCGCGCAGACCAACGCGCTCGTGTCGGCGGTGATGGCGGCGAGCACCACCACTTTACGGTACCCGGGGTACATGAACAACGATCTGGTCGGTTTAGTGGCGTCCTTGATTCCGACGCCGAGGTGTCACTTTTTGATGACTGGGTACACGCCGCTGACGATCGACAGCGCGCCCGCCGCGACGCCGGCGGTGCGCAAAACAACCGTGCTCGACGTGATGCGCCGGCTTTTACAGACGAAGAACATCATGGTGTCCAGCCACTCGCGCGGCAAGGACCACGCGCAGAGCAAGTACATCTCCGTTTTGAACATCATCCAGGGCGACGTGGACCCCACGCAGGTGCACAAGTCGCTGCAGCGCATCCGCGAGCGCAAGCTCGCCAACTTCATCGAGTGGGCGCCGGCGAGCATCCAGGTTGCGCTCTCGCGGAAATCACCCTACGTGCAAAACGCCAACAAGGTTTCGGGTCTGATGTTAGCCAACCACACGTCCATTCGCCACTTGTTCACCAAGTGCGTCACGCAGTACGACAAGCTGATGCGCCGCAAGGCGTTCTTGGACCAGTACGAGCAGCACCCCATGTTCGCGGACGGGCTGGAGGAGTTCGACGACGCGCGCGAGATCGTCGAGGGGCTCGCCGAGGAGTACGAGGCGTGCGAGAGCCCGGACTACATCAAGTGGGCCTCGGGCAAGGAAAACGAACGCGTCTCCGGTACGCGCGGCGAGCGCATGCCGGGCGAGGGTGCCCTGGGAGGATACTGACTTTGAGAGAAGGAAAGGAGATCTTCTTTAGCGCGCGTCGGAACGCGTCGAGCTTCCTCTGTTGTGTAAAAACGTCTCGACGCGTCTCGAACGCGCTTTTCACTCGCTCGTTCAAATATGACGAACCCACAGAACCCACACGTCGGCGCTTCCCCCGGTAGGTCCTACGCCCACGCCCTACGCCTGCCCGTTCCCGACCGCGCCCTTCCCCTCGCGCAGCAGTTCTTGGTTTTCCGCTTTCCGCCGCGCTTTCTCCTTGCTCCGCTTCTTCGCCTCGCTGTACGCGACGACGCCCATGATGGTGATGGAGTAGCCGAACATGCCGATCGGGCTCACCGGGTTCCGGAACAAAAAGATGCTCACCACCACCGCCACCGCACCTTTGGCGTTCCCGAGCACCTGTAACGTTAAAGGGCTCGTGCACTTCGTCACCAGGAAGTTCGTGAGGTTCACGGAAAACGCCAATAAACAGTTCAACGCGAGGATGAAAAAAAACTGCGGCGACTCCGCGCAGTTCTCCGCGAACGAGTTAAACGCGTCGGGTTCCATTATTTGCGTCGCCGTGAACAGCACGAAAAGCGCGACGGGTGACATGAACAGCAGTAAGTTGAGGGAATCCAGCTTTTCCGTCTCGTTGGTCAACAACAGACCTTGTAGGACCGATTTCAGCGCTCGCGAGAACGTCGCGGAGAAGCACGCGACGAACCCGACGAAGTGGAACAACGGTTCGGCTTTCGAGGCTAAAACGATGCCCAACACGATTGGCACCAGTGTGACGTACACTTCCGAGGTTTCTTTTTGTCGCATGATGAACAGACTTAACAGCGCGGTGAAGAACGGTGTCGTCGCGCCGATCGCCTGGTTGAAGCTCACGGGGATGAACCGTAACGAGATGTTCCCGCCCACCACCGACGCGACGAACACCACGGCGAGAACCGCGACCTTCATTAAATGCCTCCTGGATTTCAGGTTCTGCCGGGGGACCATCCCGGACGCGCGCACGGCGAACGACAGGAACGCGCACATCACCATGTGGCACATGGTGAGGAAGATGGGGTACTTAAACCCCCAGACGCTCAGGAGGTACTTGTTGAGCAAAATCACGCCGATGTTGGAAAAGTACCACGCCGCGATCACGCTCAGCGTGTACGCGCTCATCGAGGACGCCACTGCGGCCGCGCGCGCGCGAAGGGTGCGTTTGGGGGAGGGAACGGCGCGTCAGCGACGGGGTCAGCGGTCGCCGAGGGCACCGCGCGCGCGGCCGCGCGCGCCGGAAGAGGGAGGACGCGCGGAGAGGAGGTGTCCTCTCTGCCGGCGCGGCCGCGTCCCACGGGGAGGATGTCTCCGAGGCGCGACCGTCCCGCGATCGTTGGCTC
>JACLAB010000736.1_pt1 | contig 21240 bp, 28 predicted proteins | sample 8027921 | NCBI WGS metagenome assembly JACLAB01 (sample SAMN15725117, study PRJNA655200) | protist metagenome | isolation source: fluorescence activated cell sorting (FACS) single amplified genomes of... | place: USA: West Boothbay Harbor, Gulf of Maine | collected 2000-07-19
GCTAAAGCACTTGTACTACGATAGCTCGGCACTAGACCAAATCTGCTGGGAAAATGTAACCGATTGCCATGAAATCTAACAGGGGCTTTATAATGGATAATCAACGTCAAATTGAGATTAACAGGGCTCACGCCTACCTAGAGGGTAAGATTTTAGAGCGTGAACGAAAGCGACTCGACAGGGTCTATTACTGCACGTTAACTCTGGCCGCTGTTACTATATGGGGCGGCCTAATTATTTATATAAATTCAATTTGGAGCGTATAACATGAAACACTGGGAAATAGAACACAATGGCGAACATATCCGCATAGAATGGAACGAATCAGCAACATTTAACCTACAAATGCCTATTGGTGGCGAATGGGTAGATTATCATTGTTTCACTTGCTACGGTATTGAGACAGACCAAGAGGCGCTAGAACAGGCTATGGAAATATTAAACGAATCTGAAGAGGAATTAATATAATGAGAATTAACAAAGTAGGCTCAAATATGACAGAATTAGTACGTAGTAGCGGGGTTGTTGTGCTATTTAGCTATTCAACGCCAGTTGCTGCGCTGCTGCCGTCTGGTCAGTATGTTAAGACTGACAGAAAATATAGCGTCACCACTACCAAACATGTCAATAAATGGGTAGGCGGTAATGTTGAATCTAAATCTCAGGACTATATAAACGAATTAGCAGGCGGTGCAGCATGAGCAACTACAAATCAGCTATAGACAGAATCAACAACGCGCAGACAGTTGAGGAACTGCACAAAGTAAGTGACGGCCTTGAACGTGTTTACAGGTGGGCGCAGCTTACAGACAGTGAGTATATGCGGCTAGATGGTAAACTCTGCGACAGAATAAACCTATTGAGCTGGCAGCGCCTACGCGCAGACTACCCAGCTATTGAGAGGGCTATACAATGAGAGTATTAATTGCATGCGAATATAGCGGCAAAGTTAGGGAAGCATTCAGAGAGCTGGGCCATGATGCGTACAGTTGCGACTTGTTACCAGCCGATGATGGCAGCCCATATCATTACACTGGTGATTGCTGGTCAGTGATAGCTGAGGGATGGGATTTAATCATAATGCATCCACCGTGCACTGCGCTGGCAGTATCAGGCAATCGCTGGTATGGCTCAGGCATGCCAAAGAATAGCGAGCGCTTAGAGGCGATAGAATGGACGCTGGCCCTATTTGAGCATGCAAAGAATCACGCGCCTAAGGTAGCATTTGAAAATCCCGTGGGCGTGTTACCTATTAAGCCTACCCAATACATCCAGCCATACCAGTTTGGCCACCCAGAGAGCAAAAAAACAGGGCTATGGCTCCATAATCTGCCGCTATTGGTTCCTACCGACGATGTCGAAGCATTGTGGCGTACATTACCAAAGAAAGAAGCGCAGCGCATCCATATGTTACCACCCAGTGCAGACCGCTGGAAAATCAGAAGTGAGACATACAAGGGCATAGCCGAGGCGATGGCTTCCCAATGGTCTGAATAATTCCCGTAGTAGTCCAACCCTTGCCCAGTGTAACAGCTGGGCTTTTTTGTGCGCGTAGCTAATAGATGGCGATTTAAGGCCCTGCAATGCTACCCAGTACCCTAGTATGTGTTTATAGCTAATCGCCACCAGATGGGCGTTATATGGCCTTGTAGGGCTATAACTAAAGACTACTACCAGTTGCTGCGCCATAGACTCTCTATTGCAGGCGCTATAGCCGCCAGAGTCCCTATGCGGCTCGAGAGAGGGCGAACCTGTTTCCCGTAATAGAGGGCTTAATCATCTTACAATAGGGATAGGCCATAGCCCTATGCAGATCATTCTGGAGGGAGGCATAGCCCTATGGATACCATTCTTGAGAGAGAGAGCTATAACGTGACCAGAACCTGGTATTGGGTCACACTATAGGGCTATAGAGTATTGAACTATTGAGAGAGAGAGACTCTAATACCCTGAACATTAACCAATAGAGAGAGGACAATGGATTTTGCAGATATAGAGAATGATCAGCTTCGCACTGAGGCTATAGAGCGATATGTTGTATGGATTGAGAGCTTACCCTATAGAGTAGGTAGAGCTGAGCAGGATAGCATCCGAGAGACTATAATTAATGATTTGGAGAACTAAAATGAACGTATTCACTGGCCCTAATGACTTGTTACACGGTGATGAGCATTTAGAGGAACTAGAGGACTGGGAGCTGCGAGAGAGATTCTTTAATGCTCTGAGAGACTTAACAGAAGCAGCAGACACTATAGAGAAACTGAAAAGCCCTAAGTGGACTCCGTACCCTGAAGATATTGAGGCGCTAGAGGACACTTTAGAGGAGCTGAAGTATTCTTTAAAGTAGAACTACTAGCAGTTATTGCTATAGGAGGGCTGTTTTGTTACTATATAGTCCAGAGGGTAGCATAAATTTTAACAATTGACAAACAGGAACTGAAAAATGTTTAGAGAATATATGTTAAAGGGTACAATGAACCCTGAAGTTCAGGCGGTGTTTAAAGCTGCCGCAGATATTAGCAATGGCGTGTTCTCACTGAAGGAGGCTGCAAATTTCTACAAAGTGCATCCAGCGGTGATTGTTCAGTTTATTGCAGAGAGCACAGAGTATGATATGATATTCAGCAAGAGAGGCGATAATGATTCTAACTAGTAGAGACCAGTTGGTGTTACAAGGCAAACGTGTTAGAGTGGTAGGGAGTTACAACATACCTGAAGAGAGAACGAACTACTGTAAACATCCAGAGCAAACAGACTGGACTAAGCCCTGCCCAATATGTAAGCGCAGGATACGTGTAATAGCAAAGAATATGGAGAGTAAATCAGCATGGTTATCTTAGGACGCAGTTTAACAATAGAGTATAGACTGGGCGTAGGCTTTGACTTAGAGTTCCCAGACAGCAGGCCAGTGTGGGTTTTTAACAGCTTTACAGAGTGCATAGAGGTAATGCCTTTCCAGGGCGTTATCATACATCTACCACTTTGCCTAGTCAGCTTTGGCAGAGTTTATGAGGAGATTTTTGAATGACTGAAACAACCCACCAACCCTGCCCAGACTGTGGCAGCAGTGATGCGCTACAGGTGAACAAGAATAGCACCTATTGCCATAGCTGCGCCACATATACAAAGACTGAGGGAGGCTATCAGCCTGTAGAGATACCGTATGATGAACAACCTAAACCTAAACCCAGCTTTAGTGCTGTAGAGAATATGCTGACTACTGGTAAGTATCAGAGCATTGTATCCAGAGGACTCACCACCGCCACAGTGAAGCATTACGGCATCCTAGAGACTCCAGACAGAACTTATTTCAGCTATCACAACCCTGACAATGCTTTAGTGCCTATTGCGGCTAAGATACGTCTACCAGACAAGCAGCATAGCATTGTAGGAGACTGGAAAGGCGCTGGACTATTCGGTCAGCATTTGTTCTCTGCTGGCTCTGCCAAGTATGTCACCATCACTGAGGGAGAGTTTGACGCTGCTGCAAGCTACCAGATGCAAGGGAGCAAGTACCCAGTAGTGTCAGTCTGTAATGGCGCTAGTGGCGCTCTAAAGGACTGTAAAGCAGCCTACGAGTGGCTAGACAGCTTCGATGCCATTGTCATATCTATGGACTCTGACGAACCTGGACAGAAGGCTGCGCGAGAGATTGCAGAGCTGTTTGGTGGTAAATCAGCCATTATGAAGAACCCACCAGAGTACAAGGATGCCTGCGACTATCTAGCCGCTAATGACTCCAAAGCCTACATTGCTGCCTTCTGGGGAGCAGAGAAGTTTGTACCTGATGGTATCATCAATGGCGCTAGTCTCTGGGATGAAGTGAACAGGCCAGTAGAGAAGTCTGCTGTTATGTACCCGTGGGAGAGCCTGAACAAGCTAACCTATGGCATCAGAGAGGCAGAGCTAGTCACCATAACAGCAGGCTCTGGGCTAGGCAAGTCACAGTTTGTCAGAGAGATAGTGTGGCATATCCTGAAGCACTCTGAGGATAACATAGGCTTACTATTCCTAGAAGAGAACGCACGTAAGACTGCGCTGTCTCTGATGTCACTGGCGGTTAACAAGCCCTTGCACCTACCTGACGTAGAAAGCACTGAGGAGGAACGCTGGGAGGCTTTCGAGGCCACTATGGGCACTCAGAGGTTGTTTATGTTCGACCACTTTGGCTCCACCAGTATAGACAACATCATAGCCCGTTGCCGCTACATGGCTAAGGCGCTGGACACCAAGTACCTGTTCCTAGACCACGTTAGTATTGTTGTGTCTGCACAGAGCAATGGTGACGAGAGAAAGGCGCTGGACGAGATATGTACTAAGCTGCGTATGTTGGTTCAAGAGACTGGTATAACACTGTTTATGGTGAGCCACCTGAAGAGACCTGACGGCAAAGGCCACGAAGAAGGCGCTGCTAGTAGTCTGTCACAGCTCAGAGGCTCTGCATCCATTGCACAGCTCTCAGACATGGTGATAGGACTAGAGAGGAATGGTCAGGCTGAAGACCCAATAGAAAGGAATACTACCAATGTCAGAGTGCTGAAGAACCGCTTTTGTGGTACTACAGGGCCAGCTGGCGGGTTGTTGTTTGACCAGAAAACAGGTAGGATGGTGGAAGTTAAGGAAGAGGGATTGTAATGAGATGCATAGCGTGTAACAAGAATTTATCGGACTTCGAGTCTACAAGGAAATCTGCTGAGAGTGGAGAGTTTTTAGATTTGTGCAATGACTGCTTCTTTTACACTGAGGATGACATTGCTACCATTGACAGAGATGACCTGAGAAGTGAATCTGACACAGTATTGGAGAGCCAAGAATATGAGCAAGATTGGAACTTGGGTAATGACAGTTCAGGAGAGTAAGGCTGAACTGAGCAGACTAAACCCTTTCGACAAACACAGTAATAAAGCAAACGCAGCGAGGCAGTATTATGTTGATTACGCTGGACATAGAAACAAACACCAGCCACGACACTATCTGGATAGTAGTAACTCAGGACGTTGAGACTGGTGAGATGCTAGAGCATTACTCTGCTGAGACTCTGGAGCCTCTGCTTCGTGACTCAGAAGTCGTTATTGGTCACAACATCATAGGCTTCGATGCGCCAGTGCTAGAGAAACAGTGGTCACTACAGATACCTACAGAGAAGCTAAAGGATACGCTAGTGCTCAGCAGGCTCTGGAACCCGTCTCTGGAGGGTGGACATAGCCTGGACTCTTGGGGCAAACGCTTTGGAGACCACAAGATAGACTTCCACGACTATGACGGTGGACTGTCTGATGAGATGGTGGAGTATTGCAGGCAGGACGTAGCCCTAACCACAAGGCTGTACAAGCATTTAACAGACACACTGAAGCGAGAGGAGTTTAAACAGCAGTGCGTAGATTTAGAAGAGAAGGTGTACATCATTACGGCTCAACAGGAGCGCAACGGCTTCATGCTAGACGTAGAAGCAGCTACCACACTCTGGCAAGACATAACACACAAGATGAGGACGATAACAGCGGAGCTACAGAAAGTGTTTCCACCGATAGTGGAGGAACGCTGGAGCGAGAAGACAGGCAAGAGACTGAAGGACAAGGTGACTGAGTTTAACGTAGGCTCTCGTAAGCAGATTGCAGAGAGGCTAGAAGGTGTAGGTGTTAAGTTTAAGTTACAGACTGAGAAGGGAGCTATCATTGTTAATGAGAAGGTGCTGGAAGGCATCGACATCCCTGAAGCTAAGATGATCTACGAGTACCTGATGCTACAGAAGAGAGCAGCACAGATAGACTCTTGGTTAACCCACGAGAAGGACGGCAGGGTACACGGTAGGGTGATTACCAATGGCGCTGTAACAGGCCGTATGACGCACCACAGCCCTAATCTGGCACAAGTACCTTCTGTGTCTGCACCGTATGGTAGAGAGTGTAGATCATTCTGGACTGTGCCTGAGCACCACAAGCTAGTAGGCTGTGATGCCAGTGGCTTAGAGCTACGTATGCTTGCACATTATATGCGCGACGAGAACTACACCAACGAGATACTCAGCGGTGACATCCACACAGCTAATATGAAGGCAGCAGGACTCACTGACCGCAACCAAGCCAAAACTTTCATCTACGCCTTTTTGTACGGTGCAGGGCCAGCTAAGATAGGTCAGATAGTAGGCGGTGGCTACAAAGAAGGACAACAGCTTACAGATTCCTTCCTACGCAACACACCAGCACTGGCTAGGCTACGAGAGCGTGTAACTAAGTTCTCAGCAGGCGGTACACTTCCAGGTCTGGACGGTAGACGCTTACGGGTCAGGTCAGAACACGCAGCACTTAACACGCTGCTACAGGGTGCAGGCGCTATAGTTATGAAGCAGGCACTGGTGTTGATGGTAGAGTCACTAGACAAGTACGCTATTCCGTACAAGATAGTAGCTAACGTGCATGACGAGTTTCAGATAGAAGTACCAGAGAATTTTGCTGATGTAGTAGGCAAAGCAGCAGTACGAGCCATCAAGAAAGCAGGAACTGTGTTAGACCTGCGCTGCCCTCTTGATGCTGAATACAACGTAGGTAATAACTGGGCAGAGACGCATTGACAAATGTGTACGAAATGTGGTATAATATACGTAGATCAGTTGTGATCTAAAACAACCAAAGAGGTAATAAAGATGAGTGAAGCAAAACCAGTAACAGTAAACGCAGAGATGATGTGGTCTAGCCTACAAGAGGTAAACCGCATGTCAGGTAAGTACCAAGTAGACCTAGCACAGCTATCCTCAGCAGCAGTAGAAGCTCTGGAGATGATGGGCTTGAGTGTACGCAACAAGGAAGGTCAGGGAGACTTTGTAACTGTAAAGTCTAACCATCCTATCCGTGTGTACGACACTGACGGTAAAGAGATTACAGGCATCTTGATAGGTAATGGCTCTAAAGCTAAGGCTGTACTGTCCTACTATGACTGGAAGTCTCCAGCGGGACAGGCAGGACGTAGCCCTAAGATGTTTAAGCTAGTAGTCACTGACTTAATTCCCTATGGCGGCAAGGAAGAGTTTGTCGAAGTAGATATGGAAGAAGCCCTGTGATATTAATTGATGCAGACATTCTAGTCTATCGTGTAGGCTGGTCATGCAACGAAGAATCTGAGAACACTGCCGTCAGCACCATCGACGGCTTTATCTCTGACTTGTTGTTGCAGCTCAACGTAGACGAAGAAACAGACTACTATGTTCTGTATCTCACTGGCAAAGGAAACTTCCGCAAGGAATATGCCGTTACTGCTGAGTACAAAGGAAACCGTAAAGATAAGGCAAAGCCCGTGCATATACAGGCACTACGCCAACACCTTATCGACAAGTGGGCTGCTGTGGTTACTGAAGGAGAAGAGGCAGACGATGCCATAGCCATAGCAGGTACACTACACGGTGATAAAGCCATCATGGTCTCTTTAGACAAGGACTTTGACCAGATTCCAGGTTGGCATTATAACTTTGTTAAGAAGAGTAAATACTATGTTAAGCCAGAGGACGGCTTACGCTTTTTCTACCGCCAGATACTGATGGGTGACAGGATTGACAACATCATAGGTATCAGAGGTATTGGTGAGAAGAAGTCAGAGAAGATTCTGAAGGACTGTGTTACTGAGCAGGAACTCTACGACAAGTGCGTAGAAATGTACGAGGGAGACGAAGACAGAGTGATAGAGAATGGTAGGATGCTCTGGCTACGTAGGTACGAGGGTGAGGTATGGAGTTTCAATGAAACCAAGGAATAACGGAAGATGGACAGAAGCGCGTTTCCGTTCCTTTATCGTCTCTGCACTCAGACAAGCTCACGCTAAGTGGGGTGTAAAGCACGATGTCAAGTCAGCGGCTAGGGTAGCTAGAGGGATGTACAAGTGTGCCAAGTGTGGCAAAGGCTCTCCAGCTACTCTACCACCGCTAGAAGGGAAGAAACGCAGACGCAACAACGCAGCAGTAGATCACATAGACCCAGTAGTAGACCCAGCAGTAGGCTTTATTGATTGGAACACCTACATAGAGAGGATGTTCATCGAAGCTGAAGGGTATCAGGTACTGTGTCACAAGTGTCACACTGCAAAGACTAACGCAGAGCGTAAGAGGCGTAAGAAATGACTCAGATGAGAGAAACAGCACAAGACAAAGTTCGCGAAGAAAAACTTTTGCGTATAATGTCTGAGCATCTAGGTTGTCATTACTGGCAAAACCCTAACCTTATAAAGTATAGACTAGATGGTTGGTTTTATAAGCCTAAGTTTGAAGGTGACAACAAAGGCTCTATGGTAGGCTGGGCAGAATGTAAATGGTATGGGGATGGTAAGACTGCTTTTTGTGCCTTGAATGTTCCTAAGTATGCGGAGCTTATAAACCTGAGCGAGATGACAGGACTTCCCAGCTATTTTGTTTTTAGAGAGCAAGGAAAATGGGGATACATTGTTCTACATACTGGCTCTAACAAAGCAGCGACATTCTCTGTTATTCAAACAGGAGGAACACCAAAAGGAAGAACTCCAAACCCAGATGACATAGAGCCTTTAATAAAGTTCGACAAATCTTGCATACAGTGGCAAGAAGCTGGAGACAACTAATGACTAAGCATCTAGTAATACCAGACACACAAGTAAAACCTGGAGATAAGGCAGAGCATCTACGCTGGGCTGGAGAGTACGCAGCAGAGAAGAAGCCTGACGTTATCATACACATTGGCGACCACTGGGACATGCCTAGCCTAAGCAGTTATGACGTAGGCAAGAAGTCCTTTGAAGGCAGGCGCTACATCAACGACATCAACGCAGGCATTAACGCCATGCGTAAGTTCCTAGAGCCTATACAGCGTGAACAAGACAGGCTAAAGCGTAACAAGTGGAAGCAGTGGAATCCTCGTATGGTGTTTACTCTAGGTAATCACGAACACCGTATAGAGAGAGCTATTGAGTCAGACCCTAAGCTAGATGGTCTGCTGAAGTATGATGACTTTATGTTAGAGGAGATGGGCTTTGAAGTTGTACCGTTTTTGGAACCTATTGTCATTGATGACATCGCCTACTGCCACTACTTCACTTCAGGTGTTATGGGCAAGCCAGTTAGCTCTGCTAAGTTAATGCTGGCTAAGAAGTATATGAGCTGTATCATGGGTCACGTACAAGATAGAGACATAGCCTATGCTCGTAAGGCAGACGGCACAAACCTATTAGGACTGTTCTCAGGTATCTACTACCAGCATGACGAGGACTACTTAACGCCACAGACTAACGGAAGCTGGGCAGGTATATGGATGTTGAACGAAGTAGCTAATGGCGGTTGCGATGAACTACCAGTTAGCATAAACTATCTGAGAGATAAGTACGGAGACTGAGATGGCTCTCACTTACTACGATTTACTAGACAAGCTAAAGCTGCTAGACGAACTAACACTTATAGAGATATTAGACATAAGCTCAGAAGAGTTAGTAGATGCCTTCAGCGAGAAAGCCAACGATAAACTAGAACAATTGCAAGAGGAATTTAGACATGAGACTCAATGACGCAACACCAGCACAGTGGGATGCCCTGAGAAAGCAAGCACCTGCTATTGAGAAGACAGGACTAGAGGCATGGATGAAGGCAGCACACGATGAAGATGCAGACCTCTGGGAAGACGAAGAAGAAGACATGGTAGGTGCGCCTAAGCACTACAACTCAGGGAATATAGAGTGTATTGATGCAATAGAGGAATCCATGTCCAGTCATGCATTCAAAGGCTACCTCAAGGGCAACTGCATGAAGTATTTGTGGCGCTATGACTACAAAGGCAAGCAGGTAGAAGACTTACAGAAAGCTGGTTGGTACTTACGAAAGCTAACAGCAATGGTAACAGAGGAGAACACATAATGGATCAGTATCAACAGTTTATACACAAGAGCCGCTACGCACGATGGCTACCAGAGCAGAAGCGCAGAGAGACATGGGCAGAGACAGTGAACCGCTATGTAGCCTTCTGGGTTGACAGAGGTCAGCTAGACCAGAAGACCAGCAGCAAGATGTTTGATGCAATACATAACATGGAAGTCATGCCTAGCATGCGCTGTATGATGACAGCAGGGGATGCTCTGGCCAAGGACAACGTAGCTGGATTTAATTGTAGTTACTTAGCCATTGACTCACCACGTAGCTTTGACGAGCTGATGTACGTGTTGATGTGTGGTACAGGCGTAGGCTTCAGCGTAGAGCGTAACTTCATTACTAAGCTGCCAGAGGTTGCTGAGACCTTCCACAAGACTGACAGTGTTATTGTTGTTAGCGACAGCAAGATAGGCTGGGCATCTGCATTCCGTGAGCTGATAGCTATGCTGTATGCTGGTAAGATACCTACGTGGGACATGAGCAGGGTACGACCAGCAGGGGCTAGACTGAAGACCTTTGGCGGACGCGCAAGCGGACATGAACCACTGCTAGATCTGTTCAACTTCTGTGTAGAGATATTCCAGAAGGCAGCAGGACGTAAGCTGACAAGCATTGAGTGTCACGATGTAGTGTGTAAGATAGCGGACATTGTAGTGGTAGGTGGTGTACGTAGGTCTGCACTGATCAGCCTCTCTAACTTGTCTGACCCACGTATGGCGAAGGCTAAGTCAGGAGACTGGTGGAGGCATGAAGGCCACCGTAGGCTTGCTAACAACAGCGTAGCGTACACTGAGAAGCCAGACTTTGAATCCTTCTTAGGCGAGATGCAGAACATGTACGAGAGTAAGGCGGGAGAGCGTGGAATCTTTAGCCGTATAGCAGCTCAGAAGATTGCAGCACGTAACGGTAGGCGTGACCCTGACCAGGACTTTGGTACTAACCCATGCTCTGAAATCATCCTGCGTAGCAACCAGTTCTGTAACCTGTCAGAGATTGTAGTACGTCCTGATGACACACTGGCTAGTCTCAAGAAGAAGGCAGAGGTGGCTGCTATCATTGGCACACTACAGGCTACCTTGACAGACTTCAGATACCTGCGTAACTGCTGGAAGAAGAACACTGAGGAAGAAGCACTACTGGGTGTCAGCATGACAGGCATTATGGATCACTACCTGTTGAGCAAGGGCTGCTCTAAGGACTTGGCTAAGTGGCTGGAGGAAGTACGAGATGTTGCTGTGGATACGAATAAGGAGTGGGCTACGAAGCTTGGCATTAACCAGTCTGCGGCTATTACATGCGTCAAGCCTAGCGGTACTGTATCTCAGCTTGTCGATAGTGCTAGTGGTATCCATCCTCGCTTCTCTAAGCATTACATTCGCAGAGTACGTAGCGACCACAAAGACCCGCTTGCAGTCTTCATGGCACAGTCAGGATTCCCTGTAGAGCAGGATGTGATGTCACCTACGTCCTCAGTCTTTAGCTTTCCTGTGAAGGCTCCAGAGTCCTCTGTGACGGTTAAGCAGGTGGGTGCTATGCAGCAGCTAGAACTTTGGAAAGCATATCAGAACCACTGGTGCGAACATAAACCAAGCATCACTGTTTATTACACTGATAACGAGTTCTTGCAAGTAGCACAGTGGATATGGGAGAACTTTGATCTGTGTAGTGGGATTAGTTTGTTGCCATATAGCGATCATGTATATCAACAAGCTCCTTATGAGGACATTAACGCTGAGAAGTACGATGAGATGGTAGCGTCTATGCCGCAGGGGGTGGATTGGGAAGACTTAGGTGACTTTGAACAGGAAGACAACACGACAGGAAGTCAAGAGTTAGCATGTGTAGGTGGCGCGTGTGAGATAGTGTAGATGTTGTAGGTACTAAAAAGCCCTGTGTAGATGACTACGCAGGGCTTTTTTTGTTACTTTTCTTCTACTTTGGAGTTCTTCAACAGCTCTATTATTACGGCTCTATCAGCTCTGATCTGTCTTATTGTCTCTGGATTCTTAGCTTGCTTCAAAGCCTTTGAAGAAGCTATTAAAGACTGCCCTAGAAACTTTTTTAGCTCTGGAGAAATAGCACCTCTATAGATACCTCTACCAGCAAGACCTATGCCAACTCCTCCTATGATTCCAGGAAGCCAACCAGCTAGAGCTGCGCCAGTAACACCAATAGCTAAAGGAGTAGAGGGCATTTTAACGCCTGTAACGCCTGTAGTGTTTTGCCAAAGCCTGCCTAGAGAGTTAGAAGCGTCTGCTTTAGCTTTCTCAATTACAGGGACTCTTGCTCTATATAGGTTACTTTGTTTTTCAAGCCTCGCTAATACGTTAGCTTTTGGCGCTGTTTGAGCAACTTTGGTATTTAAAGCTGTTCTAACATCTCGCAAGGCAATAGACAAAGCTGTCTCTACATTGTCCTGATTAGGGAAAGCACTTTTATTTGCTTTATAAGATTTAATGTAAGCGTCTAATTCTTTCCTAGTTTTTAAAACACCTAGAGGAGTCTGCGGATTCTCTGTTAATAATGACTTAGCTTTTGCAGTAACATCGTCTACCATTTTACCAAGTTGGTTTGTAGCAACAAAAGCATCCGTAGCTTTAGTATTAGCAGCAACATCATCTAATAACTTAAAAGACTCCGCTAAAGGGATCGCTTCTTTAGACGCTGCTACTTGTTTTTCTAATATCTTAGCCTCTGTTTCAATAGCGTCGTCAATCAAGTTTAAACTTCTTTGATTAGATGCAGACTGTGGTATCTTTAAGCCAGCTACTGTGTCTACTAACTTTTGCTCTTGCGTAGTAGGCTTTATTACGTTGTATTTAAAACCTAATGTCGATGCTTCCCTAGTCTGTTCTGGAACACCCTTTTTAGGAACAATTAAATCAAGAGCTTTTTTAGTGCTTCTGTCTGTTACTTGTTTTCCCGAAGCGTCCACTATAGCTTGACCTGCTCTTTCAACAACAGGAGGCTTTATAGGGCCAACAAACTCTGGATTACCTTTAGAGACTTTTCCGCCCTTTACAGGAGAAACAAGCAGAGCAATGTTCACAACACTTTCTAAAGTCAATGCAGATTCAGGGTTATTCTCTTTCCATTTAGAATAAGACTCAGCACCTTCTTCAACAGCGTTGAGAGCTTCTACGCCTTTATCGCTATTCATTATAAAGTCTACGCCAGACTGCCAACCTTGTTTTACAGGCCCTTTAATAAACTCAGGGGTAACAAAGGAAATTCCTTTAGCCCCTAACATCAAAGTTTCCCCAAAAACATCCCAAACACCGCCAGCAACTTGCCCAGCAGTTTGTATGTCTGTTATGAGACCAAGCTGTTCAGGCGGATTGTATACAGGTTTACCGTCAGCGCCTATAGAGAATCCTCCAGACTTTTCAGATATTTCCTGCATTGTCTCAACACGGCCGCCTAAACGCTCCCCAACACCTTCAGCAAACTGTCCGAAAGCGCCAACCTCTGCTACTTCTTCAGTAACTAACTCAACTTCTTCTTGTGTTTCCAAGTCTTTTTTTAACTGGTCTTGTATTCTCTGAAACAACTCAGGGTCTGTAACCTCAGTTGTTTTAGTTAAGTCAGGTTGAGAAGAAACAAAACTTCTCTGAACTTTAGCTAAGATTGTAGGGTCTGTTACTTCTGTGTATGCGCTCATTATTCTTCACCTATAGCAAATACTTTTGTAGGGTCTGTAGGGTCTACCATGTATCTAACACCATCCACAACAGTTGTTTTACCTTTATATTCAGGTCTTGACCAATCAATATCAAGAGGCTCACCTAGCAAAGCCTTTTTAAAGTTAGTATAGTGCTTCTGTACTTTTTCTAGTTGTTTTGTAAACTCTTCTTTTCCAACTATAGGGTCTAAAGCAGTCAAAGCAGATTGTAATAGCTGTAGTTCAATGTTACTAACTTGGCCTAAAGCACCGCCTGTTTTAGACTCGTCACGCATCTTCTGTAGCCTATCAAATGCTAGTGTAGACTGTAGTGTTGTTATTTTTGTTTGTAAAGTTCTAGCGTCTGTAGCATAAGGCATAGAAGCTAAGTTATAAAAAACACCTGTAGTCATATATTCGTCTTCAGCTAGTTTTTTAGCTTCTGACACAGTAACCAGAACATTATCTACAGCCGCTAAATCAGAATATAGTTTGTCTACCCTATCTCTTTCTTGAGACGCAGCTTCTGGAGTGTCTTGAGGTTCGCCTCTTGTCCCTGTGGCTTCGTTTTCCCAAACAATTTGACCATTTGGTAGACCCACGCTTTTTAATTTAGGCATTTTACTGACACCTACAGTGCGTAATATTGTCCCGTCAGAGCTTAATACAACCTTGTGAGTAACTCCTGTTGCTGGGTCTACTATGTCTTCAATAGATGTTTTTCCCTTTTCTGGAGAAATTAACTGTAAGCCTCTTTTATAAGCCTCAGTGTCCCCTAACTCAACCTGTCTAGCTAATTCTTCGTGCCCTGCCGTTTTTAAAGCTGTAGCCATAGACGAAGCTCTCAAACCTGCTTGTTCTTCTTGAGTTTTTTTCTGCGCTTGCTCTTTCAACTGCTGAACCTTCGCCGCAGTCTGTGCAGCCGCTGCTGGGTTACCTTGCATCTGCTGTACTTGAGCCAGCTTAGTTAAATCAAGTATCTGCTGCTGAGTTGTTTTAGCTACGCCTTCTTTATCTGTAGGGCTGTTTAGCTCAAACATAGCACCCTGTATCTTTTCCTGCGGAGAAGGCTCACCACCACGCAGCAGACCACCTAGACCTCGCTGTAGACCTCTGCCTCTAGCTGCCATAAACTCGCCATAGAAGTTAGGAGAACCAGGAACAGCTTGCTGTACAGGCTGCTGTGTGCTGCTAATGCCTGTTAATAATCCTGCAATATCTTGTCTAGCCATTTTCTTAACCTCCAAACTTATCAAACAGCGAACCAAACAATCCTGCTGCTTCACCTAAATCAATTTGTAACTTACCAGCCTGTAGCTGTTCAGCGTATGTAGGCTGCTGACCCAGTAGACCACCCAGTAGCTGCTGCTGTTGAGAAAGACGTAGCTGGTTAGCTAGGTTCTCGTAGTTCAAACCAGTCTCTAAACCAACTCTTCCTACTTGTGACTGTAGCTCAGTACCAGTCCTACGACCAATGTCAGCAAAGCCAGCAGGTACTGCACTGGTTTGTAGAAGACTAAGAGCTTCTCTCTGAGGCTGATAACCAGCACTTAGCAATCCTGTAGCACCTGCTAGAGCCTGCTGCTGCTCTGCTAGTGCTTGCTGCCTAGCTCCTACATTAGCTCGTGCCATAGCTTCCTGACGAGCAGTCTCTTGTGCCAGTAGCTCAGGAGATGCACCGCCATAAGCAGCAGAGGATAAACCTAGACGGCCTTGTGACAGCATACGCTCTTCTAGTGCTAGACGCTGACGCTCCTCTTCAGGACGCTGTGTAGCCCTTATTTGCTCAAAGATAGCCGCTTGCTGCGCTGCTGGGTCTTGACCTACCTGTCCAAATAAACCCGCTGCTTGGCCCTGTAGCTGCGCCTGTAGAGCTTGCTGCTCTGGTGACAGGTTTATACCAAAACCACCTTCAGGAGTAGTAGCAATGTTAGCTAGGCCACTTGTAACAGTGTAAGGCTTAAACTCTGCACCTGCTCGGCCTTGCTCTGCTAAAGCTGTTGATCTTTCTTGAGCTTCACGGCCTAGTGCTTGTACATCTCCTATGGCTTCTCTGCCTAAGAAATACTCACCACCTGTGCGTAGTGCCTGGTTAACAGTAGAATTATTTAGAAAACCTAGTATGTCGTTAAAAAAACCACCTGCTGGTTGCACAGCGCCTGCGCCACCTGTGCCTGTGTATGTAGGGCTGCCTGGATCACCAGCTCCTGGGTTTGCCGTATAACTTAATACGTCACTCATTAGTAAGAACCTCCAGTAATTGTACCAGCCGTTAACGTACCTGATACATCTAAGGTTACAGCGGTAGTTGTTCCAGTTAGCGCAGCATTAGCAGAGTTAGCCTTAGTAGCACTCGCTGTCGCTATGTTATTAAACTCAGTGTCGATCTCTGTACCTCTCACAATCTTCGCAGCATTGCCTGAAGGGAGAGAATCCTTTGTAGCAAAGTTAGTTGTCTTAGTGTAATTAGACATTTAGATAAGTCTCCCTAGTAGAGCGTGTATGTCGATTTTTTGAATTGAGAAAGCAGCACCATTGACTTCTGCTTCTATGCCAATGGTTACTACCTCACCACTACCACTGGTGTTAACCTTTGGAGTGTTGATAAGGATAGAAGAGGTGTATTCGCCTGTGGTGTTGTACTCAGATATACCGTACTCAGCTATGTTGCTAGAAGCAAATGTAAAAGCTTGCTTAGTGTAACTAGCTGTGTAGTCATAACCCCAGTTTAAAGTAGTAGGCGTGTTCTGCCCACCAATGATAGTCAGGTTAAACTTCTTCAGGAACTTCAGATTAGATGTGTTGCCAAAGTCCATAGGATTACTGAAGTAGCGCATCTCGTACTTGTCAGCACCGTCCATGTAGCCTTTGTACTCAACAATGCCTGAAGAGATGCCTATGTATATATCACCACCCTCTAGCACAGCAAAGGACAGAGGGTACAAACCAGACCATGTAGTAGCTCTGTGTGACCCATCCTCTAGCTGCCTACGCATGTCAAAGCAGTAGACAATATTGCTGTCAGGTAGTGTTAACAGGTAGAAGGCTTCTTCAGAGCTGTACAGTGACTTGATAGCATTAGTCTGTAAAGGGATCAAAGACACCAAATCAGTACGGACATTCTTGCTGATGTCACGCATAGGCATGGACTTCTCTTGCACAGTCCTGCCAAAGCTACGTACACCTGTCTCAGACAAGAACAATATATCAGTACCTGTATGTTGTACTGAGTCACGAGCTATGCAACCAACGCCTTCTATGGTGTCTGTAAGCGTCATAGAGGCAGGAGAGGAGGCTCCTGAGTACACCAGTATAGACTTCTTACCAAAGATGATTAGGAAGCCATTGTGGGCCGCTAGAGCCGTTATCTCGTCAAAGCCTGTAGGCCATACAGTAGTAACGTCTAACGAGCCTGACGTACCGCCTGTCCAATGATGACCATTTAGTAGATCAGACCAGTAGACAGTGTGTTTGTTACCTGTAATGTCTGCTGCCCAGAGACGACCGTATGCTGCTAAGACTTCATTAGCCTCTGGTGGTGTGCCTGTTGCGTGAGTATGTGCTGAATGTTCTTCCAGTACAAACGAACCACCATGGTCTGTACCTAGCACGTACTCGTGGTCTCTTTGGAATAAGTAGACATGGTCGTTTAAAGTAACAGCTTTCCAGTTATTAGCTGTAGGCGTGTACCCAGCAGGAGTAGCGTCTGTTAACGTGGTAGTGCCTGTAAAGATTTTATTGTTACCTGCTGACAGTATAACCTTATCACCAGAGTTATCAATAAACTCGTACACAGTCTCTATACCACGGCTAGTACCTAATACAGCAGCGCCATTAGTAGAAACCTCTACCCAGCCCTTACGCGCACCAATACGGCCTAACTGGTCAATAACACAGTTGTCTGCAACAGCAGCAAACGAAGGATCAATCCCTATAGGAGAGTCCTGTGTGTTTAGACCAGCAAAGCCTGGAGCAGCTACTGTGATGTTCTGTAGTTGTTGTGCCATTAAGAATACCAGATAGTTTCTTCAGGGTGTTGTGACGCATCAATAGCAATAGCATCAGACAATGTTCTGTCAGCCAGAGCAAACAACTCTGCTGCACTTGTGCCACCAGTCTCTCCACGCTCTCTAGCACCTAGTGCTGTAGCTACCTGCACAACAGGTGACGAAGGTACTGCCAGAGTCTCTGTATCTTCTGTGAAGTCTGCTGTACGCAGCACCACGTTAAACCGTAGCTGATACACACCGTCAGGCTTAGGATACACATCGACAGCATTGTCACCAGCAGCGTTAACACCGTTAAAGCTGTAGAACTGTGGAGAGCCTAGAGGTGGTGTCTCAATCAAGAAAGCGTTGTCCATCCAGCGAGAAGGACGGTACTGCATGAAGAAGTCTGAGGTGTCGTTAATAACGTCCAACAGCTTCATCCTGTTCTGTGAGCCAGTCAACACATAGTTAAAGGTTGTATCGTCTGTGGTTACAGTTAGTGTAGTACGCAGAGCAGTCCAGTCATAAGAGTCTTCTACGGAGCGTTTAGCGTCATTAACAAACTCTCCAATAAGTTTAGAGTAGCTGTTCTGAGAAACTGATGTTACTTCGTCCTCTCTCAGCCTACGCAATACGCTGTTTACTAGTTGTAAGTATGTCATTACAAGGAAACCTTCTGTGAGTCTAGCCACTGCTGTAGCATTTCTTCTTGAGTTAATTGTCGTGGTGGTATGTTAATCTGTAAGCCACTCTCGTTTGTTAGCATACGTGGCTGTGTAAACTGCTGTAGAGGCTGTGCCTGTTCGTACTGGTAAGGCATAAGCTCTGGTGTAGGTGCTAAGCTAAACGGTACAAGCTCTTGTGTAGAACCTACTTGTGTTTCTAGCTTTAGCATGTCTCCAAAGAGAGAGTCTGTGGTTCGTGTACCGCTAGCAGCTCCTACGCCTGTGCCTATGCCGCTGCCTGATCCTCTTCCAGAACCATTACCGTTACCGTTACCATCTCCAGTACCAGTACCGTCTCCAGTGCCTTCCCCTGTACCAGTGCCTTCCCCTGTACCAGTGCCATCTCCAGTACCAGTACCATCCCCAGTGCCAGTGCCATCTCCTGTACCAGTACCGTCTCCTGTAGTGCCAGCAGTGCCTGTAGTGCCTGTAGTTCCAGCAGTATCTGTAGTTCCTGTAGTGCCGTCTACAGGTGTAGTATCAGACGGGATTCCTGAAGTAGTGTCAGTAGCAGGAGTTGTTCCTGTTGGTGTAGTAGTGGTTGTAGTAGTTGTGGTTGTGCCAGTATCTACTGTCGTGTCTGTAGGTAGACCTATAGTATCGTCATCTGTTGTTTCTGCAAAAATATCTAAAAAAGTTAACAGATCAGTGTCTTCTTCTTCCTCTCCTGTTTCTGTAGCTTCAGCAGCTTCTGCCGCTAACTCTTCTGCGGTAGGAGCTGTTTCTGTTGTTGCTGGGCCATAAACATCATCAGCAGGTACGTTTCTTCGTAGCTCGTCTACAAAGATACCGCCCATGCGTATGTAATCTTCTAACATGCCCTCGCGTACATCAGCATCTGTTTCTGCTAAAACTGCTTCATAGACTTGTCTAAATATTGGGTTTTGTTCTGGAGTGCCTTCGCCTTCCGCAGATACTCCTGCTCCTGCTGAGCCTGAAGCTGCACCACCACCTCCTGCTCCACCACCTGCTCCACCACCTGCTTCAGATTCGTCTTCAGTAGGTAGCTTTACGTCTACTTCTATAGGATCAGCAGTAATAACTACTTCTTCAAACTCTGGGACTACTTCTTCCTCTACTGTAGTAGTGTCTGGGACATCACCAGTAATATCTACTACTTCTCCGTCACCATCAGTAACAGTAACTTCAGCCTGTCTTTTAGCTTCTGCTTCAGCGGCTAATCTATCTGCTTCAGCTTGCTCTGCTGCTATACGCTCTGCCTCAGCTTTGTCAGCTAGTTCTTGTTGACGTACTCGTTCTGCCTCAGCTTCTCTAGCAAGTCTTTCTTGCTCTAACGCTGTTGCTGCGTCTGCTTCTTCTTTAGCTCTTGCTTCTGCTGCTACACGTTCTGCTTCAGCCCTGTCAGCAGCTTCTTGTGCTGTTCTACGAGCTTCTTCAGCAACTCTAGCAGCCTCTGCCTGTTCTTTAGCAACTCTAGCTTCTTCAGCAACTCTAGCAGCCTCTGCTTCCTCTGCTTCTCTACGAGCTTCTTCAGCAACTCTTTGACGCTCTGCCTCTGCTTCTGCTCTACGTTGAGCCTCTGCCGCTGCTGCTGCTTGTCTTTCTGCCTCAGCTTGTGCTGCTCTCTCAGCAGCTATTCTAGCTTCTTCAGCAACTCTAGCCGCTTCAGCTTGCTCGTCAGCTATTTGTTGTTGACGTTGACGTTCTGCTTCAGCTTCTTTAGCAAGTCTCTCTTGTTCTAGTGCCGCTGCTGCGTCAGCTTCTGCTTGTGCTGCTCTTTCTGCGGCTATACGATCTCTTTCAGCTTGCTCTGCTGCTGCCTGTGCTGCTGCTCTAGCGGCCTCTGCTGCTGCTTGTTCTTCTGCTCTACGTCTAGCCTCTGCTGCTGCGGCTGCTCTTCTAGCTTCGGCTTCTGCTGCTGCTCTAGCAGCTTCTTCGGCTGCTTTAGCATCTGCTATTCTTTTAGCATTTTGATCAGCTGCTACAGTACTTGCTACGCTTGCCGCATCTGCTGCTGTTAGAAGAGGAGTAGAGGAAAGAGAAGCACCTTCCCATATCTGTTGATATAAGTCAGTATCTAAGTTAGCAACGTCTAATACTCCTGAATCAAAAGCTGCTTGAATAGCCGCATCACCAGCATTAAAATCAACTACAGCATCTACAGCGTCTGCTGCGGAACTTGTAGCACTTACTATATCGCCATCAGCAGCCATCTCTGCTGGAGTTCTAGGGGCTGTAGTTCCTGTTGTTCCTGTTGGTGTAGAAGGTAGTTGAGAAAGCTGATATGCACCTGTTGCTAAGTTTAACCAGTCTGCTGTAGTTAAGGTCTGTCCCGATAATGCGTTTGCTGCTGATAATACTGATTCTGAAGCTCCACCAGTGTAGATAGCAAGAGCCGTTCTAACAATAGGAGGGAAAGCTCCTGAGATGCTTCTATCTTTAGGAACAGCTACTGTAGAGTAAGTACCCACAGGGCCGTAAGCCTGATAAACAACGTCACTGCCTTCTTTAGCTATACCAGCAATAGAACCTGAAGTGCCTGTGTTTAAGTACAGCTTCTGACCGTTTACTTCTTTAAACAGAGGTATGTCGTTATCTTCAACAAAGTCAACAATGTTTGTATCTACAGATTCTGTGTAGTAGTCTCTAACATTACGAGGGTCTTGACGTAGCTTATTAACGTCTGCGCCTTTGATACCGCTATAGTCACCAGACTCTACGGCTGCTGCGCTTAGAGCACTGCTCTGACCTTGTTGCTGTTCTACAAAAGATGCTAGATTATTTAAAGACTCTTCAGGTGTACCATACTCAGGAACACCTGCTAAAGTAAGGGAAGGAGAGGAGGTAGACGTAGGACGCTTTTCTTCTCTAACAGGTATGCGAGGCTCAAAGGTTTCTTTATCTGTGTCAAAAGAACTAGCTAAAGACACAACTTCTTCTTCAGCTCTAGGCAGGTCGAAACCTGAAGCGCGTCCTGTGCTTAATGTAATGCCTCTTGCCATTATCGTTCTCTCTGTACGCCTTTAGTCT
>JACLAB010009080.1_pt1 | contig 21236 bp, 18 predicted proteins | sample 8027921 | NCBI WGS metagenome assembly JACLAB01 (sample SAMN15725117, study PRJNA655200) | protist metagenome | isolation source: fluorescence activated cell sorting (FACS) single amplified genomes of... | place: USA: West Boothbay Harbor, Gulf of Maine | collected 2000-07-19
AGAGAAGAGCGTCATCGAAGCGAGACAACACGAGTGATGATTTCATACCTTTGGCTAACCGAATCTCCCCGGCACTTTTCTGCGGCCCTTCCTGCCCGCTCGCTTTCACCGCCGCGGCGGCGCGCTTCTCCGCATCCTCCGCTTGCTTTTTCTGCGTGTTTTTGTGTGCGCATATGGAAGAAAACGAGAGACAGGTCAGCGCAACCACACCGAGAGACTTCATCTTGAAACAACACGTAAAGAGCGATGAAAAGACGATGAGATGATGTTTTTCATCGCGCGACGAAGAAAAAAAAGTCGAGAAAACGAATACTATTAAAACGAGGGAAGAAAAGAGTCTTCTCGGTACCTTTGCGGCGACGAGTTTTATCATCTCTCTTACGCTCTCTTTCTCTGTCGCGTCTGCTCGTCTGAGCTTCTTTCTCTCTCTCTTTCTCTCTCTCTCTCTCTCTCTCTGTCTGTTATTCTTTCGTGCTTCTAAAAATCTTTCTTTTTTTTTTTGTGAGGAGCAGTTTCGGTTGTTTTTTTTTGGGTTGCTTTTTTGGTTTCTTTTTCGGCTGTTTTTTTAGTGTGATTGGTTGTTCGAGAACAGAGAAAGAAAAGAAGTTTTGGATAGGACATGTACACACATCACAAAATACTTGTGTCTCCCCCCGACGTTTATTTATTCACAGAACACACCGCTCTGCTATGTACGCCTCATCATCATCAGCGACGACACGCGCGCCTTCTCCTCAAAAGTCTTCTTTGACGAGCGCGAAAAGCAGTGGGAGGAGGAAATCTTCCTCCGCTTCTTTCTCATCCTCATTCAAGAAGAAAGTCAATCGAAGTTGTGTGAAAGTGATGGCGAACAACAATAACAACAACAACGAGTCGCGATACGGCGCGTGCTGGCCAGGAACCGCGACGCCGACGCCGGAAGAGTTAGCGTTTGAGTTAGGGAACGGGAACGTGAAGAAGATTTCTTTGCTCGGGTCGACCGGGTCGATTGGGACGCAAACGCTGGACATTGTGGAGGAACACCCGGATAAATTCGAGTGCGTGGCGTTCGCGTGCGGGAGGAACATCGAGTTAGCGGCGAAGCAGATCGAGAAGTTTCAACCGCAAATGGTTTCGGTGCAAGATGGGAAAGATATCGAGAAATTGAAAGAGACTTTGAAAGCGAGCGGGTATAACGGACCGATGCCGGAGTTGGTGTACGGGAACGACGGGATGTGCGCGGTGGCGGCGCACGAGAATTGCGAAGCGGTCGTGACTGGGATTGTCGGGTGCGCTGGGTTGCCGCCGACTGTGGCCGCGATAAACGCAAAGAAAAACATTTGCTTGGCGAATAAGGAGACTTTAATCGCCGGTGGTCCGGCGATTGTGCCGCTGGCGGTGAAGAATGGCGTAAAAATTTTACCCGCGGATTCCGAACACTCCGCGTTGTTTCAATGCATGCAAGGATTACCGCCGGGAGCGTTACGCAGAATCATCTTAACCGCCTCTGGTGGGGCGTTCAGAGACGTCGACCTCGCGGAAATGCAACGCATGGCCGAACAAGAGCCGGAAAAGTTACACGCGAAAGCGACCACGCACCCGAACTGGGACATGGGCGCCAAAATCACCTGCGACTCCGCGACGTTGATGAACAAAGCCTTGGAAGTCATCGAAGCGCACTACCTCTACGGTACCTCCTACGATAACATCGACGTCGTCATCCACCCGCAATCCATCATCCACTCCATGGTCGAAACCGCGGACTCCTCTGTCTTGGCCCAATTAGGCTGGCCGGACATGCGTCTCCCTATCCTTTACACCATGTCCTGGCCGCAACGCGTCAACTGCTCCGAACAAACCTGGCCGCGATTAGATTTCGTCAAAATGGGCGACTTAACCTTCAAAGAACCAGACACGAAAAAGTACCCGAGCTTAACCATGGGCTACGCCGCCGGTCGATTCGGTGGAACCATGACTGGCGTCTTCTCCGCCGCCAACGAACAAGCCGTCGCCATGTTTCTCGAAAAGAAAATCGGCTACTTTGACATTTACAAAACCATCGACATGGCCATGGAAGCGCACAAGAACGATTTGATTTTAGATCCATCTTTGGACGATATCGTGGCGTGCGATTTGTGGGCGAGGCAAAACGTGTTGGATAACGTCACTGCTGGGAAGTTGACCGCGAAAGTGCCGGCGTGAGGAGAGAGAGAGAGATGGAGAGAGAGAGAGAGAGAGCATTTTTATTCCAGCATTTACAATTAAATTTTCCACAAATATCCACACTAAATTCCCTGCACATTACCTAACTTTCGGAAAACGAACGATGTTGTCGTTCGAGACCGTACCTTCTTTTCGCGCCGTCCTCCCGTCGTCCTCGCGCTCCTCCTCCTCTTCCTCTTCCTTCTCATTCTGCGGCGGAGCAAGTCGTCTTCGTCGCCATCATCATCAAAACGACATCATCACGCGACGTCGTAAGAACCTTCTTGTTAGCGTCAAAGCGTCGTCGTCGTCTTCGGAAGAAGAAGAACAAGAAGAAGGAGAAGAAGGAGAAGAACGCGACGATCCTTCTTTAGAGAAAGAGTTCGAAGAGCGACGGAAACAATCGAACCGAGACTCCGCCGTGGATTGGATTTCAACCTGGAAAACGAATCAAAACGACCCGGAGTTTTTGGCAAAACAAGACATCGAACGACAGGAGAGAAGAGATGAAATTTTAGAAACAGCGCGAAGTTTCGAGTACGTGTTCGTGCACGATTTCATAAGTGGGTCGAAACCAAACGATGCATTCGCGCACATGTTTTTGAAGGACGAGTTGGGAAAGTTACAAATCGATGTTTTCGCTCCCGATTTGAGCGGCGTAGAGTCGATTTCTGAAGGCGTGGAGGTGTTGGCGAAAGCGATTGAAGAGAGACAAACGGAGCGCAACGACGGGAGGGCGAAGAGGCCGCTGAGACTGATCGGGACGAGTGTAGGAGCTTTGTGCTGCGTTCTTTACGCTTCAAAGTGCGATAAGGAAACGTTTGAGGGTACCAATAGTAACGCGAATGGGAGTGAGGTGGATAAGCTTTTCCTCCTGGGACCATGCTTTAACGTCGAAAAATGCTTGTTTAATTATCGGGCGACGTTTAACGTTACTTTTACCGATTCGTTTATCGAAGACGCGAAGAAGATTGACAAATTTCCGTTCGTTACGTGCCCGACGTATATCGTGAGTGGAGCGGACGATACAATTTCGAGTTTGGAAGACGCGGTGCACTGGACGAGGCAAGCGAGTACGCTTTTGAGAGCGACGAACGAAGGCGACGAGGACACGAAAAAGATGAACACGTCGTCGGCGAAGGCAAATAAAGGGAGAGAGGCAGGGGAGAGACGGTTGTTAGAAGTGTCTGGCGTGGGTCATCGCGTGGAAAGCGCGTTACCGCACGCGTTACCTCGGTTTAAAGAGTTTTTCAATTTGCCGAACGTATAGAATAGAAGGAAAATAATTCCAAAAATAGCAAAAGAGGGAGGGGGTTGACTTGGAAGAAAAAAAGGAAGAGTTTCTGATTCATCACATGGATAATGCATCAAAATGATGACGAAACCGATCGAGCGGATAATCCTCGCGTCTCACCCGGAACGACGAGTAGCAGCCGATGTTCCTCCACTATCAGCTCTTTGAGCGAGTATAGCAACACAACCGGGGAGAGTTTACAAGAGGCGAAGAAGCGCGCTTTGAAGGAGTTGGAGACCAGATTTTTACGATGCAAGCAACGCGCGAAAGTGACGCACGAACGTAAGAAAGCGCTCGCAGAAAATGCAAAGCGCATGCGAGAGACTGTTTTACGGCACGACGTGCTCGTTCGCGAACGCCAAAATCAGTACGGGCGCGCAGAGAAAGCCGAGCAGATTGAAAAAGAGAGCGCGGTTTCGCTGAGTAAGACTGCGGAGATGTGTTTACAGATATTGCGAAAGACGAAAGATCAAATGCGATTTTGCGAGCACAGAGCGAATAGATACGCGATCGCTAAGGACTATCTAGAGACGTTTTTGGCTGAACACGGAGAGAACAAGCACCATGAAGAAAAAGAAGATGAAGAAGATGGAGGACGAGAGACGAATGCCACCCCTTGCGACGAATCGCCTTCACCTTCCTCTTCTTCTCTTGTTTCGATCAATCATCATCATCATTATCGTCATAACAGAATGAATTTCGAAGATATATACGATATCATCGTGAGATGCAATTCACTGAAAGCAATCAACGACACCTTAACGGCGAGACGATCTCAAGCTCGAAAAAATGTGCGATTAGAGGCTTCCGAACACGAATCCGCGCTTGCGATGTTTCGCGCGCTGCGTCTCGAACCAGAACAAAATAGCTTGCTTCAATTGCACTCTGAGCTTGAAAACGCGCGCATTCTGTCTTCTCTCGAAAGAGAAAAATCAAAGAAGAAACGCGACGAACAAATGCACGTATCGAAAATTAAATCCACCATCGCCAACCTCTACGAAAACGTCTGCGAGAAGAGCTCGGTCAATCGCTCAATCGAAACTACCGCGAACGAGAGATTAGACAACGACAAAACCGACTCAAAAAAACACCTCGAGGACGTCGCGTCACAACTGCGCCACATAGCACACTTCGCTCGCGATTTCAAACGCATACTCACAAATTCTTGAATCATTTAATAAATATATTTATGGTAGTCAAAGCAAAAACGCTCTGCGAATTCAAACATACTAACACCGCGCTTCGTAACGCTCTCCTACAAAAAATCTAACGCCTGTTACCACCGCTCTTCTGTTGCCGCCTCTCTCGTCTCTCCCGCATCCTCTTCTCGTGTTTGCTCTCCCGTTCCTCCGTCGAATCGTTCTTGTTATTCATCCTAAAATTCTTCACGTATGGCCCGACGTACCCCCACAACGCGTACGCGCCGTACGCAGGGACAAAATACGTCAAGTACCAAAACCTATCGCTCACGAACGAGCTCAACCACATGCTCGCGCACGTCACGTACACGCAGTCGTAATAATACTGCGTCAAACCAGGTTGCGATAAATCCATGCCAGGGTCGACCAGTTCTTTCGTGTGCGCATCGTACGTCGGTTTTGCGTGTTTCAGTAAACTCCGGTAGCAAAACAAACACGCGCACGACCAGAAGACGGTGTGGAATTTCCAAATCGGATGTTCGGATGATGATGATGATCTAAATTGCCACACGAATCGAACGAGCACGTGTTGCAGAAAAGAGACAGACACGAGTTTGTGGAGGAAAGAAATTCTCGCGCGGTTGCGCTGGAGGATTTTTTTCGCGCTGTCGCCTGCCATTTTGATTGAGATCGCGAGTCCTTTGCGCGTGGTTTGTGTGGTTTTTCAATGGAGAATTCGCTTCACGATTGGAAAATTGCATCACAAAAAATATGGTACCGAATACAACTCTTTCGATGCGTTACGCGCCGCGTTTGCCGATTCAGCCGATTCAGACGAAGCGTTCTGCAACGACAACAGCTTCGAGGAGCGAGCGATTGGTAGTTTTGAAGAAGAAGAGCATCATCAAAACTGCTCGTTTGGGTTCTTTTTCTTCTGTTGATGTTGATGGCACTGGACTCAACATTTACCTAATCCAACGCGCTTCGTCGGTCGTCGCGAGGAGTAATACTACGATGGTTCTTTCGATGATGATTGCAGCAGCGGAGGAGGATAAGGATGAGGCAAAAGCGGAGAGCTCGGTGATTGTCGGCGCTGGCCCAACTGGTCTCGTCACCGCCATCATGCTCGCTCGCAGAGGTTGGAAGAACGTGAGAGTCCTCGAAAAAAGAAACAAACCGGAAAAGGCGAACAACGCGGACGTTTGGGGGGATCCTCAGAGGAGTTATAACATCGGCTTATCCGCTCGAGGACAACTGGCGTTGCAGAAATACGATTTATTAGACGTGGCGACGGAGTATGCGAAGCGAGTCAAGGGAAGGTGCGACTTCGATAAAGACGGAAACCCGGTGGAGAAGTTGGTACAAAAGAAGTTTGACACGCAAGTCATTCAGAGGGATCGATTGGTGGCGGCGCTTTTGGAAGAGGTCGAGAGTAATTATGCGGACAGCGTAACGGTCGAGCACGGTGTCGCGGTGAATTCGTGCACGTTTTCGGAGAGTGGCGATAAAGCGACGTTGGAAATTTTCGAGTGTAAAGAAGACGGCGATTATTGCGACACGAAGGCGAAGGAGACGATCGAAACGTCGTTGGTTATTGGCGCGGAAGGAAACGCAGGGAAACGAGGGAGCGCGGTGATTCGAGCGATGGATGAGAGTAAAATGTGCAAGACTAAGATGGTAAAGTTGAAAGAAAGGATTGAATCTACGAGAGTGTATAAGATTATTCCTATTGAACTACCGGATGGGTTTCGGACCGATTTGAACTATTCCTCGAGAACCGGGAAAGGCGTCGCGATGGAGTGTTTGCCGACGAAAGAAGGTCTCTTGGTCGGTGTTTTGTTGGTTAAACCTACGGACGAGGAAACGTGCCTGAAACTCTCCGACCCGAAGAAATTAAGAGAGTATTTGGACAGCGATTTCCCGATGTTTTCGAAAATGGTCAGCGACGAAAACGTCGAGAAGGTTGCGAAATCTAAATTTTCCGGTTTGCCGAATTTTCAATACGCCGGGGGCGCTTTACATCTTGGCAGTTGCGCGGGATTAATCGGCGATGCTATTCACACGGTCAAACCGTACTTTGGGATGGGCGTAAATTCGGCGTTTGAAGACGTGACTGTTTTGGAAGAGTGCATCGAGAACGCTAACGGCGATTCGAAGATTTTTTTACCGCTTTACTCGAAAAAACGAGCCGCAGACGCCAAAGCGCTCGTGGAAATCTCGCACGGTTTCGATGGTGGATTCTTAACGTTCGTGTTACCATTAATATTGGATTCTATTTTTCACCGCATCGCGCCGTGGTTATTTATGCCGAATACGATTCAAATGTTACAAAAAGACGACTGGAGTTTTGTGCGAACCAGTCGACGAAAACGGTTCGATCGAACGTTACAGGTTTCGATTCTCGCGTCTATTTTCGCAGGATCGGTGAGCTTAGTGATGATGCTCGTCAAGTTTCTGTGGAGTAAAAAGTTTTTTCTAGCGTAAAATGTATGATGCGAATTGATAACGGGTACCCTCTATGCTTTATTCTATCATCTATCTCTTTGAAGAAGGCCCCGGTCCGTCCCAGGAATTCGCGAGCGTATGGTTGTTCAACTGGAACTCCTTGTACTCTTTACTCTCAAAATACGCCTTCAACTCGGGCCTGCTCTTCATCTCCGCGTGAAACTTCTTCAATCTCGGAAACTCACTCAACATGTCTTGCTTCTCCACAGCTTCCCCATCTTTCCCGCGCACTAACGTCTGATAGTGTTCGTGTTGGTCGATCATCTCAAACGCGTGAAAATCGCAGGACGACACCGCGTCTTTCTTCGCGAAATACGTAAAATCGTGAAACTGTAACCAACTCTCCAGCTTCTCGTACGTCTTTTTGCACGCGCCAAGATGTTCAGGAAGTCGCTCGTAAAACTCACTCTGCGTTCGCACGCTGTTCGGAAACTTATACACGAGGCGAATGACGCTATTCCGCAAATCGAATATCTCCATCGCAATCTGCGCGTTTCGTAACCTCTGGTCAGAGTTCTCGTCTGTCTCGTCCACGCCAATCTTTCTGCCGAGGTAGTCACAGATGCACAAAAACTGTACGATGGTTTTCTTCTCCTCGTGGTCGATCAAATACGGGATATTCGCCAAAGGATTCGCGTCTTTGATCATCTCCACTTTATCTCGCTTGAACCATTCGTTCACTCCGTCTGCATCTTGCGCGTATTGCACGTCTTTGAAGTTCATCTCAGCGCCGCCACGATGGGTATACTTTCCCCAGTGTAAAAGCATGCGTATGGCGGCTCCAAGACCTCGCATTTGCCAGTACCCCATGGTAAAACGAGGTTGTTGTCCCTCCCCCGTCTCTTCTTCGGCCGTTTCGCTTTTCCATTTTGGTTGCGGAGGCGTCATGTTTGTTCTCTTTTGTGTCGTAAACGAAAGAGTCAACGCTTTCCGTATCTGCTCTTTTTTCCCAAGAAGGGGAGTTTAGGGGTCTGTCTCCTCACTCTTTTTCCCTCCTTGCACTCGACGCACGCACGCGCTTTACATGCGCTTCAACGCCTCGTCCGGCGGCCCGTTTTCGTTGAGTGCTCTGCAACAACACAGACCAAACTGCTTGTGCTGCGTGGGCCAACCGGACCCGGCCTTCGAAAAGGCGATTGAGAATTTGAAACGATTAGCAACACCATCAACAACTACAAAACACCTAAACGCAGCAATAAAAGCGGTCGAGGAAGAAGAAGGAAGAGACGAAGGGGCAGCAAATGCGCCGTCGTTTGCGAAGTCTGAAAGTATTTCAGGGATAAATCAAACCGTCGCGGAGAGTTTCGTTCGCATGTGTCGCAGCAACGGAAGCGGCAAAATGCGATTGAGTAAATCGAAGCAGAAGGTTGCGATGAAGTTGAAGATGAAATTCGAGGCGCGGTTATTTACGGCGGAGGAAATCGAGAGGATGCAAGAGGCGGTTTTGGAAGCGTACGAGGAAACTTTGGATTTAGAAGAGAAGAAGATGAAGACCTGAAGAAGAAGAAGAAGAAGACATCATGGCATCGAAAGTTATCGAAAGGATAGAGCAGAAAGTATCCGACGACCCCGACGCGAAAGCGATCGTCGAACACGATCCTTTCTCGTCCTCACGCGATGGAAAGACAGTCTCGACGAGTTATGGCGACTTGTGGACGAAGAGCGGAAGGATGACGAAGACGCTTATGCGCTCATCGGAGATGCGCGGCGTCGAGATGGTAGGCGTCGCGGTTAATGAGGGATACATGTTGCACGTGTGCCAGGTGGCTGTGCTTAGAGCGGGGAAGACCTTCGTGCCAATATCGATAGAAGAAGGAGGTCGGCGAAGGTTGAATGCGGTGTGCGAGTTGTGCGAGTTTGCGTCTGTCGTGGTTAGGGATTGGACGCATAAGGAAGCTTTGCTTGAAATGTTAGATGCGTCGAAAAGGAGGTGGATGGAAGACAGGGTCGTCGTTGCGGATGAAGCGGTCGTTAGCTCGGACGAACGAAGAAGGGCTCCACTCATATCATCATTGGTAGAAAGAAAGGAAACATTCGTTTCGCACGTGTTTTTTACGAGTGGTTCGACCGGTGCCCCTAAAGGCTGTGTCGTCTCGGAGAAGGCGCTGTTTTCATACTGCTCGGCGAGAAACGATAAACTGAAGATTACAGAGACGAGTCGCGTTTTCATGGCGTCTTCTTCTACCTTTGATCCGAGTTATGGCGACGCTTTAAGCTGCTTCATCGCCGGTGGCACTTTGCACGTTGGGAATACGAAAACGGCGACGTTTGAACATTTAGGTGTATTACTCGGAAGATCTCAGGCGAATTTTTGCGCGTTGACGCCGTCGCTAGCCTCGACGATTTCGGATGCAGATTTGCAAGCGATTGAGAACCCGTTGCTCATTACATTAGGTGGCGAACGCGCGAGCACAAAACTTCTCGAAAAACTTCTCGATGTAAAGAATATTAAAGTTGCAAACACATACGGGGTGACAGAATGTACGGTGTATCAAACCTTTGGGTTGATGCGTGACGCTTCAGATTCAAAGAAAATTGGCAAACCACTTGACGGTGTTTCTATCGTTCTCGCTCGCGACGACTTGAACAAAATATTGGATCCAAATCTCGATCGTGGAAAGATTGGAGAGATTTATGTAAGCGGCGATCAAGTCGGCGAAGGCTATTTTAAAGCCGAAGAGCTCACTCGCGAGAGATTTATTACGCTGAACGACGCGCGATACTTTCGAACGGGTGATTTTGCAAAATACGACGAAGAGTCTGAGGAGTGCGAATTAGTTTTCCTAGGACGGAAAGACTCACAAGTAAAAATAAATGGCGTTCGCATTGAACTCGAGGAGGTTGAAAGCCTAGCGATGGAGGCATGCGAGCGATTCGTGAGTGCCATCGCGGCGTGCGCTTTTTCAAAATCTGAGCTGGTCTTATTTTGCTGCGTTCCAGAAACCTCTTTTGAAGGCTTAGTGTCGATTAAACCAGACCTCGTCGATGCCATACGGTGGTGCATCTCGAAGACCTTACCGAAATTTTTGTGGCCGAAACAGATTTTCATCCTGGACGAACCCAATTTGCCGCTCTCTGCGAACGGCAAAATTGATCGGCGTTTGCTTCTTTCTGAGGAATATATGGGGATGCTCATAGCGGAGAAAATGACAAATCTACGCGTTGGTGAAGAAGATGAAAACGATCTTTGTCTCGAGACTCCGCTCGATTTTGCCATTGCAGACGCGTGGCGATGGGCTTTGAATCTTGATGCAAGCGACGGCAAATCTGTCTTGCGTTTGAACTCTAATTTTCTCTTTATGGGTGGTGATTCGTTGGGTGCATTGAGCGCCGTTCGGAAGCTGAGAGAAACTCCCAGCCAAATCTCAACTATATCACCGAGTGGAATGGATGGTATTGGAATCTTTGGCGAAGATTTCGGCGCGTTGAGCCCGCACGAACTTTTGCAAAGACCGGTTTTGCTGACGTTCGCTTCGCATCTCGCCTCGACGCTAAATTTGCCAAAATCGTGGACGGAACGAAAAGGAGGAATATCAGAGAAACGAGACTCGACAGTCGTCGAAGCACGTTCTGAATACGAATTATCGCTCATACGTTTGCTCGTAAAATCAAATCAGTTCAAAGCAATCGAGGCGATTTTGAAAGTTTACGAGAGCGAGGAGCGCTCTCCTCCTCGCGACGACGCGGCGGTATGTCTCGCGTGTCAACTCGGTCACACCGAGTCCCTCGACATTCTGATAAAAATGAGTGTCTTTGAATTAGAGTTGGAACACTGCCGAGGTGCACGAAATGCAAATTTGCTCCACTGCGCAGCTCGAAACCCGGCAAAAGCGGGAAAAGTGCTCGCGATACTCGCAAAAAATTGCTCTGAATCCGTGTTGGCAAAACTCATGCAAAGCAAAGACGACGACGGTCAAATTCCATTACACGCCCTCGCGAGATTTGGTGCGAGTCGCTCGCTCATAAACGACTTTCTTTTGATTTCCAAGAAATCAGGAAAGGATTTGATCAACGCGCGCGACGGATTTGAAAGGACACCTTTGCACTGGGCGTCTGTAAACGGAAACAAAAACACGCTTTGTGCGCTTCTCGAGTTTGGAGCAGACAAGTCTTTGAAAGATGGAAATGGTGAAACATCATTAGACGCAGCTGAGCGCAGGGCTTTATGCGCATCGAGCGAACGCATTCCAGGTGAACGTCCGAGCAAATGGGCGGACATTGCCACCGTCCTTGGCGGTTCCGGCAGCACGAAACACCTCAAGGGAAAGAAGTAAAATATACCGCGCGTAGAATTAGAAATGTAGAATGTAGAAAGTGCAAGCGCTAGATACTAGTAATACTCTATAACTACAACGCCTCACGACTTTTTAGCGTTCGCGAATAAATCTTTCACGTCCCAATCGTCACCCGCGTCGTCGTCGTCCTCGTCGTCGTCTTCTCTTTTCCCTTTCTTCTTCCCTCCATTTTTACCTAAAAACTTCTCCAACTCTCCAACCCTCCCACTATCGTTCAACCCGATTGCAAAATACGCCAAATGCCTCCTTTTCCTCGCCATCAGCGCTTTCTCGTCGACCGTGTCTCCCATCAGTTCCAATTTCCTCTGTTCTTCCGCTTTCACTTTCTCCCTCTTTTCCTTGAGACTTTTCTTCCGTTTCTTCAATTTATGCTTGCGAATTTTGTTTTGTTCCGATGATGATGATGCGAACGTGCCTCTTCCTTCCTTCGCGCGTTTGAGCGATTGTTTGACCAGTTTGGAGGACATGATGTGGTTGTGAATTAGTATTATTAGTATTATTCCACGAGAGCTTCTTCTTCTTCTTCTTCTTCTTCTTCTTCTTGTTAGCGTTGTCGGTGAATAACGCTACCGAAAAGAGCCGCCAAATAATGAAGAAGCAGACGAAAACGCTGCAGAGCGAAAATGTGGCAGAAAGAGAAAAAAAAACAAAAAATTCAAAAAACTTCAAAGCAGCAACAACGACAACTTCGTTACCATCATCATCATCAAAAGCGGGCTTCTCTGCGCTCTGCCTTTGTCGCCTTAAAAGACGGAACGATCGCTCAGTGCAAAGCTTATATATATATATATAAACGCGCGATGTCTTCAAAACTCTATTCGGACGACGACGAGGAGGAGGAGGAAAACGACGACTCTTACCCGAAAGATTTATACGCGACTTTAGGCTTGAGAAAAGAGGATTCCCCGACGTCTGTGGAGATTAAAAAAGCCTACCATCGATTCGCGTTGAAGTTACACCCGGATAAAAACCCCTCGAAAGATGCGTCGAAACAGTTTCAGACGTTGCAGAAAGTGTACGCGGTTTTGAGCGACGAGAAGAAGAGGAAAGCGTACGATGAAACCGGAAGGGTGGATGAGATGGATTCGGAGGAGTTTAACGACTTGTACGAGTATTATCGGACGATGTATAAGAAAGTCACGGAGGAAGATATACTGCAAGTGACGAAGGAGTATTTAGGGAGCGAAGAGGAAGCGCGAGATTTGAAAGCGTGTTACGTGAAATTTGAGGGCGACATGACGAAAGTGTTTGAATGGCAGATGTGTTCAGATATCGAGTTCGATTCGCACCGGTTCGCGGAGCTTATCGACGGTTATATTTTCAGCGAGAATTTGGAAAGGTATCCAAAGTATGAGGAGTATTTGAAGAAGCACGTGAGAGGGAAAAAAGCGCCGGTGGACCCGTTGACGAACAGAGTGAGCAAGAAAAAGTTGAAGAGCAGCGGTAATGGAAAGGAGAATGGCGAGATTGGGGGAGGTATGGGCGATTTGCAGGCGTTGATATTGGCGAAGAATAAGAGTCGAGCGGGCGCGGCGGATGATTTGTTCGCGAGGCTGGAGGAGAAATATGGTGGTGGCGGGAAGAAGAAAGAAAAGTCGACGCCAACGAAAGTGAAAAGTTGGAAAGTCTCGAAGAAGAAGTAATAAAAGCAGTATGTAAAATAGTACCGGTATATATCGCGTGTCGCGAATAAATCATCAAAAATTCTCTAGAGGAATCCTTTTCGAAACCCAAACGTAGGATTGCGCGTCTTTCTCCGTCCATCTTCAAAGTTCAGACGCAGTTTTCCGTGCTCGGTTCTTTTCATTCTGTGCACGCAACCGTCCAAAGCGGATGTGTGTATCGTTTCGTCGTCGTCGTTGCTTACTAAAATCTGACTCACGCTGCCGTTGTGCGCGCGGACGACATCCGTCGCTTCGCCGGTGGAGACGTCCCAGACGCAGATAGTTCCGTCGCCGGAATTATAGTTTTTGTTGAACCCGTCGTCCGGTGTGTCGCTGTACTCGGATCCGGTGAATAATCGCGTGTTATCTTGCGACAAGGAAAGCGTGGTGATGAAACCTTCGTGATGACACGGAAACGTTCTCTTTTTCAAAGCGCCGGATGGAATACCTTCGTTTTTAGCTTCCGAGAGCAGTTCGAACATGTGCACGCACTTATCGGCACCTGCGATATAAAGAACTTTTTTTGATTTCGAGACAACCATCGCTCGAACTTCCGTCCCCGCGTTGAACTTGAACATTGGCGACGGCAAATCATCCGCTGAATTTTCCTCCTCAAACGTCTTCTCGAGATCCCAAAAAGCAATCGTTCGGTCGTTAGAACCGGAAATGAGCGTCGTTTCGGTATCTTCGTCGTAATACGCGAGCGATTGTACCGGGTGAGCGTGTGCACTGAAACGATACGTGACGACCGTCGGTGTTTCCTCTTCGTCTTCTTCGCCTTCTTTTTCGTCTGCGTGTTGTTCTGGTTCTCCTCCTCTTTCTTCTTTTTCGTCTGATACTCTCACTTCTTCTGCGGTACTTTTTTTCGCGTCATCGCTCGCGCTCTCTTCCGGCTTCTTCTTTCTGTAAGGCATATTCAATGCTTCCGTCTGTTCCTTCTCTGACATGTCTGAAATCATGATATCGTACATTTCGTTCATCTCCGATGCCGTTTCAAACTTATCGAAGGATCTCGTGAGAGTAAAATCGTCGTCGTCGTCGTCGTCGTCGTCGCACTCGCGGACTTCCTCGATGGTGGCGGATGGCGATGACATTTGTTCACCGCTGCTCCTTGATTTGTTGAAGAATCCTTTCGAAATGAGCGTTTTCTTCGTCGATACCTTTTCTTCCACCTCTTGCTTCTTCTTCCTCCTCTTTCTGTTCTTATACACCTCCCTCGTGGCGAAAAAGCTGCCGTCGCGAAACACCGGCGAGCCGAAAAAGAGAACCTCCAAATCCTTCGAAATCACCTGAGAGCGACAATTAGCTTTCCTTGATACGTGTGGTCCTAGCAATTTGCCTCCCGCGACGCGTTTGAATATATCCTGTACTTCTTTCGGTGCTTCGTATGCTCTCAAAACGCACGTCTCTTGCGTCAACCCTCTTTCCTCGAAACATCCCGGCTCGACAATTTTCACAAACGCGCCGTTATCGAAACCAATAGCTAACACGTCCTCGTTTAACCGCATGCTCCTCACTCTACTCTTCTTTGCGACGTTTTCACAAACTTTATTCAGTTCTAACCTTTGCTGCGGCACCGTCGGATTCATCCTCCTTTGCACGTTCAACTCGCCTTTCGCGAACCCGATATCCACGCACCCGTTTTCGCGACCGCACGCCACGGACAACGAACTCGGAAGCGCACAAATGCACGTCGCACCAATATCCATCCCGCTCTTTTGAATCGTGTCCTTATTCTCTTTCGTCGTCTCGTACGGAATCAACACGTGCGAAACCATCTCTAACCCGTTCTTGATTTTGTTTTTTTTCTCCTCGGTCTTGTCCTTGTTTTTCTGGTGGACGTTTAAACGAATCTTCTCTTTCAAAACGTTCCTCGTTGGTGCAGCGAAAGTCTCTTCGTTCTTCGTATTCTCTTCCTTCGCCAGTCGCATTTCAGCTTTCCTCTTCTCCTCCATGACCCTCGCTCTAGCTTTCAATTGCGCCTGCTTCACCGCGTCGTATCTCTTCTCCTCCTCCTCCCCGATCTTTTTTACATCATCTTCCCCATCACATCTCCCATTCAACGCCTTTTCAATCAACGCGTCTCGGTTGTTCTCGTCCTCGAAATTTTTCGCGTTGAAAGAAGCCAACGCGGCCGCGCCGGGCGTGACCAGCGTGATCGTTTCCTCGTTTTCACTCATTTGTGTTGTTATTCTTCTTCCTCTCGATGATAAATGGTCTCCGCTACTACCGGCGGGAAAAAAGAAAGAGTTGATCAGAGATACGAGAGAATTTGACGATCTTTTGAGCGTTATGGCAAGCGTTTTTTTGGCAAGCCAAGAGAAAAAAATACGACTGAGAAAAAAAGTCAAATCACATGCGATATGTGAAAGAACGAGGACATCAAAGAAGAAGAAGAAGTAGAAGAAGAAGAAGACAACACAGAAGCGCAAATACTAAGCAATGAAGAAGGGCGCGACGACGAGAGGAGATTCTTCCTCCTCCTCCGCGCCGCGGATGGGGAGAAGACTTCGTTTTCGTCGTAAAAAGAAACGCAAGCGCGAAGAGGAAGAAGATTCAGAGGAAGAAGACGAGACGACCTCAAAGAACGACGACGAGAAACTCGAAGCGCTTCTCGAAAACGCGTACAGACACGACCGCGCGATCAAACGATTGAACAAAGAAACCGAACAGGAACTCCGGTCGACGATAGCGGCGTACCCAAAGGACGATTTGACGACGTTTGCTAAAAAATACGCGGGGGATGCGGAGGATATTCGCCAGAGGCATGCAAAAGGGGTGGAGGCCCTTCGAAAGCGTTTAGACGGGAAAAGCGAGCTTTCGCGCTCGAAGGGATGCGTCGACGAACACGACGTCGACAACAGAGCGAGAAAAAAAGCAAAATTTGACGAAAGCGACGACGACAGAAACGACGCGAAGGCGACGAGCGATGCGAACGGTTCATTTGCTCTTGCGCCGATACCTCGGGTACCCGGCGCTTTACGTTGAATAATAGTAATAATAGTAATACATCCATCTCAAAACACCCAATCATTCACGAGTTTGGAGGCGGTTTCTTCGCCACCGCCTCTTTCGCAAACTTCTCCGCCACTTCCTTCGCCTCTTCCGCGTACCGTTCCACGCTTTCCTTCGCTTTCGAAGCGCCTTCGGAGACTGTTTTATAGACGTTTCCTTTCCTCATCGCGTCGTCGGTTCTCACCGCAAATCTCTGGAACGATTTCGAGTTTGCGAGCGCGTTCACGAGGAACTCGTTGAGGACGTAATTCGCCAGGCGGCCTACGAACGACATGCGTGAAGTTGTGCTCGTTTCGTTCGTTCGTCTCTTTTTCTCTCTCTTTCTCTCTCTCGTTTGGTCTTTGTCTTCTTCTCGCGCTTTCTAATGGAGGAAAAGAGAAGTTTCGGGAAAGTATTCGTCACTTAAATTCACGCGAATACTCAAGTATTCTTAAAGCGGCGAGAGTGAGAAAGGGAGCACACACACGCGCAATAAACTAGCCTGCAAAACTCCCGTTCGTTTGTTCGTGATAATAAATCATCGTCATGGCACCGGGACCGTTCACGCTCCCGTCCGCGGAGAACGATGTAAACGAGAAGCGAAAACGAGCGGCGATCCGCGAGGTGAAAAAATGGGCGGAATCGTACATCCCGAACGACATCTTGGAGAAGCACGACTGCATCGTGGACGTGTCGGAAATCCAGTGCGGAGACCCGAACTGCGCGCCGATTGATACGGTCGTTAGGTTATTGTTTAAAGGGAACGTTGGGTACGTTTTGCTTTGGAACGAGACGACTTGAATTGTTTGTCTGTCTTGTCTCTCTTACTCGTTCTTTCTTTCCCGAGAGCTCTCGCGCTGACCTGTCCTTTCTCTTCTTTCTCTCCTCGCACGTTACAGATGCGTCTTCGGCCTCCCGTTTGAAGCGGTACAAGTGACGAAAGAAATCCTAGACGAACAAATGCCTCCGGAAGAGTACATCGAAGGCTGGATAGAAGGCCGAGAAGACTTGGAGTGGCCGCCCGGACCAGAGCTCGCGGAAGGCGAAGGCCCTCCGGAAGGCGTAGAGTTGCGATTCGGCGTAGACGCGAGAGTGGAATGTTGCATCGGGGTAGGCGAAGACGGATGGGCGCCGGGAACAATCGTCGCGTTGTGGTATCGACACCCGACGTGGGGACCGAAAGATTACGCGCCGTACCAGATTCAGTTGGACGATCACGACGGGTTAATTTTCGCGCCTCAAGATAGCGACGTGTGCATTCGGCTTTTGCAGGACGGCGGGATGAGCGATAGGTCCACGCCGGCCGAAGCCAAGTAAAACACGGAAGAAAACGGGGTGAGAAAAACGAACGCGCGCGAAATATCATAACACGAAATTTACACTTCAAATAGCACACATACTACGCAAACTTTTCTATATATTATCATTCGAACGAATATTTGTATAAACTCGTATTGCGATGAAAATTTTCGTATCTAATACCTTGGGAACTCTTCATTTTTTGCGCGATTTTCCAAGGACATGCTCGCGCTCGCATCGCCAACACTCACGCGCGCGCTCTTGAAACCAACACCTAAAACGATTAAGCGCGATAATAAGAAAATAATGTTCAGTCCAGCGAAGATTATCAAGCGCGTCGTCCCGGGGGGTTCTCCGAGAAGAAAAGAAACTCGTATTTTTTCGCAAACGCAAGATACACCAACGGGAACCGCCGAGAAAAAGAAGAAGTCGTCCTCTTCATCAAAGACGACCGTCGATGAAAAAGAAATGTCCGTGAAAGACGCGAAGGAAATCTTTCAATCCACGTTGCACTCGAAGATGACGGTGGAAACCGCAGAGTTGATCGCGAAGAACTTTGAATCCATGGGCATTCAAACACCCAGAGAGCTGAGAAAAATTGTCGTGAAGCAAAATATCAAACTGATTTTGTTCGAAGCGATGTCGATTCTCTTCAACTTGGGCGTGACGGTCGCAATTTATTCGATTTTTCTCCTGAACGGCGCGCCTGTGGCGTGGGAACCAGGAACGTCGGAGCTGGTCAGTCAAGTCATCGCCTTTACGTTGTTCATCTGCGCCGGAATCTTCAGCGTGGAAACGGTCGCGCACACGGTCGTGTTCTTCTCGTTCGTGTACAGTTTGTTCTTTTTTTCGTTTGCAAACTTGGACAAGTTCACGAAAGCCATGCACACGCTGGCCGAAGACGCTGCTGGTCAGCCAGATTTGTCGTCGATTCGTTCGATTCGAAGAGCCGTTTCTGCGACGAGAGTTTTGCAGAAACTCAACGAAGTTAAGAAGGCCATAATCGAAGACAAGAAGCTCGCAGACGAGAGTTTAAAGGACATGCCCGAGCTGAAACGCTTATCGGCGTACTTTGAACTCAAAAACGCCATCGACGAACATGGTTTTAGCTACGCTCAGTATGGCTTAACCGAAGAACGCGCGATGGTGTTGGCGTCGTTGTTTGCCGACGTGGACGAAGACGCCGACGGCGAGATCAACGAGGAAGAGTTGCGAAAGCTGCTCACAGAGATGGCGAAAAACGAGCACGTGGAGTGGACGTCGTTGAATGCAGATTTCAACGTGGCTTTCAATCTCTTGGATACCGATGGTGACGGCAAGATTGATTTGGACAACTTTTGCGAGTGGTTGAGTGAACCGGAAAAAACAAAGAAAGAGGAAAGTAAGGCGTCGCCGCGCTAAAGCCAAGTAGAAAAGAGGTTGAACGGTAAAAGAGAGAGAGAAAGAGAGAGAGAGACAGACAGACGCACCCAAATTCACACATACACCCAAATTGAATAAATATACAAGTTCATACGTTTTACTTTACATTAGCATCTAAATATTTCTACGCGACTATCTAATCATTGAGTATTTCTCTTTTCGATTCGATACAAGTGAAAATTTCCATCCTCAACGCGTTTCTCGAAAACGAGATTTGCGTATTTTCTCACTTCATTCTCGAAGCACTCAATCATGACCCCTTTCTTCTCGTATCTATCTACAACGGATATGAAAACCACGCCGCCATCATCTTTCGTAAACATATCAATAACAGAAATTAAGGGAGGGATGATTCTTTCATCGTACGCTAACTCGCTTCCTATGACGATATCAAATCGCTCCAAATCGGTCGTCGGCTTACGCAGCGTCTCGCTCATCCATTTCATTTCGTCTTCTTCATCGTTACTCTTCAGGCTCTTTGAAAGTGAACCGTCAGCGATGCTCCCGTCCTCTCGTTCATCCATTCCGCATGCCTCTTCCCACAACAATCTCTTCACTATAAACCTTTCTCGATTGGATAACCCGTTCAACTTGCCGTTCGCTTCGAGGACGTTCAATAAAGACGGAACGTATTCAGTCACCACGATGCCATCTAAAACTTCCTCTTCTTGCTTAGCTAAGAACAAACCGAGCAAACCACACCCTGCCCCGAGCTCTAGCACCCTCTTCCCTCTAAATGAATCTCTTTTCGTCTCTTCTCCGCGCGTCTCTAAAAACCATTCGCACATACGCTTTTCTGACTCGTACACGTAACATCCCAACCCGCCGTCTTGAAAATCAACGGTATCGAGCGCAACTTCGAACTTCCCTCCAAATTGATACACCTCTCGTCTCCCTTTCTTCGCCTGATCCCCAGAACAGTTCGCCACGACAATCGACACGTCTTCGTTGTATTTTTCGTCCACGCAGCACGCTTTAATCAGCGAAGAAAACCTCGCGTGTCGTGTTATCCAACGCACTTTATCCGCCTGAAACGATAAAGATTTGAGCTCCTGCAAAGCGCTCTTTTTCTCGGCATCGGACGACGATTTCTCGAAGAATCTTTCAAATATGTGGTCCGACGGGTCCTCAATATCCTCCTCGTTAATCGCGTTCGCGTTCAACATCTCGCTCTCAAAGCTCGGTGTTTGATCATCCCCTACCTCAGTTGTATCTCAGTTGTTGCGTTTGCGTTTTCTTTCCCCAAAAGCAGTTCTAGGGGAAATTTTTACGAAGAAAAAAACGTCAAAAAGTTGACGCGAAACATCGCCGAGAAACGTAAAGAGAGAGAGAGAACGCGAGAGCGATTCGTGGTCGAGAGAGGTGGTGCGTTTGTCGTTCACTCTCGTTCCTCTGTTTTCGTCGCGTGACTTAAAAGAGAGAGAGAGAGAGAGAGAGAGAGAGAACATAAAGGAGAGATATGAATCTTCTCCGAACGGCGACGACGAAATTGTATAACAAAGTCGTCTCTCAATCGAACGAAGAAGAAGACGACGAGGATAAAAACAACGGTCCGTTAGACGAAGCGTTGTCGTCTGGTGCCGGTCGCGGTGGAGGTGATGGTGGCGTTGCTTCTGCTTCATCGTCCTCGTCGTCCTTTATGATGCGCAATAAATTCGAGAGGAAGAAGAGCGCTTTAATATTTAACGAGAAAAAACCATCAAACGTCGCCAAAGAGGACGAAGACGTGAAAGACGTGATGTTTGACGAGACGTTAGCGAATGAACTCATGCTGTCGAAACTGTGGAAAGAGGTCGAGGTAAAAGCAAACGATGGTGATGCTGCGACGACCAGGGACGCTTTTCTGCGTTTGCTCGTCGCCGACGCGCGGAAGCGTTGGGACGCGAAGAAGATCGTGGACAAAGTGGAAACGCCGAGCGGGATAATCGCCGTCGGTGTTGGTCGGTGCGGGCACCCGAGGAAGGTTTTGGAGTTTGTTTTTGAAGAATTAATGCGCGCGAAAGAGAAGTTTTCTAGACAGCTGGAGGTGTTTAGTAGCAGCAATGAAGAATTAGATGGAGAGCCAGAGGAGGATGTAAATTCTGGACGCGCGGCGATTCGAGCGGCGGCGAGGATGTGTGCGAGCGAACGGAACCGGAGAATATTTTTAGAGATAGGTTCAGAGAGTAGTTATAGTAGAAGCATACTTGAAGAAATGAGCGCGATTGGAAAGTTTGCGGCGGGTAAGTTGCGAGGAATATCCGTGAACGAGGTGGACGCCGAGCACGCGAGTGGAGTCGTGAATGCGTTGTTTGAGGTATGTGTGGCGGGTTGCGAGGCGATTCTATGGTATTCAGATCCCGATGGAACCAGATGGGAAGAAAGAAAACATGCACCAAACGATGCATTTACTACGGTACCAACGCGTTACGCCAAACTTTTGTTTGAATCGAACGCGATGAGT
>JACLAB010010090.1_pt1 | contig 21212 bp, 19 predicted proteins | sample 8027921 | NCBI WGS metagenome assembly JACLAB01 (sample SAMN15725117, study PRJNA655200) | protist metagenome | isolation source: fluorescence activated cell sorting (FACS) single amplified genomes of... | place: USA: West Boothbay Harbor, Gulf of Maine | collected 2000-07-19
GAGTCGGACAATGATACATGCAGTGATGGAGATACTATTTCATCGGATTGTGAGGAGGAGGATGACGATGAGTCTGTAGGAAGTGTTGGGTACCGTAGTCAGATAGATGAATGCAATGAGACCGATTCATTCAGTGGAGATAAAGTGCAGTTATCAATCCGCGAACGGATGCTCCTATCTGAAAGTGCCAGGTGCGGGAATGAATGCGATGATTCTTCTCCCAAGGATGTCAATAGCATGATGCAGGAGTTTGTAAGTACATCATTCTGTTGGAGGTTTTGAACTTTTTACAAAATTTACCAATCTCATTTTTTTGTATGCTTCAGACATGTTCAACAGATGTTGATGCTATCAACGCAGGATTAAGAGACTATTTTGATTCCAATTCACTTGGTGATCAGTGTGTTCCTCGAGTAAATGGATCCGAGATGGAGGTTACTCTTGTCGGTGATCCTGGGACGTTTACATCGGGTTGTGTCATGTTTAATCAAGTCGGAACTCATCTCTCCAGAAGGAGGAATAGGATTGGCGGAACAAACATGCAGCAGCATTTTGTGCAGAAGTTGGTCTCCTCTGTCCGTGGGATATCTTTCCCTATACTGTATCTGCCAGCCATGCTGTTTCCTGGAATATTTTGGTCAGGTGCCACCCATGATAAGAATGCAATTCTTGGCAGCCCTGTAATTAGCAGCGAGAGGTACAATGGAAACCAAAATGGATTTGCTTCGAGCCTACAAATGACTCGTAACAGCTTAACCCATGCTTCATCGAGCGCTGCAACATGCCATAATTACGCTGCCTTCAATTATGATAGACAGGCGAATAGGGCCGCCTCCAGTCACCACTCATCTCAGATTGCTCGCCATGGATTTCGTGTGAGCAATACGTCGAACGAAGGTTTAGAAATTGGAAGTGGTGCTGACGGCTCACTTCACGAGTCTGTGGATTCTTCCCAAATGGCAATTAATCTGGCTGCAGCGAGCAAAACAATCCAGTTCGATTTGTTTTTGACATTTACTTGCAACCAGTCCATGCATCCTGGTATTCGTCACCTATTTGATTGGAAAAAATCAGAAGGATGGACGAAACAGTTCCCCGATTGGAAGTATTTATCGGCAGCGGAGAGAGAGGAAGTATCAAAATCATTTGAAATGGCGTACATGTCTGTAGTGAGCCGATCGTGGATGGAGGTGAGGAAGCTGTTGTTACAGTTCCTCATTAAATCATCGTCGACAATTCTTGGGAAGGTTCTCCCTGCGTTCTTTCGTGATGAGTATCAAGAAGAGTCCGGAAATCTTAGTCATATACATGGCCTTCTCGGGTTGTTCAGGCGAGATATGGACGTAAAAGAGTTCCGAGATTTTGTGTGCTCCCTTCAACGAAGTGCCATATGTGATTTGATTACTGGCGACGAGGTCAAGGGTTACATCGAGGAAGGACTACTGAAAGATGTTCAGGACTTCAAAGACTATACGGACCTTGCTGATCAGATTCTCGTCCATAGCTGTTCCTCCGGACGTTGCTTGGTTCGACAAGGTGACAGTGGTACCCCTGACGATTATAAATGCAAGAAGCCACATCCTGTGAAGGATAGCATCGTCCCGACAGAGAACGAATGGATTCCCTTCAATTATGACTGGTCTGATTCTTGCCTGGAGGTCCTTAAACAGTGCGACTTGTATGAGGAGCCATCTGAGAAGTATCCAAGAGGGAGAATGTTGTCTGATGTCTTGGATCCAAAGAGACATATGGGCATTGTGACTGCATCAACGCAGGAGAACTTATCGCCTGTAGTCCCTCAGTTATTTGCATTGACAAGGTCGCAACAGAATGTCCAGGTAAGACAATTTCGTCAATCTGTTCTTATGGGTTTCTTTCCGTAATCTAACACGTCACTTTGTCTTCTCTCACCAGATCCTAACAGGCACAAATGCCATATCACGTTATGTTGCAAAATACATAGTCAAGATGGACGCGGGGAACCGTTGCATTGTGTGGAGTGATAGTCACACGGGAGCAGTAAGTTTTATTGTGAAGGTTTCACGCCTCTTGCAGCATGAATGAGTTATGTCTTAACGTCTTACTTTCACTTCTGTATTATCGGAACAGGTTCTACGAGCTGAGAGACAGTTTCTCCACAATACAAAGATCACCCGATCTGCAAAATTCGAAGAGAGTGCTCATAAGAAGTCTCGTGCTCGGAACCAGCCTGTCGGAAGGCACATTGCATTCACCGAAATGCAGCAACAGCTACTCGGATACAACGACGTTACTACCAACCTTTCGTTTGAGGTGATAGAGTCAAAACCCGTCGAGCTACGAAGAACAACAAGAATAAAAGATTACAGTGGCAAGTTGCTGACGGAGGAGGATGTTCAGATGCCATTGGGTCCTGTGCATGCAGCAAGGGAAGTGTTGGGACTATCCCGTCAAACGACTCCAAACCAAATTTTGACACTGAGAGGAAGCAATGCACGCTACGACAAGGTTTCTATATTTGGGCTCAGACCCGTTGAAATAGCAGAACTGTTTCCAAGAATAGGAGAATACTTTAGATGGTTTGAGATTGACGATGAGCCGATGAGCTACACGGACATAAAGGCTGGTCTGAAAGAAGACATTCTGACATGTCAATGGATCGATGGATTGGGGAGAAGAGTTCGCTTACGCCGAGGAGCGCTCCCACTAGTAAAGAAAAGATTGGAGAGCATCGCACGCTGTGACTTGTCACACAACGCTAACAGGCTGAGAGAGTATCTTCTGAATGCAATCGTTACCCAGAAGTATTGCCCGATATTTATATCGTCGAAGGAAGAAGACGAGCATCTACTGCCCATTCCTGTATTTTCGAAGGTCAGTCCCGAGCAATCAAGTGCATTTCTCCTTCACATTATGATCATGCTTGGTGAGTTCGAAACGGAACTCGAGTTCAGGCAGCAAAAGTCCATAAAGATGGCCTTAGCAAAGTGTAAGCTGATACCCGAGGAGGACATCAACGACACGGAAAAGCTTCGAGAGGCATCCAACCGCCTCCTCAAGAGAATCATTAATGAGGTGTTTGCATTCCAGCCAATCACATTGAGAAGGCTTGAGATGTACATCATCCGCTCTAAAAGGCTTCTTGACTCGGTCCTACTCGATGACGACATTCCTATTACTGACTTACCTCCAAGCATCCTCACTGAATTGCTGAATGAAAGGACGAAAGAGTTGGACGATGAATGGAAGACGAGGAAATCAGAGCTCCTTGATGTGATGCTCTCAAGCCTCCCGGAAAACATCGCAGTTCCTCCAAGGGAGCACATTCTGTCGTCAACGAAGCAAAACCCTCTCGATTGGGATCCACTCGAAGCCATCACAAAATCGGCCCAGCAGAGTGACCTATCCTACAAAGAACAGAAGGCGTCATTGAACCTGGCAGTGAGAGCAGTAAACAATTACTCGAGACAGTTTGGTAATCTCACCTTCACTCGTGGAGTGATTAGTGAAGGAGCGCCAGGGAGCGGAAAGAGCTTTGTACTGTTGAACCAAGGCCTCTACGCAATGACAAAAGGCTTGCGGGTTCTCCCAACAGCCCTCATGGCCAAACGCAGTATTGCTGTTGGCGGTGGATACCACCTACACAAACTATTCGCGCTGGAGTGCAAGAGCAGTGATAATCCACGGAGGTTGGCAGAGGTAAGACGATGGCATGGATATTAGTTGATTCTATGTACTAACCGAGTGAGAGAAAGATCTAACTTCCACTTTGCACGTTGACGGCGGATGCATATCACCCACAGATTGCTATAGACAAGTTACACAGGAAGTCGAACATTAAAATGCTGCACCTTCTCATGACTTGCGATGTGCTACTTTTGGATGAGGTGGGTACGCTGAGCGCTCAAGAATTTAGCCAACTCGACTGTATTTTGAGAAACGTACGAAACAGCAACATACCTTTCGGTGGAGTTCTTATATTCGCCTCAATGGACCATCAGCAGATAGGTGAGTTGCCCAGACACAAGTACCCCTGCATTCTTTGTCAGCGTATGTTTCTGAAATGTGTCTCTCTCCCTCTTCAACACCAAACAAAGGGACCATCCACGGACTGCCTTTGCTTTTGAGCAGTCATATAATGACAGACTTCACACTTATCCGACTGAAGCATAGCGTACGTGCTCACGGGGATGCAGCTCTTCAGAGGATACAGGAAATAACTAGAATGTCGCCAGTTGAGCTGGCAGCAAGCCCCGACTTGAAGGAAGAGTTTACGAAACTGTTGTCGGATAATGTGAACTTTGTCTCGGATATGAACCACGAGAGCTTGGGCCCAGAAGTGCTACGAATGTATTCACGCCGTGAGCAAGCAACGACTGCAGCAGAAGACTACATCAACTCTAGTGAATTGAGTCTCTCCAGACAGAATAGGAAATACACTATATGTCATGCTAAGGACCTGTCCAGACCTCTTCATTCGAGGAGGGATCTATATGAAACGACCGATCCCTACATCAAGAGGTCGCTGGACAAGAAGAGGAGAGAACCTCGGCGATTATTATTCCACGAAGGTGCAGTTTTTGAAGCAACAGTAAATGGGAAGGGGTACAGTCAATCACAAGTGCTAATGATGGTAGAGAAGCCCAAACAGAAAGATATTGAGTCTTGGGCAGACATTCAACTCCTTGCGGCCCCGGCGAAATATTCACATACTCTTACGGATGACCTTCCCGACAAGGATACTCTGCTTGAAGAAGGATGGACCGAAGTGACGATCGGAGTTACCCAGGAGAGAAATAATCTCAAGGTGTCACACAGCGAGTGCTACAGAAAGCAATACACACTCCGTCACGTTGGGGCAAGCACGATAAATAAGCAGCAAGGGCAGACAATATACGGCCCCGTGGCCATTGAGGTGAGGAAATTTGCCTCCTGTTGCAGTATGTACGCTTGCCTTAACACTTTTGCGCATTCTTACCGGCATCTGCCATCGTCGTACCTCTCCAAAAGATTACACCAGAATGTTCTCCATGGGAAAAAGAGCAAGTTGTGGTAATGCTGTCACGAACTCCGCGGGCAAACATGATTAATATAGCGGGGGAAAAAGGATTCGCAATCGAAAAGATATTCTCAGTGATATGTAAGCGCAATCAATGGACAGATTATATAGAGTCCATCTTACACAACTGGGCTATCGACGGCGATGGAGTTACAACCACAAGTGAATTAGAGTCTGGAATTTTGGATCTGGACAGTGTTTTTCCTTACAGACTATGTAATGTCACATTGCCGAACGACGACTCGGGATTTGTGTACATGATAATGTCGACAGTCCATCAAGATAGGACCTACATAGGGCAGACTGGCAATCTATCGATACGGCTCGTTCAACACAACTCAGGACATGGAGCCGAGGGCACGGCACCGATTGAGTACCTGCCCTATGCACCCGCATGTTACATTATGAACATGAGACACCTAACCAAACAACATAGGGAAAGATTAGAGAATGCGTGGAAGAGAAAGAACAGATTGTCCATTGAGAACGGACGTTCCAGGATCGAAGATCGCATTGATAATGCCAAGGCTCTTATCGATGAGTACAACAGAGATGAATGTTTAGAGGAGAATAAGTTGAAGCTGGTAGTTTGTATCAAGAGGATAAGTTTGAATCAAGAGGATACAGTTGTGTAAAATAATTGACTAAGAAGATGTATCATCCCTTCACTCTCTGATCCTCTCCATTGCTGCACCACACACAGTGCGAGATGCCATCACAATGCTGCACTTATACAGATTGCCCTTTACTTCTTTATGAAACGAATACACAACAGTACCTGAATACCCAGGCCTTTTGCAGTTCTTTCCATCAATATGCCTCATAAGGGGTTTTTGGTACTTTCCTACTTTGTTTACCATGATGTCAATATATTCGAATCGGGTTTTAGCCTCAGCATAACCACACTCAACGTTAAATTGTTTTGCAAACTGAAGAAATCTATCGTTGTCTTTGTAGGATGATCCTCCCTCGGCACTTTCGTCCAAAAATTTTTGACCAAGAGGTAATATAACACGAAAAATATGTTCCAATACATCATGGGGCAAATTTTGAAACTTTTCACTCTTCATTACAGGTACTTTTTCTCCTTTCACGGTCTTTGTAATCCCAACTCTATCAGCAGGATACCTGGATTGAAAACCACCATCGCACCTGGAGAGCGAATTAGTTGCATCACGATTTTTATTTTTTTTCTCTGAATCTCTCTGCTGATAATTGTCCAGAAAGTGATTTATTAATGCTTTTTCAAACTCAATGTTCTTCGTTTGCTCCATCAACTCATTGTTGTCGTAAACGACTCTTACTCCATTATCTTCATAAATGCCACCACAAGCAGTAGATTTCGAGATGTCAATGTACTGAACCCCACGCCTCTTCAGTATACCATCAACACGATGTTTGTCGGATACCAACGCTGACCCGTGTGGGCATTTTCGGAGACTACTGTCGTTGGACGTTGATTTATACGTTGAATACATAAACCTTTCTGATGGGTGGATGTTAATCTGCCTTCTTATCCGGTGAAGGTCACCAAGCTGGCCACGGCGAGTTGTTTCGGATGTTTTCGTAATGTTGTGAGATCCAGTCTTCATTTGGTGTATATATACATATGAGGGGTAATTGTTATGCATAGGAGACGAGGATAATTTAATATTCATGCTACCAACGTCTGTAATAATCGGTGTTTCCTCCAATTGAATTTTGTTCGACACTTTGTAGTAGGGTGAGGAGCGTACACGTAAAATACTTCTCCTCAACCTTCGACGACGGTTCGACCGATCACTTCGACTTTCATTTAGTGGTGCCTCTTCGTACCTGACCCGGACATCTTTGCATTGCTCCCGCAATACTTCTTCAGCATGTGTTGAAGGCGACATAATAAGCAGGTGTTTGTTGTGCATGCGATGTGATGAACTGTTGTGCTTTGTGCTTTGTGCTTTGTGCTCGAGAGGTAAGGCGAGAGGAGGTTACTGGGGGAGAACGAAGAAAGGAGATGAGAATGAAGCAGCCCATGTACCGACAGGCCCACTATTGTAGCTCATAGAGAACTTAAAATAACACTTAACTATTTACCATCAATACTACCTTAATTCGTACGAGATTTCTTCTTCTTACTACCCACTGTGCTTGCAGTTTGATTACTCATCAAAGAATAGATGTCAACGAGATGATTATCAACACAAGTTTGATCATTAAACTCAATATTGATGAGGTGGTGGGTCAAGTCCCCACTGACGACTTTCTCCTTGCACGAAATGTCGCCTTCATCGTCGAACAAACCTCTACGCAACCAACCCGTCACTGTCAGACCGCCGTTCTTGTTGGCTTCCTCAAGAGCACTATCAACAGCGTCCATAAGGTCATCTTCAATATTCAGGCTCAGAATCTTGGCGGCAGTAACACCAGACGGGATGCCACCTTTCAAGAAACGGTTGGTAAACGGCTTGCTGGAAAAGTTACGGACAATGAAAGTGTCCTGGGCAGATGGACCCACAGTTACGACCAACGAAAGAAGAAATACTAGATTGCCTTCTCTTTTGAGGGTATGAAAGCATGGGCATGCCGACATAGCAACACCATTCATAGGTTGAGTATCGAGTGCGCCGCAAAACATGCCGCTGCAACAGGTTGGGACCACATGAAAGCTTGACGCCCTGACTTGTGCCATTGGATAGGAGAATGCCTGGATCCTTAACGAAGTAGGATCAAAAGGGACTGGAATCTTCTCTTGACTGGAAAAGGAAGTTGGCGACACACACAACAATGAGTTGGGGACGTCAAGTATCGGCAATGAGTGGCCGGACATCCAACTGAGAATCCCGGCAGGTTTGGACAACAGGACGTAACTGCCAGGCTGGAAGTGGCCAGTATCCCTGCCATCAAGGTCTGCATTGAAGAGTCCGGGATTCCGGTGCTTGCCGAGAAGGATAACGAACACGTTCAAACCAGCACTGCTAGCTAAGCACCGAAGAAACATGATCCTGCGATAGGCGAGGGCGTCCGTAGCATTTTTCCCCCTCGCATACACAGAGAGTTTAGTAGATTGGGCGTTGTTGTTGAGCTTGTAGTAGAGAATTTGGCACAACATGTACGTATGTTTCCCATCGAAATTGGAGTCACGTTCCATGTCGAATAAGGAAGTGAGCCGAGCCTTTGGGGAAACCTTCACACCTGACGATATATAGAACTCAAATGTTAGTGACATGATGGCACAAATACCATAACACGAGCAGCAGACAATATGATACAAACCTGAAGTAATGAAGGTAAGTGATTCGTTGCTGTAATTGTTTCCGACGAGCATCTTGAAATATTATGAGATATGAGACTGGATTGTTGTTGTGGTTGTTTGTTGTGATGTTTCAACATCACAACAACAACCAGACTTGGCGGCATGACCGCCGGCGCCTTCGGAGGAACCCGCCCGCGCCATCGGAGGGAGGCGCCAATGGAATCGGAGGCATCTATTGGATGAGTTGCACCAAATCAGAAATCCAAAATTTGATAGCAGAAACGATGGAGTTGCCGTTGAGCGTTCAATAATTTTTTTGGCCAAGATAAAAAATTTCCACGTAGGAATTCAATAGATGTTCCGCCCAAATAAATAGAATGGCGCACATCGCACATGACATTATTTTTGCACTTCCGAAATCAATCAATCAACTTCCCAAAGAGTTGAAGAAGTTTGAAGATAAAAGGCGCTGCACTTGGCAACTCCGACGGATGGACAATGTTCGGCCCCTACCACTGATGCGGCTGTTGTCATCAAACGAAACAGGCTTATCAAACACTGGAAATATAGTCCACCATCATTCCGATGAAATCCGATGCAATTCCATATCGACCAAAAAAAAGAAAACTCCGATAATGATAGACAAACAACCAATGTTGTGCCGACGGAAGTGCCAACCGAAGTGCCAACGAAGACGGCGAAAAGAATTGAAGTGCCGATGGCGCCGGCGCACCTTCCGATAGCAGTGGCGGCAAAAGCGGAACATCAACACTTCCACCTAATGATGTACATAAATCACTCACAAAATTTCAAGCCAAAAGCACTCACGTTGACAAAGAACGAAGTAGGAAAGAAATTACCTTTGAGGATGAACATCTCACGCAATGATAGCAGACATCAACAGGAGGGAGGACGTAAGTGACCCTGCATATCTACAATTTATAATTCATCAACACCCACTCTAACTTCTCGATCGAAATGTGTTTCCACTTACAAATCCAAAGCTGCGGAAAATCCCCGAGAGATGATCGGACGCAATTCACGTCTTATCAGTGCAGGTGCCTTAGGCCGTGTAACGGGCATCAAACTAACGTACCCTACGGGTATTCAAGTCGAAGTTGGAAGTGTGGACCAGGCCAAGGTGTTGCTCCAACTATCTGACAACCCTCAGGAAGCCAACCCATCAAAGGAAGGCCATGAAGAGCTGAATCCTACTTACCACTTTGACAACCTCCATGCACCTTTGCACGACAGGAAGACGACTGTACGAAATCCACTGCCCTACAACGCTCCATACATGAGAAATAGGCACCGTACCATGACCCACGCTCAGTGTTGTCTCATTAACATCAACCGACTTCCGGAGGAACAAGTTAAGGAGTACATCCTCTCGCACAATCGTAAGGTTTGCCCACAATGGGTGTTCTCTGTGCCTATCATCCTCAACGTTCATTACGGTCTCAAGGAAGAGGCCAAAAGACACGGTGCAATTTGGATGAGTGGCTTTAGGGAATGGATCCTTCCTCCTATGAAGTCGCTGGTAGATATGCCAAGGAAGTTCCGTCCTCTAGACATGACCCCATACCGACCATATCAGATTCATTTTTCCATTGGACGTACGCTGAATCCGGACTACAGCTTCCGTACAAGCGACAGTGTCTTCATCGTGCCTGACAGTGAAGAAGAACCTGGCAGCGTCAATAATGGTCCTGAGCTCGCTCCCAACAATGGTGCAGATCACCCTGCGGATGAGAGCGTTGCTCCTGAACTTGCCCCAGAAGAACCTCGGCATGAAGTCGATGCTGCTAACAAAGAAGCAGTAGAAGAAGCCAAGGAGGAGGATGACGAACCTATCGATGCTGCTGACAAGAAGGATGTCCAAGCAGGTGCTGCTGCCGATGCTGATGCTGATTCTGCGGAACATGAGTATAACTTCCCTACTAACGAAGAACTCATGGACGTCCCGGAATCGTTGTTTGCACAATGTGGTTCCCACAGAGAACTTGATGAGAAGAGCAAAATTATGCTCGGAAACTCTGAAGCCGCCGAGAATAATGCCACTGCTCTTAGCCTTCTTAGCCACGGCTGCAATTCTGGACGTTGCTCTCGAAAGGGTGATCGTTCTACCCCATACCAATGGCCACAAGCAGTCCACAACGGCTCTCCAACCACCTCAGGAGCACCTGCAGGAGGGAGAAAGGCTAATACTCCAGGAGCCTCACAGAACGCAACAGGCCACACTGTAGGGGTAACACCGTTTGCAGCAGCTCTGGCAAATGGACAGGATGGCCAAAACACCTCCGACAGCTCCAACAGCTCCGTGGTCTCGCCAAGGATTGAGGCAAGGCGTAGCAAGTATCGCAAGAACTCAGTTCAAACTATGAAAACTACTGAGGCTAAGAATCCCCCTGAGAACATCTTCTTCCCTTCTTCGTTAGACACCGAACGTTGCCCTGAGCTCAAACCCCGTTCAAAGCTCCAACCTGAGTCCTCCTCCGAGGATGATGATTCCGACTGCCCTGAGCTCAAACCCCGTCAAAGCACCCCCAAAACGAAGAGATCAAAGCTCCAACCTGAGTCCTCCTCCGAGGATGATGATTCCGACTCTAACAACTCATACCAAGCCGACAGCTTCTTGGCTGACAGCAACGAGTCCTCTTGCAGCGGATCCTTCAAGACAGATGATTGTGAAGAGTCAGAGTCTGAATCCATTGACCAGTCGGAGGAGGACAGTGAGCCTTTCTCGGATGACTACCCCGAAGATGCGTACGAAAGCAGTGACGAAGATGACGACGACGACGAGACACCATACGTTCCTCCCCCCAAGAGATCTTCCCGTAAGAGAAAGATCACTCCAACCAAGCCATTCGAGTATGCTAAAAGGAAGAAGGTTTCCACCAAGAAACAGAAGACCATCCAAGATTGTGCTCCTTATGCATGTACCACTGAGAAGGACGCAATCGCCTTCTTGCCAACTAACGCCGGTAACTCTGCCAACAACACTGACGATTCAGATGCCAATGGATCTTCTATCTGAAATTGTAACTCCAACCTACGAACAACGTGACACACCTCCAAGCCATTCCACCTTCTTTGTTGCAAACGATTGATGTCGCTATATCTGTCTTAGATAATGATGCTAATTTAACCTTATTCTTACATGTTGACTATGATGATATTACGGATATTAGGACTGCAAATGACATCGCATGTTACTTTGCAGAGTGGCGAGTCTGCATCCAAGTTGAACATTCCCATACACATCGTCATTGTCCAGCGACGAAACGCACCTTCCCATGGAACTTCATCCTTCGATCCAAGACCACTACACGAACACTCCCAAGTACAAACACCCATCCGAGTTGTGCTTCCTAGTTGCTAATCTGCAGGCTATATACTTATTTTGCAGGTGATCGTTGCAGATAGATGATAGTCTGGGTGTCTTGCTGTTGCAGAAAAAATAGAAGTCAATACCACTCACCTCTTGGATTATCGGGCGGTCAACCGCATATAATGAGAGTTAACCCGCGTAATTACCCCCAATATCAGTATTTAGTTAGGGTATAAGTCCTCGGAATTTTGTGCGTCTGCCCCCTTTGCCCGTCAATCAATTCTGGATCTTTGGATCTTTGATTTTGGATTTTTTCACTCATCACTTGATTTGAACGATGATATCATCGCTATTGAAATCCGTCATCATACCCACCGCACGCCGCAGCATCATCACCTTCTCTTCCGCCAATAATATGAGCTCCTCTTCTTCTTCCACCATCGAAAAAATTGCCAGCGATGCTCGTCCATCACTCAAATCTGGTAGCATCCTTGAAACCGTGGGCAAAACGCCTTTGGTGAAATTGAGTAACAAGATGGCACCCGAAAATGTGAATGTTTATGTAAAATGTGAGGCATTTAATCCCATGGGGAGTGTGAAGGATCGTTTGGCATTGGGTTGTATTGAGGTAAGGACAAAGATGCATTATTGTACTTGGTTTCTGCTGATATATATTGTTCAGGATTTCTCACATACACGTTTTGCGTTATCACTCAAATATTCTATATAATATAGTGGGCCGAGAAAAATGGACACCTCAAGCCTGGTCAAACAGTCGTGGAATGTAGTTCAGGAAATACTGGTATCGGATTGGCAATGGTATGCAACGCGAAGGGCTATCCCTTCGTTTGTGTCATGGCCGAATCGTTCTCAATTGAGCGTCGTAAGCTTATGAGATTTTTGGGAGCCAAGGTTGTACTTACGAATCCTGCCCATAAGGGCAGCGGTATGGTCATTAAGACAAAGGAACTTGCTGAGAAACATAATTGGTACTGGCCTAATCAGTTTGATAATGAGGCCAATGCATGGGTTCATGAGATGACAACTGGACCAGAACTACTAGATGCAATGGACGATGAAACGTTGGATCATCTCTTCTTGGCATACGGGACCGGTGGGACTTTAAATGGTGTGAGCAAAGTAATGAAGAGTCGTTCACCTAATACACAAATCCATGTTGTAGAACCAGATAATGCCCCAATGATATATAGCTGTGTCAAGATCAGGGCTCGATCATACAGATTCCTACGTAGGCGTAGTACAAAACCCGTCCGGCACTCGAAAAAGTCAAAATGAAAAAAAATCCCGCGTCATTTGCTCCATCATAAAATAATTGCGCGCCAACACTTTTGCAACACAAAACACAAGATGTCAGCCATGCGGAAATGAACCACAATGGCATTACTATACAGTAGCGGAGAAAAATCGTATCTCTGTCAATACACAATAGTAGCATCCGCGACGGGTACCTCACTGTAGCTGACGACATGAGGGAACTTATTGGTACCGTGGCGGATCACACTTTCAAAGACCGGTCTCAAAAACCACTTTTGAATATTGTCACCGGATACCGCAAAAACAACATCGGCCGCCCTCCGATTCTGCTCAATAAACCGAGTATAATCGTACTCTTTGCCCCAATACACCCAACTCTCTTCACCCATGGGTAGTATATGACATCTCAATCGATCAGCCGCGCCTCGATACAACCGTAGCGTTGTTTCGGGCGCCATACGTTGGCTGCCACACCATCGACGACAACCAAAAATCATCGTTTTGCTGTCTTGTTCCAGTCCATTCGGTTGTATAATGATGGCATGCTCTCCCAACAGTAACATAAATATATATGCTTCGATTTAAGTTGCAGAGATAGTCATGAAGAGTGGTATCTCCACCTACAGATCCATCGGCGGGGCCTACATACCATTCGTCCTGAAAATAAAACATCGGCCAAACTGATCAAAAACACATTGATTTGGATAATAATAACAATCAAACCGACATCCGAGGCCATATTTGTGATAAAAGATATGATATTGTCGGAATAGGCAGTGTTAGATCCATCTAAGTTTGGATGTGATAGGGTAATGAGCAAAGTTTGGTTCGAAGAGAGGTCTTGTCTTGTGTATCAGATTGACTCTGAAGCAAACGAAACAATACAATCAACAGCAAGCTGATCAAAACTTAAAAATATGATGTGTATGGTTCCGATAATGGATGATTATCGCCTTCTATTGCGTCCATAGGAAGTACAATATGAGTTCTCTATGCTGATTGTGGTGATCACGAATATTCGTTCTCAGCGGGTGTCAGGGTTTTGGTGTATCATAATAATGTTTCCCATGCATCAAAAATGAAAATTTATCATTATATGATAATATAATAGGGATTAGAGTAATATGAAATGCTGATAATGCGTCAATATCTTCTATGCACACAATTCTTCATTGCTTCCGTAGGAAGGTGAGTATACAATCATGGGACTAAATCAACTATTGCATCAACATTAATGCCCCAACCTACATTTCAAAGATAAACTATTAAGCCCATACACTTCACTACCCACTCCGACAATTATTTTGTTGGTAAGACTTTGCTCTGCTGAATATGGCACGGTAGTAAGGCAAAAATCCCATGGTGAGGGTCGTTTTGGCTCTTTTTTGATAACTTTTTTAGCGAAGGGGTTAACCCTATGTCAGGTAGAAATTTACCAGTTCCTACAAATCGCTAAAATCCTACATGGTCGATTCCCAACGTTGAGGCAGCTATACAGTCAGATTAAAACCGAATATCCAACTGGGGATGGAGAACTTCCAACATTTAAAGACCCACATCCTGTCTGGCGTCCGCACTTGTTACAAGGTTGGGCACCTGATTGGATCCCATCACTTGTAGATAAGGCAAGTTCTCGTATTGATAATGTATGTCATGTGGGCGGAGATGTAGCCATGGCAACGAGTAAAGCTTTGGCTCAAAAGGAGGGGATATTCACGGGGACATCTGGTGGTGGCATTTTGGCATGTGCACTTAAACATGCTGAGACTGTAGCACCAGGCACCTCGATTGTTGCAATTTTACCTGATACAGGTGAAAGATACTTGTCCACACCTCTCTTTGATGGCATTGGAGCTGATATGACAGAGGAAGAGAAGGAGATTGCTGCCTCCACTCCAAGTTCGCCTCCACCTCCAGTTCCATTGCCCAAGTCAACTGATGAAAGTGTTGCATTTGTAAAGGAGAACATTGCAAACAACAAAGTGGTCATTTGGAGTCTTCAGTACTGCGAGTTTTGTTGGACTATTACAAGCTTCTTTGATAAGATTGGAGTAAAATATACTCAAATCAATATCGATTCTTTTGAGTATGCAAAAGATAACATGGGAAATAAATATCGAGCGGCACTGACGGATCTAACTGATTGTGCTACCTTCCCGCAGTGTTTTATTGACGGAGAGTTCATTGGTGGCGCAGCTGATGCATGTATTAAGTGGAGGAAGAACGAGTTACAGCCTGTCTTTGAGAAGGCTGGAATAAAGTATGATACAGGTTACGAGGGAGACCCATTTGAATTTTTGCCAAAGTGGATGAGTCAAAATCCTCTCCGTTCGAAGTAAATAATGGAATACAAGCCCTTATAATAATTTACTCTTACTTAAAATTAATGTCTCTCTAACGTAACATCTAATGAATCTCTTCAAAGAGTCGGCCAATCACAATACATACAACACATCTCTAGTGTAGATACTCTTATCTCGAAATAGCGGTTGCATGACCAATCCGAGACATGGAATCACTGTTTGTGTTCCCTTCACAGTTTCCCTTGACATAAAATATCTCGTTTTCACCAAGATACTCCGGTTTTGGCTTCTCGAAGGGACAAGCTACTGCAGAAACTATGCCAATCCAACACTCATCAGCACTACTTGAACCTTGTACCATGGGGACCACTGCAACATCACGTACCTGACAGTTCGGATTTTGAGCAGAAAAGTTATATCGCTGTTCTAATCCAAGAAATTTACCAGATTCATCGACCCCCAAGTTGGCAAATACGATTACAATACCCCGTGCCGAGGCATACACTACATCTGGAAGCTTGCTATCTGAGAAAATTTGACCCGTAGTTACTGACCGGCCAGCATCTCCATCTTCCGCCTCATGAACAACCAATGTTCTGTTCACATGACCATCTTCATTTAAGAAATGGATCCTTTGGGGGAGCGGAAATCCAGAAACGCGTTGTTTTGTATACAAGAATGTTGCCTCTAACAAATCAGCTACACCATCACCATCAATATCATCAAATTGAAAGTTTGTACTCTGTATAGAAAGAGAGGGGTTTCCAGGATATGGTTCTCCACTGATGGTAGATGGAAGAAAGTATGATTCAAATTTTGACTTGCGATCCTTGTAAACTAGTAGATTGATCCGTTTCACATTACCCTCCGCATCGGTTTGGGGTGGATCATAATCGGTACGCCTCCCGGCCACGATAGTCCCTCCCAACAATGATTTTGTGGCAGCAAAGCCAGCATATCGTGAAAAGTCAGACCGTGGATCAGTTTTCTCAGGTGCTGGGATGTTGTATTCGTGATCTTCCATATCAATTAGCCATCGTACATTATGATATGGATAATTGTATACTTCTACCCCCTCCTGACCCAGAAGTGCTATCGAGGGATGACGATCATTAAGGAAATAAGCAAATCCTCCATTCCGATCACCTTTGGGATTTGGATCCTCCCATGAGAGTTCCCATTCTAACTTGCATTCGGTGTCCGGTTGATGTATGTTGCAGCCTGAAACACTAACCTCGAGTAACCGAGCTGGAGTATTCTCGTACTCTTTACATGAACCATATTGTGTCGGTGTATCATCGTGACATGTCCCACCTACCAGAAGCACCATGGTATGATGTGTTGTGTTATTGTTCTCATCTGTTGTTGTTGCTTTTGATGATAATGATGATGGTGTTCGCGACGAAGGCACTGCATCAATCTGATAATACCCTCCAGCCGGTCCAACAGGCAATGCAGGCGAGAATTGTACACCTATAAAATCACCAGCTGAATTGAATTTCGGACCAAGGTTTATCAAGGCATAGGATTGATCTACCCAATGTCGTCCAGATGCAAATAGTAAATCTGGTGCACCATCACCGTTTAGATCGTAGGATGCCAGTCCGACGTGCTGTCCATTGAATGGCGTTGGTAATATTTGAGATACAGGTGCTCCTTCTACTGTATCTGGAGCGGTTTGCAAGGCGTGGCTTGTGAGGAGGGTGGCCGCTACTATCACGGACTTCATCATGGTTAGCTTCTTGTGTTTTATGTCCGCTTTCGATTTTTCGCGGAAATTTTGTACCAATTCCTACGGACCCGCTACACGAGTGAGAAGAGTGAAGAGTGAAGACAGCTCTTTCACTTTCAATCAACTCACAGATGCACCGTGACTTTGGTGTACAAATCTGAAAACAATGCCGACGGTAAAACAATTATTCGACTCTCTCTCCGCAGAGCAGAAAAGAACTCTAGCTCTTGGCCTCTGTGATAAAGGCGGCGAGTGTAAAGACGAGACAGCATTGAAGATAAGCCATTATTTGTTGAATGACCACAAATTGGCTGGTAAAGTGAAGGAATTCATTAATTTACTGATGAATGATTTTGGACCTCATCTTGTAAAAATGATGAGTGGTAGAGAACACGAAGTTGATGCCAAATTAGTAGCTGAGCTCAAACAGAAGCATGGAGATGTTAGTTTAAGTGGAGTTGAAAAGGAAGAAGGTATGAAGCAAATAAATGATCATTTTGAGTCTCTTTCTCATCAACAGAAGAGGACGGTGGCTGAGGACCTCTTCGGTGGAGACGAGCAGAAAATGAAGAAGGCTCTGGGAAAATTATGGAAATATGATGGTGATCTACGGGAAAACACAAAGCTATTTGTTGAACTTGTGCGCGCTTATGTTAGAAGTCTCGAATTCAGACAGAATGACTGCATTGAGATGAAAATTGAAGAAGATAGGAAAGAGAGGGAGTATTTAGCGGCGGAGGAAAAGCGTGTAGAAGACGTAGTTTGTAGGCACAAAGAGCTTCATCCTCCTCGGATGAGTGAGTGTCCTGTGTGCCTCGATGAGGTTGAGAATACAGAACATCACACAATGGTTTATTTTTATTGTTGTGGACAAGGCACCTGTTTCAGTTGCTGCAAGAAAAATAAAGATAGTCATGGAGGATTGTTCAATGGCAAGTGCCCGTTATGTCGTGGTGATATCGATATTAACGCAATAACGCGTTATAGACGTATCAAGAAGTGGGCTGAGAAGGGATATAGCTGGGCTCAAATGAAAATGGCTAATTATTATCTCACGGGATGCCAGAAAGCAAGCATTCCTATTGATAAGAAGAAAAACATTGAGTGGCTGAAGCTTTCATGCCAAAACGATCCCCAGATCCTGATGCAATCCATGATCTTGCAAACGAATACGAATCTGGCAAAAACATAGAAAAGTCTAAAGAAAAGGCAATTGCCTTGATGAAAAAGGCTGCTGACATGGGAAGTAGGAGAGCTCAAGATTCAGTTGCCAATAAACTTTGGGAAAATGAGGAAAAAGGTTTGATAGCAGATGCTGTATATTATGCAACACTTGGAATTGTGAAAAGGCCACCTTTCAATCCTTATGGTTATGGAGCTGCTGCTAAGTCGGCCTTTGTGCTGGGGAATGCCTTCCTTCACGGTAAAGGAGGAATGGAGCCAAATATCTATCTCGCAAGGCATTATCTTAGGATCGCTGTTCAAGGAAACAAGGATTCTATTGAACCAAGTCTTGAATTTAAAGATGGTTATGAAAGAGCATATTTTTATTATGCCCAGGCATTATTCATGCAAGGATTTGAAGCATTTGGGGAATGCAACATAAGTGTTCCTGGTTTCAGTCCCGTGCCTAAAGCAATGTATTGGTTTCACAAAATTCATACTCTGGCCGTGACATGTGGCTGTGGCAATGCCAAGTGCTGGAAAGAATTACTAAAGGTAAGAGCAAAAAAGTGGATGGACAAGATCAAATCTGAGGAGTCTCAGAAATGCTCTTACTGCCTCAAAACAGCCGAAGATTGTCCTGGTGGGACACTGAAGAGTTGTTCACGGTGTTCAGGCGCGTGGTATTGTGGTCGAGAATGTCAAGTTGCTGCCTGGAAGGCTGGTCATAAACTTGATTGTGCGAAGCCCGATGGTCCAGCTGACGCTGCATTTCATTAGAGAATGGTATTGCTCATGTGTATTGAATACTGACCATTACATAAACTTAGTAAATATTGTTTCATTCGTACAAGTGTTATGTTACAGCGTAAAAGGGTTGGGGAAGTTGAGTAAAGTATAAAAGGTTAGGATTACTCGTGCCTACTCGTGCCCCCACTTTGGGACCTACTGCTATTGCTACAGAGATCACAGCTAAAAAATCCTCGCTCCTCGCAGCAAAGAGCAAAGAGTCATAGACGGGCAACGTTTGTATTACAGCGGCAGCTTCTCTATTATCATCACTGCATATTAGAGAGGCAGAGAGTATCAGAAAAAAAGTTATGTTAGCCGTCAACATGCTGGAGAACCCATCATCAGTGTCAATTGACATCAAAGATGACTTTGATAAAACTCAAGAAGGTCATAATGAGAATATGAACTTGGTCATCGTAGATGATACAACAACCACTTCCCGACGACGAAGAAGAAGAAGAAGAAAAGCACTACTCTGTTATATTTCTATACTTGCAGCAGTAGTGGTTGATTTTGCGTGTAGTATATCATTATTTATGTCACCTCATTATGATAGAAATCCTGTATTTCAGCAAAAACAATCACAACTTCGGAGAAATAATAACAACAACAACAACAACAGTAACAACAGAAGATTACAAAGAAGGGGCGATCCTACTTCTGATCCATACGAGGTAGAAAACAATAATAATAGTAACAATGGCGTGGGAGGATGGTTTGGGAAAGGTAAAAATAATGATAATGATGCAACAACATCAGCAGCTGCAGCATCACCGAATACTGGAAGTTACAATTCTGCATACGGATCAACAACTGGGAGTAGTAGCACATATGGAACATATGGAAGTTATAATGGTGCAGCAACAGGAAGTAGTAGTGGTACCTCAGGAGGTAATACACGTGGGTATGGAACGTCAGGTAATACAAATAATGGGTATGGAAGTTATGGTTCATCATCGTATGGAGATACTTCTGCATATGGCTCATCATCATCCTCATCCTCACCTGGAAGCAGTAGTTCCTACTCTAGTAGATGGGGTGGTACAGGAAGTACTGCAACTTCCTCATCTCGTCAATGGGGCACATACAGCAACAACAATAGAGGAGGTCATCATAATGCTGTCAAAATTGATCTTTTCAAGGGAATCTTCTTCTTACTCCTAATTTCAACCGGAGGGATGTTACTTACTGCACATTCCATGGAGAATGATCCAGAGGGAACATTTGCCAACTGTTGTCGTGTTAGTTTACACACTGTCAATTGTGTCTTTTCGATAATATACAATTTGTATCACTGTCGACTTGGTGAGATACCCGCTATTATTTGTGGAGCTAATAATTTAGAGGAAGATGAATATACCGATGAAGAGTTGGAACGGATGAATTTACGTCCAGGAATTGAACGTGCGTTGGATGTAGAGCATAGAAAAGCATTGAGGAAGGTGGGAGTGGAAATGAATATGATTAAGACTAATAGTAAGAATGGTAGTAACAGCAAGAAAAATGGCGCATCTGTTGGCAGTGGAAAGAGCAATAAGAGTCAGAATGGTGGAACAAGTATTCAGAGATGAAAGACATTTAATTTGTTAAAGTAACATTGCATTTCATAAGAGGTTGCATCGTCCGTCATCTCGTTTACTCCCTGTTTCAAAATATTGAACATATATTTTTCTCGTTACTACATCAGTCAATCGTCTTTCCTCGTTTAGGCGACAAACTTATTTCAACTTCAGCTGCGTCGTCCCCATCGATGCCTACGAAAGACTCCGATAATTCCACCATCAATGCGTCTGGTTGTTGTGGTTCCTCGCTAGTTGGAGTTTCAGTACGAGCATTTTCATCATCTGTTGTTGTTCCTGCTGCTGCTACCCCCTCCTCCAATGCTAAATTTGCCTCAAAGTCTTGCTCCGCGGTTGATCCCATTTCTTTACTTTTCTTCATCTTTTTCTTGTAGACTACACCAGCTATAACGCCAGCAGCCAATAGTACCACAAACACTACAAAGATAATACCATATTTGGTAAGAGAATTTGGAGGCTCGGCCATCCCCCTTGAAGTATTCAAGATCAATGCACCATGTCCACCCTTGCTCTGACCAATGAATGTGTCAAATTCAATCTTCGTTGCCGGACTACCCTCACAGAGGAATGAACCAGAGTTCATCCCATCTTGCAACATCCTAGCAATGGATTCTGCAACTCCATTCTCATTAATGCCAATGTAACTGGCTGTAATTACTCCACGAATAGATGTACATGTGTCGGATCCGCCAGGACATCCGTTAGTATTGACATAGTCGAGTGGAAAGCTTTCCATCCCTATTAACTTTGTTCCAGTGAAAGTAG
>JACLAB010006186.1_pt1 | contig 21208 bp, 7 predicted proteins | sample 8027921 | NCBI WGS metagenome assembly JACLAB01 (sample SAMN15725117, study PRJNA655200) | protist metagenome | isolation source: fluorescence activated cell sorting (FACS) single amplified genomes of... | place: USA: West Boothbay Harbor, Gulf of Maine | collected 2000-07-19
AAGCGCCAGGGCCCCGCGATGACCATGCTCACCCCCACCAAGTTTGTCATCTTCGGCGGTGAATCCGAGGAGGTTTCCATGGAGGACTTCGTGACGCTCGACCTGAAGGGCGGGTCGCTCGCCTGGGTCGAGCACACCGTGGAAGGCGAGCTGTTCAAGCCCCGGAAGGGCGCGGCGATGTGCGCCGCCGGCAACGCGGTGTACGTTTTCGGCGGCGTGCACCGCAACGAGGACGACGACGAGGTGCTTCTCGACGATTTCTTTGTCCTGCGCGCGGAGGGCGCGACGGTGACCGCCGAGTCGATCCCCCTGAAGGGCGCGGTGCTTCCCGAGGCGCGCACCTTCGCCATGCTCGCGTCGACGGGCAAGGAGTCGCTGATGCTTTTCGGCGGCATGTCCGGCGCGACCCCGATCAACGACGCGTTTTCGTACGACTTGCAGACGCAGGAGTGGACGCGCGTGTACCGCGCGGACCCCGCGATGGCCACACCCACCGGCGAGCTGGCGACGTTCCACGGCGGGAGCCTGCTGAAGATTTCCTCCGGCGGCGGGAACCGCTTCGACGTCGTCGCGCAGCTCGACCTCGCGTCGCTCGCCGAGTCCTTCACGTTCACGGGCGTGATGAAGAACGGCGTGACGAAGCAGATCGACGCGCTGGAGAAGTTCTTCAACACCACCGAGGGCGCGTTCGGCATGTCCGAGGACCCCGAGAAGCTGGAGGAGTCCTTCGATTTCCTGCTCAAGGTGATGGGCGCGCTGTACAACGTCAAGACGCGCAAGGGCGCCGTCGACCTCGAGCTGGACTGCGTCGAGGAGACGCTCGCCGAGCTCGCCGCGCAGAAGATCTCCACCTCGGCTAACGACAAGAGGCTGGAGGAGGCGCGCGCGCAATGGGAGGCGATCAAGAAGATGGTCCCCGACGTCAAGGAGACGGTGAGCCCGATCCAGGACTTAAGAGGGGACGAGATCAAGGCGAAGATCAGCGCGTTCACCGCCAAGGTGGCGGAATACCGCGCGGCGTTTTCCAAGCGCGCCATCTTCGCGTACGCCACCGGATTCTCCAAAGCGTATCCGGAGCTGGACGCCGCCGCGCTGGAGGTGACGGCGCTGGAGGAGGAGCTGAAGGACTTGACCAACCTGGCGAACATGTTCGAGTTCCCGAACATGATCAAGGAGAGCGCCGAGGGCGTGGCGGAGTGCCGCGAGGACCTGGGCATGGTCAAGGACATCTGGGACTACTCCGCGCTGGTGGAGAAGCAGTTCACGAAGTGGCGCGAGACGTTGTGGAGCGACATCGACACCGCCACCATGGAGGACGCGACGAAGGCGTTCCAGAAGGACGTCAAGGGCTTGCCCAAGAAGCTGCGCGCGACGGACGCGTTCATCGGGCTGGACGACTCGGTCAAGAACTTCCTCACGTCCGTGCCGCTGGTTGCGGACCTGCGGTCGCCGGACATGCGCGACCGGCACTGGAGCTCGCTCATGGAAGTCACGGGCAAGTCCTTCGTCATCGACGACAAGTTCTCGCTCGACTCGCTGCTCGCGCTCGAGCTGCACAAGTTCGAGGACGAGGTGGGCGAGATCGTCGACTGCGCGCAGAAGGAGGCGAAGATGGAGGTTTCCCTGGCGAAGCTGGAGGTGACCTGGGCCAAGGTGGAGTGGATGCAGATGAAGCACAAGGACACGGACGTGAACACGATCAAGCTCGGCGAAGAGGACTTCGAGGCGCTGGAGGACAACCAGGTTGTCGTGCAGGGCATGCTCGCGAACCGGTACATGAAGACGTTCGAGGAGGCCATCACGGGCTGGAACAAGAAACTGATGATGGTGGCGGATGTGAACCAGATTCTCTCCGAGATCCAGCGCACGTGGGCGTACCTCGAGTCGCTGTTCATCCACTCCGACGAGGTGAAGAAGGAGCTTCCCGAGGCGGCGGCGCGCTTCAAGGCGATCGACTCGGTGGTGAAGAAGATTCTGGCCGAGGCGTGCAACGTGAAGAACGTCGTCCAGTCGGCCAACAAGAGCGGTCTCTTGAAGGACCTCGAGGACCAGCAAGGCCAGCTGGAGATGTGCGAGAAGGCGCTCGCGGATTACATGGAGTCCAAGCGCCGCGCGTTCCCGCGCTTCTACTTCGTCTCCACCGCGGACCTGCTGGACATCCTGTCCAACGGCAACAACCCGGTGAAGGTGATGACCCACATGAACAAGTGCTTCCAGGCGATCGAGAAGCTCACCCTGGACACGGAGAAGCCGGGCGCGGGGAAGCGGCCGAAGGCGAAGGCCATCGTGTCGTGCGTCGGCAAGGAGACGATCCCGTTCAAGTCCGAGATGGCCCTGGCGGGCAAGGTGGAGGAGTACATGAACCTGATCATCGACAAGATGCGCAGCGAGCTGAAACTCCACTGCTTCGACGCCATGCAGGCGTACGGCAACCCCAAGCCGCGGCACGAGTGGTGCTTCGACTGGTCCTCGCAGCTCGGCTTGGTGGTGAACCAGATTTACTGGTGCCAGGAAGTCGAGGCGGCGTTCGACGCGATCGCGGCGGGCGACGCCGGCGCGATGAAAAAATACAGCGAGCAGCAGGTCGCGCAGATCACGGATCTCATCGCCAGCACGCGCCGCAACCTGGACAAGCCCTCGCGCCAGAAGATCATGAACATGATCACCATCGACGCGCACTCGCGCGACATGGTCATCGGCGTCATCGAAAACGGCGAAACCGACAAATCGTGTTTCAAGTGGATGTCGCAGCTTCGCACGTACTGGGACTCCGACATCGACGACAGCGTGATCCGCATCTGCGATGCCTCGTTCCCGTACGGCTACGAGTACCTCGGCAACGGTGGCCGCCTGGTGATCACGCCGCTCACCGATCGCATCTACATCACCGCCACGCAGGCGTGCTGGCTCTCGATGGGCACGGCGCCCGCCGGCCCGGCGGGCACGGGCAAGACGGAAACCTCGAAGGACCTGTCCGCGCAGCTGGGCAAGTCGATGTACGTCTTCAACTGCTCTCCCGAGATGGATTACCGGTCGATGGGCGACATCTTCAAGGGCCTCGCCGCGTCCGGGTCCTGGGGCTGCTTCGACGAGTTCAACCGCCTCGTCCCCGAAGTGCTCTCGGTGTGCTCGGTGCAGTACAAGTGCGTGACAGACGCGCAGAAGCGGAAGGCGAACATGCCCGGCCGCGGACTGGACTTCATCGACAAGGACGGTGTGAAGCACGACGCCATCACCAACTACAAGTTCGTCGCCGCGGACGGCGTGGAAATGCCCCTCGAGGAGGGGTGCTCCGGGTTCATCACCATGAACCCCGGGTACATCGGGCGCGCAGAGCTCCCCGAGTCTCTCAAGGCACTGTTCCGCCCGATCACGGTGATGGTGCCCGACCGCCAGCTCATCATGGAGAACATGCTCATGGCGGAGGGCTTCGTCGAGGCGAAGATGCTCGCGAAGAAGTTCGCGTCTCTGTACTACCTGCTGGAGGACATGCTGTCCCCGCAGACGCACTACGACTGGGGTCTGCGCGCGATCAAGTCTGTGCTCGTCGTCGCCGGCTCGCTCCTGCGCGCCGAGGAGGGCCAGGACGAGTCGGACGTGCTGTTCCGCGCGCTTCGCGATTTCAACATCCCGAAGATCCTCGCCGCGGACATGGTCATCTTCATGGGCCTGCTCGGCGACCTGTTCATCGGCGTCGACCCCCCGCGCAAGCGCGACATGGAGTTCGAGAAGGTGATCGAGCAGTGCACGGAGGAGATGGGCCTGACGGTGGAGGATGACTTCACGCTGCGCATCGTGCAGCTCTCCGAGCTGCTTGCGATTCGCCACTGCATCTTCCTCATGGGCGTCACCGGCGGCGGGCGCACCGAGGTGTACCGCGTCCTCGCCAAGGCGATCCAGAAGGGCGTGAACCTCCCTGAGAACCAGATCGTGAACGACTACCTGCGCTCGTGCAACAAGAGCAAGGTTGTGATCCGCGACATCAACCCCAAGTCGATTAGCACGCAGGAGTTTTACGGGTACGTCAACATGTCGACTCGCGAGTGGAAGGATGGCATGATGTCGTACTACATGCGCGAGCTCGCGACCATCCCGGACGAGGACCCGAAGTGGATCATCCTCGACGGCGACCTGGACGCGAACTGGATCGAGTCCATGAACTCCACGATGGACGACAACCGGCTGCTCACGCTGCCCTCGAACGAGCGCATCCGTCTGTTGCCGCACATGAAGCTCATCTTCGAGATTCGCAACTTGAAGTTTGCGACGCCGGCGACGGCGACGCGCGCGGGCATCGTGTACGTCTCGGAGAAGCTCCAGTGGTACAACATGATCCAGTCCTGGATCAAGCGCGTCGTGCCGGAGTACGCGGTGAAGGCCAAGTGGAAGAACCCGGAGTTGCCTTCGAAGTACATCCTGGAGCTGGTGGACAAGTACGTCCCCAAGACCATCTTCGAGATGAAGAAGTCGTTCCAGCACATCACGCCGCTCGAGACGATGAACTTCTGTACGACGCTGGTGAACATCCTCGAGGGCATGTTGCGGCCCGAGAACCTGAACGCCAAGGCGGACCAGGCGGCGTTCGAGTCGTACTTCGTGCTGGCGATGGTCTGGGCGTTCGGCGGCGGCCTCGCGCCCAAGGACGGCATCGACTACAGGAAGGATTTCGATAAGTGGTGGAAGCGCACGTGGAGCGCGGTGAAGTTTCCGGGCAAGGGCTCCGTGTTTGACTACTACATCAACGCCAAGTCGGGCAAGTTTGCGCCGTGGGCGGACCTGGTGCCGGAGGTGGAGTTCGACTCACAAGTCACCGCGATGAGCTCTCTGTTCGTGCCGACGCCGGAGACGTCGTCGTTCACGTACTTCCTGGACATGATGCTGGAGCTGCGCGCGCCCATCATGTTCGTCGGGCCCGCGGGCACGGGTAAGACTGCGCTCGTCAAGGGCAAGCTCGCCGCGCAGCCCGAGGGCATCATGAGCCTGAACATCAACTTCAACTACTTCACGGACGTGCTTTCGTTCCAGAAGATCCTGGAGAGCCAGCTGGAGAAGAAGGCGGGTGTGAACTACGGCCCGCCGGGGCAGAATAAGCTCATCTACTTCGTGGATGACCTGAACATGCCCAAGCTGGACGCGTACGACACCGCCATGCCCATCTCGCAGATCCGGCAGCACCTCGGCTGGGGCCACTGGTTCGACCGCCAGAAGCTCACGCCGAAGGTGATCCACAACACGCAGTACGTGGCGTGCATGAACCCCACCGCGGGCGCGTTCACCATCAACCCCCGTCTGCAGCGGCTGTTCATGACCCTCGCGGTGGACTTCCCCGGGCAGGACTCGCTGATGAAGATTTACGGCACGTTCATGACCGGCCACCTGAAGCACTTCAGCTCCGACTGCCAGGAGCTTGGCTCGAAGCTGATCCAGGCGTCGCTCGCGAACCACGAGAAGGTGGTGGCGAGCTTCCGCAAGACCGCGGTGAACTTCCACTACGAGTTCACGGTGCGCCATCTGTCAAACGTGTTCCAGGGCCTGCTTTCCTCCACCCCGGACAACTTCAACGACGTGAACAAGCTCTCCAAGCTGTGGCTGCACGAGTCCGAGCGCGTGTACGCGGATCGCCTGGTGACGGTGAACGATTTGAACACGTACAACAAAAACGCGCAAGCCATCGCCGGGAAATTTTTCAAGATCCCCGGCATCGAGGATTTCTACAAGAAAGACGACGCTAAGCCCCTGATTTTCTGCCACTTCGCGGGCGGGATCGAGGAGAAGGTGTACAACGACATCAACGAGTTCTCCAAGCTCCAGAAGATCCTGGAGGACACGCTGGAGGAGTACAACGAGACCAACGCGAGGATGGACTTGGTGCTCTTTGAAGACGCCATGAAGCACATCTGCAGGATTTCGCGCATCATCAGTAACCCCGGGGGCCACGCCCTGCTGGTGGGTGTCGGTGGTTCGGGTAAGCAGTCGCTCTCGAAGCTCTCCGCGCACCTGTGCGGCATGAGCACGTACATGATCGTCATCTCCGGCTCGTACAACATCAGCTCGCTGCGCGAGGATCTGCAGAAGATGTACAAGTCGGCGGGCCTGAAGGGCGAGGGCGTGCTGTGGCTGTTCACGGACTCGCAAATCACGGACGAGAAGTTCATGGTTTTCATCAACGACCTGCTGTCCTCCGGCGAGATCCCCGACCTGTTTCCTCCCGAGGACGTCGACGACATCATCAACGCCGTCCGAGGCGAGGCGAAGGCGGCGGGCCTGCCCGACTCGCGCGAGGCGGTTTGGAAGTTTTTCATCGACAAGGTGCGCACGAACCTGCACATGGTGTTCACGTGCTCGCCCGTGGGCGAGCAGTTCCGCACGCGCGCGCAGCGTTTCCTGGCGATGATCAACTCCACGGTGATCGACTGGTTCCAGCCGTGGCCGGAGAAGGCGCTGCTGGGCGTCTCGCAGCGTTTCCTGGGGGAGACGGACCTCGGCTCGAGCGACGTCGGCGCGGCGGTGATGAGGTTCATGCCGTTTACGTTTTCACTCGTGGCGAAGATGTCCGAGAAGTTCCTGGAGCAGGAGCGCCGGTTCAACTACACCACGCCCAAGACGTTCCTAGAGCTCATCAAGCTGTACAAGTCGCTGCTGCTGGACAAGCGCGGCGCGACGGAGACCAACATCGATCGCCTCTCCAACGGTCTGGACAAGCTCATGAAGACGCAGAAGGACGTCGACGTGCTCGTCGAGCAGGCCAAGGTGAAAGCCGTGGAGGTTGCCGAGAAGGTGGAGAGCGCCGGCGCGTTCGCCGCCAAGGTGGACGTCGAGAAGGCGGCCGCCTCCGTGGAGAACGACGCCGCGCAGGTGGAGGCTGACAAGTGCGCGGTGATCGCCAAGGAGGTTGCGGCGAAGCAGGTCTCCGTGCAGGCGGACCTCGACGCGGCGGAGCCGCTGGTGGACCAGGCGCTCGCCGCGCTGGACACCCTGAACAAGAAGGACCTCGGCGAGGCCAAGTCTCTGAAGAAGCCCCCGGCGGGCGTGGACGACATCACGGCGGTGATCATCATCCTGCTGCAAAACAACCCCAAGGACAAGTCTTGGAACGCGGCGACGAAGATGATGAGCAACGTGGACAAGTTCATGGAGACCCTCAAGGGATTCAAGCAGAAGATTGACGACGGCGAGGTTCCCAAGAAGTCGGTGGACGCGTGCCGCCCGTACCTCGAGCTGGAGCACTTCAACCGCGACGCGATTTACAACAAGTCGCGCGCCGCCGCCGGCTTGTGCGAGTTCGCAATCAACATCATCAAGTATTTCGATGTGATCACGATGATCGAGCCGAAACGTCAGGAGCTCGCGGAGGCGAACGCGCAGCTGGACGAGGCGAACACCAAGCTCGCGGCTGTGCAGGAGAAGGTGGCGAACCTCAACGCGCTCGTCGCCGACCTCGAGCGCCAGTTCAACGAAGCCGAGGCGGAGAAGAACGGCGCCATCGAAGAGAAGGAGAAGCTTGACATCAAGCTCGGGCTGGCGAACCGGCTCGTGAACGCGCTCGCCGCGTCCGGCGAGCAGTGGAAGAACACCGTCGCGCAGCTCAAGATCGACGCCGGCGTGCTCGTGGGCGACTGCCTGTTCGCCGCCGCCTTCGTGACGTACTCTGGGCCGTTCACCGCGCAGTTCCGGAACGAGCTCGTGTCGGCGTTCCAGAAGAACATCGCCGAGAACGGGATTCCGATGACGGAGGGCATCGACGTTCTGAAAGTGTTGGTGGACGCCGCGACGATCGCGGGGTGGGTCGGCGAGGGCCTGCCCTCTGACCGCACGTCCATCGAGAACGGCACCATCACCTGCAACTCCGAGCGCTGGCCTCTGATGTGCGACCCGCAGCTGCAGGGCATCGCGTGGATCAAGGAGCGCGAGGCGAAGAACAACCTGCAAGTCGTGCGCATGGGCGCGCCGAAAACCGCGGACATCATGGAGAAGGCGATAGAGAACGGCACGAGCGTGCTCATCGAGAACATGGGCGAGAGCATCGACGCGGTGCTCATGCCCACGGTGACTCGCGCGACGTACAAGAAGGGGCGCTCTCTGTACGTCAAGATGGGCGACAAGGACGTGGAGTACCACCCCAACTTCAAGCTGTTCCTGCACACCAAGATGTCCAACCCGCACTACCCGCCCGAGATCCAGGCGGAGACGACGCTCATCAACTTCACCGTGACTCAGGACGGTCTGGAGGACCAACTGTTGGCGCTGGTGGTGAACAAGGAAAGGCCCGACCTGGAGGAGACCAAGACGGCGCTCATCGTGCAGAACAACGAGTTCACCATCAAGCTCAAGGAGCTGGAGGACACGCTGCTGGCGAAGCTCGCCGACGCCGAGGGCGACTTGACGGAGGATGTCGTGCTCATCGAGTCGCTCGAGGAGTCCAAGCGCGTGGCGGACGAGATCGTGGTCAAGGTGGCTGAGTCCAAGGAGACAGAGGAAAAGATCAACAAGTCACGCGAGAAGTACCGCGTCGCCGCCGCGCGCGGCTCGCTGCTGTTCTTCATGCTCAACTCCCTGAACAAAGTGCACGCGTTTTACGCCTTTTCGCTCAACGCCTTTGTCACCGTGTTTGCGCGCGGCATCGACCTCGCGCCCGGCGGCAAGAAGCGCAAGGTGAAGCTCTCGTTCCGCACGGTGGCGAAGCGCGTGATGGGCAAGTTCGACTGGAACATGGACCTGCTCGCGCAGCTCACGCCCTCCAAAAAATTCGGCGGCGGCGACGCCGCGCCCAAGGAGGAGACGCCCGAGCCCACCGAGGAGGAGATGGAGAAGCGACTCAACGCGCTGCTCGAGACGACGACGTTCACGGTGTACAACTACACGCGACGCGGTTTGTTCGACAAGGACAAGCTCATCGTCTCGACGCTGCTCACGTTTTCCATCTTGCTCAAGGACGGCAAGCTGAACCAGACGGAGTATAATGGGCTGGTCAACGGCCTGCGCCCGGCGGCGCCGCCGCCCATCAGCGACGACCTCGACAAGTGGATGTCCGAAGCGCAGTGGGTGGCGCTGCAGGGCCTCGAGACGCTCCCCGCGTTTAAGGGTTTGTCGCGCGACATGGAGAAGGCGGGCGAGGAGTGGCAGGAGTGGGGCATCCACGAGCTGGCGGAGACGGAACCGCTTCCCGGCGAGTGGAACACGAAGCTCTCGGACTTCCAGAAGCTCATGTTAGTGCGCGCCGTGCGCCCCGACCGCATCACCGGCGCGCTGTCGCAATTCGTCGAGCGCGTCATGGGAAGCGAGTACGTGAACCAAGACGCGTTTGACGCCGAGACGATGATGGGCGAGACGGGACCGTCGACGCCCATCTTCTTCATCCTGTTCCCCGGGTACTCGCCCTCGAAGGAGATCGAGGCGCTCGCGAACAAGCTCGGCAAGACCACGGACAACGGCCAGCTCACCATGATCTCCATGGGCCAGGGCCAGGAGCCCGTCGCCGAGAGCGTGCTGGACAAGTACACCAAGAACGGCGGGTGGGTGTTCCTGGACAACGTGCACCTCATGCAGGGGTGGATCCCGTCGCTCGAGCGCAAGCTCGAGATTGCGGCGGAGTCGGCGCACAGGGACTTCCGGTGCTTCTTCAGCGCCGAGCCCATCAACGGCGCGCCGTTCGCCAAGATCGTGCCGGAGTCCATCCTGCAGACGTGCATCAAGATCTCCAACGAGCCGCCCTCGGACCTGAAGAGCAACATGCGCCGCGCGTTAGCGCCGTTTTCGCAAGACGTGCTGGACAGGTCGACGACGGAGGAGAAAAAGACGGTGCACACCGCTGTGCTCTTCGCGCTGTGCTTCTACCACTCGTTGTTGTTGGGGCGCAAGAAGTTCGGCGTCGGCATCGGGATCGGCCTCGGGTCCGGCCTCGGGTACTGCCGCGGATACTCGTTCAACATGGGCGACCTCGTGAACTGCACGGAGGTGCTGTACAACTACCTCGAGGGCAACGCGACGACGCCTTGGGAGGACATGCGGTACATGTTCGCCGAGGTGTTTTACGGCGGACACATCACCGACGCGATGGACCGCCGGCTGTGCGTGTCCTACCTGGACGTGCTCGTGGTGCCGGACCTGCTCCCCGGGCCGGACGGCGCCGCACCCACGAAGATGCTCGCGCCCGGCCTGCCCGCGCCCAACCCCACGTCGTACGCGGACCTGAAGGCGTACGTCGAGCACAACCTCCCCCCCGAGACGCCGGCGATTTACGGGCTGCACTTCAACGCGCAGCTCTCGCTGTTGACGTCGGAAGGCGAGATTCTGTTCAAGACCATCGGCGACGTGAGCGGCGGCGGCGGCTCCAGCGGCGGATCCGGCGATGACATGGAGTCCATCGTGCGCCAGGGCGTCGAGCGCATGTACGACTTCTGCCCCGAGCCGTTCAACATCATCGAAATCGAAAGCCGCGTCAAGGACAACAACCCCTTCGTGGTGTGCGCGTTGCAGGAGGCGATGCGCATGACGGACCTGCTGGTGTTCATGAAGCGCTCGCTGGAGGAGCTGACGCTCGGCCTGGACGGGGCGCTGAACATGTCCCCAGCGATGGAGGAGGTGCAGATGGGCATCTACAAGAACTCCGTGCCGCCCTCCTGGATGAAGCAGATGTCCACGCGCGTGCAGGAGGTGTACTCGCTCTCGCGGTGGTACCGCGACGTGCAGGAGAGGCACGCGCAGCTGGACAAGTGGACGATGCGCAACATCGAACACCCGAAGACGGTGTGGCTTCCCGGCTTGTTCAACGCCAAGGCGCTTATCACCGCGGTGCAGCAAGTGTACGCGCGCGCGAACCAGCTCCCGCTGGACGTCATGGGGTTCATGACGCAGGTCACGAAGCTCTCCCCCGGCGACATCACGGAGTACGCGGAGGAGGGCGCGTACATCCACGGGCTCACCATGGAAGGCGCGCGCTGGGACGTCGCCGAGGGCACCATCAAGGATTCCAAGCCGAAAGAGCTGCGGTGTCTGTTACCGGTGATCAACGTGGTCCCGGTGACCAACGACAAGCTCGACACCACGGGGTATTACATGTGCCCGGTGTACATGAACATGCAACGCGCGAACGTGTACTCGGCGCAGGTGAGCACGTTCACGCTGAAGCACCCGGAGGACCAGCCTTCGGTGAAGTGGACGCTCGCGTCCGTCGCGTTGCTGATGCAAGACGAACTCGCGGCGTGATTTTAGAGAAACACAAACACGCGCTCTCCCGGACGGACTTTTCGCGATATCGGTGGGAACCGGCGCGGCGTTCGGGAATGTACATACGCGTACGCGACTAGACACTTAGACAACTTAACTTAGAGAGACGGTGCGATGTGACTTATGATATTCGATTCGTTACTAATACACGCGACTCGCGAGTGACTTCATGACGCGAGAACAATCGAACGACTTTTTGTCGAAAAGTCGAAAAGCGCGAGACGCGTTTCGTGAGCGAAAGAATGTTATTACCACAAAGTGTTTGCTATACACCTCGCTGACTGCGTCTCGCGCAGACGTCAGTCACCCCCTCCCGGTCGAGAGCAGACCCGCGACCGGAACACCGCTTTTGTTTTCCCGCCGAAAAACGCGTCTCGCGCCTCCTCGCGTCCGTCTCCTCGAACGCTCCGACTTACGCGGCGACGACAATCTCGGTCTCCGCGATGCGCTCGTAGAGCTCGCGCACCTTGAGGCCGCAGAGCGTCTGGAAGAGGCCGGTGCCGTTGTTGGAGCCGGGGCCGTTCTGGTACTTGAGCATCTGCTGGGTGATCTCGCCGTAGAACTTGGTGGAGGTGTTGGAGAGGTGCGACTCGACGTAGATGAGCTCCTCGAGCTTGTCGAACTGGCCGTCCATCTCGAGCACGGAAACCTCCTCGCCGAAGAAGGTGTCGGGGCCGTAGAAGAACTTGATGCCGGGGTAGGAGCACGTGAGCTTGCGGCCGCAGGGGATCCAGGAGATGGTGGAGCCCTCGTCGAAGAGGTAGGGCGCGTCGAAGTTCTCGACACCCTCCTTCATGATCATGCGCACGCGCAGGATCTTGCCCTCGTTGTCGTCGGGGATGAGCTGCGTGGGGAGCACCTGGATGATGACGTCGGCGTACGCCTTCTGGGGGTCGACGAACGCGTCGAAGTCGGGCTTGCGCGCCTCGATAGAAGCCTTGATGGACTCCAGGGAGTGGCCGCGCTCGGCCATGTCGCGCTGGATCTTCCAGGCGAACTTCACGTCGTCGGAGATGTCGAGGTAGATCTTGAAGTCGAACATCTCGCGCACGCGCTCATCCGCGAAGGGGTGGAGGCCCTCGAGGATCAGGATGTTGGGGGACACAATCTCCTCGGGGGCGTCCATCACGCCGGTGACGTGGTTGTAGATGCGCTTCTGCACGGTCTTGCCCTCCTTCAGGTCCTTGACCTGCTCGTACATGAGGTCTAGTCAGGGTGAAAGGGGGAACGAGACGGTCAGTCGCGTCGCTCGTCGTCAAGTAGCGCGAATGAATAATCGGGGTGCCACCTGGCACGCGGATAAGCCCTAGTGTGAAAACGACGGGCGGAGGAGCGTCGCGCGCTCCGCGTCGCGGAGAAAATACCGTAAATCGCGCGTGCGTCCTTCTGGTCCGGTGCGTGGCGCCCGGGCGGTGGTCCGGGCGCATCCGCCCCGCGCGAGGCGCGCGTCGTCGATTGCGCGCGTTCGGGAGTGTGTCGGGAACGTACCGAAATCCTGCTCCGCGAGGTTGAGCGCGGTGAGGCCGGACTTCTTGCGGCCCTCGCGATCGTTCAGGTGGTAGTCATCGAGGCACAGCACGGTGGTCGTGTCGGAGATGAGCGTGTTCGAGTCGGGGTTGCCGCCCTCGGGGGGGGGAGGCCTTGCCGCCGAACAGCGAGGTCATGCGGCGCATGAAGGTGGACTTGCCGCAGCCGGAATCGGCGGCGAGGCCGATGATAACCGGACCGTCGCGAGCCGCGCGGGTGACGGTGTTCACGCGAGCAGCGCGGGTCTTCACGGGAGCGCCGAGCTTGGCCTTGGAGCCGAAGGACTTGCGAGCCGCGAGGGGCTGCGCGCAGGCGGCGGACATGGTCATGGTGGTGGCCATCTTTGGTGAAGTCGTGTGTTTGTCGAACGGAGACTGGACGACGCGACGAAGAGTGCGTCGCCGGCCGATCGACCGCGCGATTAAATCGCCTCGCGCCTTCCGATGGCGCTCTCTGGAGCGCTCATTATCCGAGGTGGATTTCTCCCAGGACGACTGGCTCGGGAGTCACCAAAAAACGCAAAAAGCTCCGGGAACGCCGATTCACCGTCCAGTTGGCATTTGGACAACTCCGCGTTCCCGGTTGTTTGTTTCGCTGTCACAAGAGCGCGTCGAGAAAGGAAACGGAGATGATTGGCGTTTCAGTCGGTTTTTTTTGCGATTGCGAGGCGCGAAAGACACTTGGCAAACAGTCACAAAAAATACACGAAACACCAAAAATAAAAAGAAAAAGAGCCGCTAGCTATGTCTCCGCCGCGTCTTCTCCGAGCAGCGCGTCGATGACGTCGCTGAGCCCCGCGATGCTCCGAATCACGTGCGTGGGCTGCGCGGCGTCCGGTGGCGCGGGCGTCCCCGCGGGGTTCACCCACACCGACGCGCGGAGCGCCGCGCCGACCCCCCCCCTGCGGCGCGAGAGAGACGAGAAAGAAGAGCGACAAACGTCGGGGCGGACGCGTCAGCGGCGCGTTTGCTCGGGACGCGCGAACGAAGAGAAGAGACCCTTAAGGAAACATACGCAGTGACGCGAGAGGGGGACGTCGTTCGGCGATGTCATTCGGCGCAAAATCATTCGGGGACTCGCTCGCGCCGTACCTGTACGTCCGTCGCGAGCGAGTCGCCGACGTGCGCGGCTTCGTGCGGCGCGCACCTCGCGACGCCGCACGCCTTGAGGAAGATGCTTCGCGACGGCTTCTCCTCTCCTCCGCGCAACACCTCCTCCCCCCCCACGATGATCGAGTTTGGGTCCGGGAAGAGCTCGTGCGCGCGCACGGCCGCGAGCTTGTCGCGCTGCACGCGGTGGTGCCCGTTCGTGATCATCACCAGCGCCAAGCCCCGCGCGCGCGCGTGCGCCACAGCCTCTCGCGCGCCCGGAGCGAACACGAGATGCGCCAGCCGGTGGCCGTCGAACGCGGTCTGCGCAGCCTCGCCGGCGGCGGCGACCGCCGCGGCGGCCTGCTCGCCCTCGGAGGGGGGGACCTGCAGCGCGAGCGCGCGCGCCCACAGCGCGCCGCGCCAGGCGCCCACCTCCACCGGGTCCGGGGACGGGTCCCACGGCGTTCGCGAGAACATCGCCCTGAAGTCCGCGAGCAGGCGCGCGCGATCGACGGGACCGGCGGCGAGGCCCCCGCGCTCGGAGAGCGCCGCGGCGGCGGCGGCGGTCGCGGCCTCGAACGCGGGGACATCGTGCTCGCTCGTCGCGCACAACGTGTCGTCGAAGTCCAGAAACACAGCCTTGAGCCCCATCGCGGCGGCGCCCGCGCGCCACGCGACTGGCTTCGCGGCACATCCGACACGCCAGGAAAACGCGTGGAGTCGAGCGACGAACCTTTTCAGGGCGCGTCCGTTTTCGCCGCGGATCACGAAACGCTTCGGAGAAACGACGTCCGTGGGAAGCGCGAAATCGCGCGAAGCGAACGGCGCGCGCCTTCTAAGGGTACGTTCGTGAAAAGTCTACTCGACGCCCTCAAAACTCGTCTCCGCACCCACGCGCGCCCGCCGTTCGTCGAGCCGCGTTCCGAAGTTTTCTCGAACCACTCCCGGTCCTACTCCCAGTCCTCCGCGCGGACGCCCGCGCCGCGCGCGCCGCCGCCCGCGCCGCCGCCCTCCAGGAGCGACGTGACCAGCCCCGCGTTTTGTCGCTTCTCAACCGGCGTTTCTTTCTCGCCGCCGCGCGGCCCGCCTCGCCGGACGGGTCTTTTCGATCGGGCTCCGTCGTCGTCCGCGTACCCCACCACACCCACCATCTGCTGCGTCTCCAGGTCACCCTGCGAGTGCGCGTCCCGCCGACGCTTCACGCCGCCGCTCGCGCCGTCGTCGACGCCGTCGTCGCCGCGAGAGCGCCGCGACTGGGAAGGCGTTTTCGACGGAGACGCGAGCGCGTGCGCCCCGAAGACGGCGTCGGGGACCCGGAACCCGTCGCCGACGTCGTCCAGGTTCAGAGTTCCCGCGGAGACCGCGCCGAGTATGCCCGCCGCGACGTCGTCGATCATGTTCGCGGCGAACTGCGAGCCGTCGGGGGGGGCGCGAGCCGCCGCCGGCGCGCGCGCCGCCAGCAGCGGCGAGCGCGCGTCGACGCGCGGCGAAGGCATCGCGCCGCCTCTCCCGCCGGCGTTGCCCCTCCGCGTGCCCCTCTGCGTCTCGGGCGCGGCGTTTTTTTCTTGCGCCGACGCGTGCGTCTTGGGCGTCTTGGGCGTCTTGGGCGTCTTCGACCGGGCGGGCTTCGCGCGCGCGGACGACGCGGGACGACGCGCGGGCGCGCGCGCCGGCGCCGGCGTCGTCGCCGGCGGCGGCGGCGCGGGAACGTCTTTTTCCGCGACGGCCACCGCCGTCTTTGCGGGCTGAGACACCTGGAGCACCGCCGAGAGACTCGCGCGCGCGGTCGCACTTCCCACCTGGTGCGCCGCGCCGCGCTGGCGCTGCGACGCGCGCGGACGCTGCGAGTCCGGAAAGTTCGCGGCGCCGTCGCGGGTCTCCGGCGCCGAACACGAAGGCGCGTCTTCGGCGTCGGCGTCCTCGCGCGCTTCGCCAGAGCCGGACCCGCCGGGCGCCTCCGTCTCGTCGTCCGGCTCCGGCGGCGGTGGCGATGGTGGCGGCGGCGCGAAGCCCGCCTCGTCGACGCGCTCGCCCGCGGCGACGCACGCGTGCAGCCACTCGACGGTCACGACGTGGATCCCCCAGCTCACCGCCGCGGTGTACTTGGCGCCCTCCGCGGCGGGCGCGACGAGGTGCGTGTTTTTGTTTCGGCCCAGCCTGTCCGTGTACCGCGCGCCGAGCAGGTGGCACAGCATGTGCACGGACGCCTTGATCCGCTCGTCGTACGTCGACGTGCTGATGCGCAGGCTCTGCATCGAAGGCAAAGGCGCGTCGCACGGCAAAGGCCTGTACGCGGGGTTGGCCACCGGCGCGCTTTTCGCGCTTTTCCCGGCGGGCTCCGTGAGTTCCACGACGCGCTCCTGTTGCACGCACGTCTCCAGCCAGTGGCACGTGACCTGCTTCGCGCGCTCCGCCGCCGGCACCGCGAGCAGCGCGCGGCGCTCCTCCGCGGTGGGTGCCGCGGGACACACCACGTACTTCGCGCTCACAGGGGCGAATCCGCGCTTGGGATCCAGTACGGCGACCGCGATGCCCGAGCCGGCGCTTATGAACTCGCGCGCCGCGTCCTCCTCTTCGCGCGACAAGAGCGGCGAGAGCGCGATTCGCGCGCCCCGGAAAACCGCCGCCGCCGCGCTGTTCCCGCCGCCCTCGTCCCCGCCCTCCGCGAACGCACACATTCCGGCGATTCCATGCCGCGACGGGACGCCGTTCGCGGTCTCCGGGACCGCGAACGCGGTCGCCGGGAGCTCCGTGCCCGTCGCGGGGAACTCGGAGGCGCCCGCGTCGGGCGGGCGGTTCTGGTCCGCCGCCGCCGCCGCGCGCATCGCCTCCGCCTCGGCTTCCTTCGCCAGCGCCGCGCGCGTCAAAGGGTTGGGCGCCGCGGGGTCACCGCCGCGCCGCCGCGGCTCAAACTCGGGCGCGCGGTCTGCGCGGCCGCGCGCCACCTCGCGGAGGCCGCGCCGCGGCGCCTTCTCCTCCGGGCGTTCTCCTCCGCGGCGAGACGACGTCTCCGCCTTGTCGTCGCGCGGCGCGCCCCGCTCGCGCGCGACAGGCTCGGCGACAAACAGACTCGGCGCCACGAGGTGCGGCTCCTCTTCCGCGACGCCCGACTCCGCTTCACACGCCTCCAGCCAGCTCAAATGCACGACCTTGTCCCTGAACTCCTTCAGCAATCTTAGTGACCCGGGGGGGGGATCGTCTGTTACCACCACGTGCGTCGCCTTGGCGGGGTTTGAAACCGTCCCCGCGCCCGCGCGCCGCACGACGCGGAGCGCGCGCCTGTGCTCGTCGGAGTCCCTCTCGAAGCCGTACAGGCACACGCGCGTGCTTAACAAGAAGCACGACCCCCAGGGCACGAGGCGACCGGCGCGTTCCTCGGCGTTTTCGGCGGAAAAGTCTTCGTCTTCGCCGGCGTCTTTTGATTTCTGCGCGGGACATCCGTCGCGCGAGTCGCGTCGCGTCGTTTCCGCGGAACTCGCCGCGACGCGGAACTCGGTCTCGTCCGCTCTGCTTCTCACGGCGATGCACGCGTCGACCCATTCTTTTTTGACGATGCACACGCCGTCCCATCTGCTGGCGTGCGCGTACTTCGCGGAGGTGGTGTCCGCGGCGATCAGGTGCGTGCACACGCCCTTGACCAAGTCAGAGGCGTACGCGCCGCCGTACGCGACGACTCTTTTTTCAATGTCCGCGCGCTCATCCTGCGAGTGGCCGGTGACGCACACGCTGAGCCCCGCGAAAGGAGGCGGGCGGTACCCGCTCGGCACGTCCGGCCCGTCCAGTTTGATGAACGCGCCCGCGGCGACGCTGTCCCGCAGCCACGCGGGCGTCGCCGCGGGCACGCCCCGCGCGCGCGCCAGCAAGTACTTGGGGGAGTTGACCGTCTTCGCGACGCAGAAGTCGAACGGGTCGTCCTTGGAGAAGCTCAGGTTCACGGTCGCGCCGAGTCGCTCGGCGAGCGCCACGACCTCGTTCTGGTGCGTGCAGGGGACGGCGGTCAGGGGCGGTCGGCGGTCGGGTGGGGGGCGCGCGGCGACGACGGTCGCGCGACGAGAGGAAGATGTGGGCACCGAGAGATGTGGGCACCGAGTTGTGGACGAGGGTCACGCGCGGGCGACGACGGATCCGTACCTGCTCTTCCTCGACGAGCCCGGTGACGATGAGGACGGGGCCCATGGCGACGTCTCACCCGCGCGCTGCCACGGGTGAGGCGCTGCCCTCACACTGCGCGCGGAACGAGACGGATCTCGGATTTTGAATATCGTCGTCGGGCTCACGAGACGAGGGCGGAAAGCTGTCAAAGCTCTTCCCGACATCTCTAAAAGCCCCGAAGCCTCACTCCGCCGGCGCGATGGTGGCGTCGTTCGACTGCAGGTCGCCGTACGACCCCGCGGCGTACGCCGCGGCGGCGCTCGAGGAGCGGCTCGAGGAGACCCGCACGGTGTACGCGAACGTCTTCTTCGGCGTGGGCGTGGGGGCCGCCGCGAACGGGTACCTGGCGTGTGGAAGCAGCACGGGCGCAATCAGCGTCTTCAACGTGGACCATCTGCTCGCGGGCGGCCCCGAGAACGATGTCGCCCCAGCCTTGGTGCTCCCCGCGCACGAAGGTGCGGTGTACTCCCTCGTGGTGCACGCGGAGGAGGGCATCCTGTGCAGCGGCGGTGACGACGGGCGGACCGCGGTGTGGCGCGTCGACGCGCTCGTGGCTGCCGCCGACGACGATGACGAAACGAAAAAGAAAAACGTGCGCCCCGCCGCCGCATTCGTCAACCCGCAGCGCGGTTTGCCCCGCGGCGCGCTCGGCGCGATCCCGGAGACCAACGCTCTAGCGTACGACGGCTCGCGTGGCGTGCTCTTCGCCGCCGCGGGGGACGGCGTGTGCTACGGCTGGGATGTGCGCGAGGCGCGTAGCTCGCCCGCCGCGCGTTTGCGCGGCCACGCCACTGGGAAACCGCTGCACTGCGCGGCGGCGAGTTCCGGCGGCGGCGCGAGCGGAACGGTGGTGACCGGCTCGGAGGACGGCACGGCGCGCATTTGGGACGTGCGACGAGAGACCGCGACGCACGTCGTTAACCCGTACGCCGCGACGAGCGTCTCGAGACATTCGGAAGAGGCTTCCGACGTCGTTGGCGACGGGAAAAAACCTCCGGCGAACGAGAGACGATGGGTCGGGTGCGTGGCGCTAGACGGCGCGGAGAATTGGTGCGCGATGGGGAGTGGCGGTGGCACGGTGACGATGTGGTCGTTCGCCGCTGGCGCATGCGCGTCGCGCGTGACCGCGGGGCGGGGCACGGCGATGCAGGCGGTGAAGCTCACCGGGGAACACGTGGTCGCCGCCGGGAGCGAGCCGCACGTGTTCCGGTGGAACCTCGCCGGGAAGCTCATCTCGAGGCAGCCGTGCGGACCGGCGTCGGTGTTCGCGCTCGACGCCGCGCGCGCCATGACGGCGGTGGGCGGCGTCGGGGCGACGGTGGAGATCTTCTCCGCGCTCGGCACGAAGGTGGCCACGGCCAAGTGCGCGTGACGTTATCCTACCGCGGTACGTTGTACTAAAAACCTTGATCTCCAAAGCTCTCACGACGGCACAGCCGCTTCGCATAACGCCGCGTCCTCCCGCGCTCCCAGTATGTCCGCGTACGGGTCGTCCTCGTCGTACAGCGCCGCGCAGTCGTACCCCTTGAGCGAAAGCACGTACCCGATGAGCCGCAGCGCGTGCGCGGCGTCGAAACGCACGTCTTTCACAGTGGCGGTGACCCCGTAGTCGTCCACGAACGAATCGCGAGCGCCGTACTCCTTGGAGCACTTTTGGCACGACGGACGCAACCCGCTCGCGCGCGACGGGTCATCCGGCGCGCGCTCGTCGAACAGCATCGACGCCCGGTACGTCGCGTTCGCGGCCGCGATGTCCGCATCGTCCACGAACGAGGACCCCGCGGCGACGAACGCGTCCACCGCGGCGCTCGCCACCGCGTGCGCGCCGGAGGCGACGCCGCCGCCGACGCCGGCGGTTTCGCCCGTCGTCGGCCCGACGTCCAGCCCCGCCTTGATCTCCGCGAACGTCGCGCACAGCTCAGCCGCGAGCGACGCCTCCGTGGTGGCCGTCGCGGCCGGACCTCTCGGCGCGCCGCACGCGGTCGCGCCCGCGGCGACGGTCATCACCGTCGCGGGGCACGCGCACGTCTCGACGACGGTCACGCCGTCAGCCTCCGTCGCCGCGGTGACGGCGCCGCCGACGTCTAAGCACGAAACGCAGTGCCCGCCGAAGCGCGTCGATCGCGCCTCGCCGGCGGCGCAGGCGCCCGCCGCCACGCCCGCGCCCAGCCCCGCGGTGGTCGCCGCCGCGTCTCCCGAGGCCAGAAGCGTCGTCGACACGGACGCGCGCGTCAGGCACTTCACGCCGCGCACGTCGCCGCGCACGGCGTACGTCACGCGGCTCGCCTCAACGCCGCCGGCGCCCGGCGGTTCCAAAGAGCCGGGCGCCTCGTACGTCACGGGCGCCATCCACCATCCGAGTTCCTCGCCTATCCGTGACCCATCCGTTGAATCCTCGGGGTTGGGCGCCGAGAACGTCAGCTCGTACCGCGTGTTCTTGTACCACGAGCCGGTGAGTAGAGCGCAGTTCCCCGTGGGGCGGTTGAGCTCCTCGAGCTGTTTCAAAAGCACGGCGCGCGCGGTGTCGGTGGCGGCGTCGTCGAGCGCGGCGACGACGGCGTCGGCGGCGGCGGCGCGCGTCGCCGCGTCCGTTTGCCATGCGGGGTCCTGGAACACGCCGTCCAGGGCGTTGCCTGCGGCGTCCTGCGTCATGTCATCGTACCGGCGGCGCGCGTACGTCTCCGCGTACCGCGCGTCGAGGCCGAGGACGTCCGCGGCGACGCCCGTCTCCACCGGGCGGTGATTCCAAGTCGTCGCGCCGCTGAAGGCGCGGACGGAGAGCAGGTCGGCGTCCGTCGCGCCCGCGACGGTCTGCGAGACGCCGGCGAGGAACTGCGAGCCGCCCTCCTCGAGCGCGTTCACGACGAACGTGGAGCGGTCGAAGCGGTGGTCGAGCGCGGTGGCGCAGAGCAACACGCCGTCGGGCGCGATGCCGTGGGGGGTGGAGAACTCCAGCGTGACATTGTTCGTCGCGCCCAGCGCCAGATTGCTGTACATCATGACGCTGCACATCGCGCCGGAGAGCGACATCGCGCGTCGAAGGCACGCGCGAGCGCGATCTCGGAAGCCGTCGAGAGGCTTCGAGTCACTCGCCGCGCGCGGTGCGCGTGTGGGGGCCCGCGAGCGGCGCTTCCGAGAAGCACGCGCGAAACGAACAAACGAGTCCTCGTCAACGGTCTGCTTTGAAACGTTTTTGAGAGCCTGTCCACGCC